>Ga0209488_10001942_pt1 | contig 17424 bp, 14 predicted proteins | sample Rivendell_Oct201_8_FD_188349 | JGI IMG/M metagenome (GOLD analysis project Ga0209488, IMG submission 188349) | Vadose zone soil microbial communities from the Eel River Critical Zone Observatory, Northern California, USA -... | ecosystem: Environmental > Terrestrial > Soil > Vadose zone >...
GCACGTTCTCGCCGTCCGGCTGCTTCAGGGCAACGAAGGCCCCCTGCGCATCGACCAGCTCCATCAAGCTCTGCAGGGTGTAGCGCAGCAGCAGCTGGGTTTCCGGCGCGGCGAGCAGCCAACGCGCGAGCTCGACGACAAAGCTACCCAGCCGCCGCTCGCGCTCGAGCGCGGCTCGCCGTCCGACCATGACTGCGAGGCGTGAAGAGAACTCGATCGCCGCCTCGAGCTCCGAAGCCGGAAGAGCGGGTGGGGCACCCGCGAGCGTCGCCTCGACGCGGCGGCCGTCGGGGTCGTGCCAGGACGCTTCGAGACTACGTCCCGAGCGGTCATCGGTACCCGCGGCGACCGATCCCGTCTCGTTCATGCCCTGGTAGCGGATCGACAGCCGGGCGCCGCCGGCCCAGCCGCTCAGGATTCCCGCGGCCGCCTGCCAGAAGTCTGCCGAGCGTTTCGCATCGCTCGCTTTGCGAAGCAGCGCCTGCAAGGCGTCTCGCATGCGGCCTCGAATATATCGGTTCGGGAACCGCGTGGCGTTTTGTGGGCATGAGCACTGTTCTCCGAGTGGCAACCGGCGGTCTGCCGAACGATCAACCGCCAACGTTCCCCCAAAACACCGTACCGGACGCCGAATTGCTGGACGCCTACTCGCGTGCAGTGACCGGAGTCGTCGAACAGGTGGCTCCCGCCGTCGTGAGCGTGGAAGTGAGCCACCGCCGCCGCACCACGTCCTCGCGCGAGACGCAGGGCGCCGGTTCGGGGTTCGTGTTCACGCCCGACGGATTCATTCTCACCAACAGCCATGTCGCGCATGGCGCGACCCGGACCGACGTCGCGTTTGCCGATGGCCGCCGCCTCCGCGCCGAGCTGGTGGGCGACGACCCGGACACCGACCTCGCGGTGTTGCGGGTCGACGCATCGTCGCAGGTCAGTGCGCCGCTGGGCGATTCGGCCGCGTTACGAGTGGGTCAGCTGGTCATCGCGATCGGGAACCCGCTGGGATTTCAGAGCACCGTGACGGCCGGGGTGGTGAGCGCGCTGGGCCGCTCCTTCCGGTCGGTCTCCGGACGACTGATCGACAACGTCGTTCAGACCGACGCGGCGCTGAATCCCGGCAATTCTGGCGGGCCGTTGCTCGATTCGCGTGGGAACGTCGTCGGCGTCAACACCGCCGTGATTCTTCCCGCGCAGGGGATTTGTTTTGCGGTCGCGGTGAACACGGTCAAGCTCGTCGTCGGACAGCTGATCGCGTTTGGGCACGTACGGCGCGCGCGCATCGGCGTGGGCGGACAGAACGTCTCGTTGCCCCGTCTCGCCGTGCGCGCGCACCGGTTGATCCAGCCGAGCGGTGTGCTCGTCACGACAATCGAGCCGGGTAGTCCAGCCGCGCGCGCGGGGCTGCAGCCCGGCGACATCATCGTGGCGTTCGATGGACAGCCCGTTCACGGCATCGACGATCTGCACCGGCTTCTCACCGGTGACCGAATTGGAACGGCCGCGACCGTCGCCGCCGTGCGCAAAGCGGAGCGCCTGGAGCTGCCGATTACCGCTGCCGAAACGGCAAAGCCGTAGCTGTGACGTGCTCGTGACAGCCTCTGAGTTGACCGCGGCGGTGTCGCGTTTGTACTTTGTGGCATGACGATCTGCGCCTGCAATCGAAACATGCTCCACACCGGGAACCGAACCGGGGAGGCGGGCGCTGGCTGAAGCGATGGAGATGGTCGCAACTCAGACGACGGCCCGCGCCCTGATGGTGCGGGCCTTTTTCGTGTGAGGATTCAACGAAGGGAGAATGGATGAAGAAGCATTACCTGCTGGCGAGTGACTTCGATCAGACGCTGAGCTTCAACGATTCCGGCATCGTGCTGAGCGAGATGCTCGGGATCACGAGCTTTCGTGAGAAAGTCGCGGCGCTCTCGAGTCTCAATCTCGTGCAGCAAGGCGCCGAGCTCGCGTACCTGCTCGCGAACGATCCCGAATACGCCCGGGTCACTCGCAATGATCTCCTCAAGGTCGGCCGCCAGGTCCGGCTCAAGCGCAACGTCGAGCTCCTGACCCGGATGCTTGCGCAGGGGATCGACGGCCACCGCTTTGACTTCTACGTGATTTCCGCCGCGCCCCGGGAAGTCGTCCTGTCGGCGCTCGACGGGATCGTCCCGGCCGATCATGTCGTGGGCACCCGGTTCGAGTTCCAGCCCGGCGACGAGAAGATCGGGACGCTTCTGGGAGTCGCGGCCGGCTACGGCAAAGTCGCGGCGGTGGAAGAGATTCGCGCCCGGCACATCGTGCCCCGCGACCAGGTCGTGTATGTCGGCGACGGGCAGTCGGACATTCCGGTTATGCTGCACGTCAACCGCGGCGAAGGCTTCACGATCGCTGCGTCGGAAGCGCGCGAAATTGCCCATATCGCCAAACGCACCGTGATTAGTGACGATGCACTGTCAGTGCTGGTGCCGATTCTCGAGGAGATCGCCGGATTCAGCCCGAGTCAGATTCGGGCGCTATTCGAGGACCAGGGGCTCGTTATTCAGGAATGGGACCGCGTGCGTACCGACTGGCTCACGATTCGGGACGGGGCGGGGGACGGCATCATCCGGCTGGACGCGGCGGCAAACGCCTAACGGCGAATCGCTCCCAGGAATCGGGCCGCGCTGGGCGTATAGCCGGGGAAGACCGTTCCCAGATCGGTCGCGCCCAGGTGCCGCGCCAGAATCTCAGCGAACAAGTCGCGGAAGTCCGTCGTCACAGCGACATCGCGTCCCTCGAAGCGTTGCTCGAGGCCCAGGCCGGGCCAGCGGCCCAGCACGCGCCCGCCGTTCACCGGCCCGCCGAGCGCCAGCATGGCCGTCGCGTGGCCGTGATCGGTGCCGCTGTTGCCGTTTTCGCGGATCGTCCGGCCGAATTCGGACATCGTGAGCACGACGACGTTGCTCATGCGTTCGCCCAGATCGCGATTGAACGCGGCCAGCGCCAGGCCCAGCTCGCGCAAGCGAGTGGACAGCTGTCCGTCGCTCGCGCCCTGGTTGACGTGCGTGTCCCAGCCGCTGCAGTCCGCGAACGCGATCTCGAGTCCCACGTCGGCTTTGATGAGCTGTGCGATCTGGAGCAGCGTTTTTCCTAGGCGGCCCTGCGGATAGTCGGCCCCCGCGGCGGGACGGTACTGTGTCGGGTCGGCGCGCTTCAACATCTGTACAGCGTCGAATCCCTCACGCGACGACGAGGCCAGGAGGCCCGTTCCGGCTCCGTCGTACAGCTCCTCGAACGCGCGCGTCAGCCGGTCCCGCGCGGCCTCCTGCGGTACACGCAAGCCAAAAGCCTGCAGATCATCGATCGCGAGTGAGGGCGCACTGCCGGCGAGAATGCGCGGGAGCTGCGGGCCGAACGCGACCGCGCGGAACGGAGTGTCCGCGTGCTCGCGGTCGTGCTGGCAGTAGCGATTCACCCAACCGTCAGCGGTGCTCTTCACGCCGGGAGTGCCGCTCTCCATGTAGTCCTGCGCATCGAAGTGACTGCGCGTCGCGTCGGGCGAGCCGATCGCATGAATCGCGGCGAGACTCTTGTTGTCCCAGAGCTCTTTGAGCGGTGCGAGACTCGGATGCAGGCCGAAATGACCGTCGAGATCCACGACATCGCTCGCAGGAATCGCGATGCGCGGTCGCTCCTGGTAGTACGCCGGTTCGCCGTGCGGGACGATCATGTTCAGACCGTCGACGGCGCCGCGCTGGAAGAGGCACACCAAAATAGGACGGTCGGACGGTCTGACGGCCGGACGGTCCAATGCAAATGCGGCACGCGCGAGAAAGAGAGGGTCGAGGCCGAGACTGACCAACGCCAGGCCGCCGGATTTTACAAATATTCGTCGTGAGATGGTCATTGTCTTTGGAAGTCTGGCCCACCCAGGGCCAGACCCACAGCCATAATCCGAGCCTGCTCAGGATCGGTGATGTCGGTCAGCTGGTTCAGAATGACAGTTCGCGTATGCGCGGACATGGTGCCGCCCAGGAGTTGCTCATCGATCACGTCCACGAGCCGGGAGTGATCGTCGATCGTCGGAATGCTTGCGCAGTCCTTCGCGAGCATCATCGCCGCATTCATGCGCGCAAGCAGCGCGCCGCTATTCACCCAGTGGGCCTCGGTCTCGGCATAGCCGGTCGGCGCGGGCTGCTGGAACAGCGGTTCGCCGAGGCGGGCGACGAGCTGCGCGAGCCTGGGCGTGTCGTCGGGTTCGGTGCCGGTCGCGCGCAGCGAGCTCACGACGAACTCCAACGGCGTCTTGACCTTCGAGCCGAATGCCTGCGGCGCCCAGAAATCGGGCGACGTGAAGATCGCGCGCAGCACGGTGCGAATATCGCCGCGCGTCTTCTGCCACGCGGCAACAGCGGCATCGATGCACCCGTCCGGCGGCTCATCGGCCACGAAGCGCGCGCACAGCTTCGCGCTCACGTGATGCATCGTCGCGTGCTGATTCGCGAGGAACGCAAGCAGCCGGATGCCTTCATCCTTGCCGTCATCGCGAAACGTGAGGCCGAAGACGTGCTTCGTTCCCCGATCATGGGCCCAGTCGCGAAAGACGAAACCCGCCCCGCGGTCGGGCGGCTGGATGCTCCAACCGGTGAAGATGCGCGCGACTGCGATGATGTCCTGCTGGGTGTAGCCGCCATCGACGCCGAGGGTGTGGAGCTCGAGGAGCTCGCGCGCGTAGTTCTCGTTGATCCCTTTGGGCAGCGTCCTCACCCCCTGACCCCCTCTCCGCAGTGCGGCGAGGGGGAACGGCGGGACGGATCCCGGTGCCACACTTTGTGCATTGTCGAGATAGAACAGCATGGCCGGGCTCTGCGCCGTGGCGATGAGCAGATCCTCGAAGCGTCCGAGGGCTCGTGGCCGGATCGTTTCCTCTATATAGGACGGCAGCAGGAAGCGGTCGGCACCCTTGCCGACAAAGACGTTGAAGTGATTGCTCCAGAAGTCCACCATCACTTCCCGCAGCTGTCGTTCGGAGAGTGTGGCTCGCACGATCGCGAGCTGCTGGAGCTGGCCGCCCAATTCCCGGAGCTCGCGCATGGGGCCGGCAGCTGGCAGCCGCATGGAGTCGCCGTGTGCGGCCGCCTCACGCTGCATCAGCCGGCGCTCGCGGATCGCGCTCCGGTATCGGCCGGCCAGATCGGCGCGATCGTGCTCGAGAATCGTGAAATCCCGCTCGCGCTCGGCGAGGTGCGAGTCGGACACGTGATCGGCGTCGAGCTGACGCTCGATCCACTTCATCACGCCAGATCGCGCGACGCTGTCGGCCTCGCCGGGACGGGCGCCGTAGGCCAGCCGATTCAGTGCGTGGAATGCCGAATCGCGCGCCGTCAGGCTCCCAGCGGGAGCTTGCGAAGTCAACAAACAGAGCGTTGCAAGCAGGGGTAGCGGCATGCGTCTGGTCTGACGTCTCGGTCTGAGCGAAGTTAACGCGATGGGAAAACGGCGTCAGTATCGCGCGGCGCGCGCCGCTCAGGGCGCCAGCCCCGACGTGCCGCCAACCTGGGGCGAGCGACTCGCTGCGTTGCGGCACGTGCCGCCCCTCGTCCGCCTCGTATTTCAAACGCACCGCGGCTACACCATCGCCATCCTGGTGCTGCGGGCGATCCGCTCGCTCATTCCTGTCGCGGTTCTGTGGATCGGCAAGCTCATCATCGACGGGGTCGTCGCGGGTGTCGCAACCGTGCACGCCGGCGGCACCCCGGACTGGTGGCATCTCGCCGAGCTCGTCGGTTTGGAGCTCGGCATTGCCGTCGTCGGCGAAGGATTGGCGCGTCTCTCGTCCCTGCTCGAAAGTCTTCTCGGCGACCTATTTGCGAACCGGCTGAGCGTGCGCCTCATGCAGCACGCGGCCACGCTCGATCTCGCCCAATTTGAAGACCCCGAGATCTATGATCATCTCGAGCGCGCGCGCCGCCAGACCGTGGGTCGCATTGGCCTGTTCACGCTGTTACTCGGGACGGCGCAGGATCTCATCACGCTGATCTCGCTGGCGAGCGTTCTGCTCGTGCAGCTCCCATGGCTGCTCCTGCTGCTGACCATTGCCGTGTTACCGGCATTCCTGGGCGAAGCGCACTTCGCGTCGCTCGGCTATTCGCTGCTGTTCCGCTGGACTCCCGAGCGGCGGCTCCTCGACTATCTGCGGTTCATGGGCGCCTCCGACGAATCCGCCAAGGAAGTGAAGTTGTTCGGCCTGTCGGATTTTCTGGTCGGACGCTACGCCGCACTGTCGGAGAAGTTCTATCAGGAAAACAAGCAGCTGGCGATAAAGCGCAACATCGTCTCTACGCTCCTCGTGACGCTGGGCACCCTGGGCTATTACGGCGCCTACGGCGTGATCATCTATCGGACCGTAATGGGCGATTTCACGATCGGCACGCTGACGTTCCTCGCCGGCTCGTTCCGCGCCAGCAGAAGCCTGATCCAGGGTGTCCTGCTCGCGCTCTCATCGATCTACGAGCAGAGTCTCTATCTGAGCGACCTGTTCACCTTCTTCGATGTGCGACCGAGCGTCGTTTCGAAACCCGGCGCCCGCGGCGTGCCGCGACCGTTGCAGACCGGCTTTCGCTTCGAGAATGTGGGCTTCCGCTATCCGGGCTCGCAGCGGTGGGCCGTGCGCGGGCTGTCGTTCTCATTCGAGCCGCATGAGCGCATCGCGCTCGTCGGCGAGAACGGGGCGGGGAAGACGACGCTGGTGAAGTTGCTGTCTCGGCTGTACGACCCGGACGAAGGGCGTATCCTGCTCGACGGCCTCGACCTCCGCGACTACGATCTCGATAGTCTCCGCAAGAACATCGGCATCATCTTCCAGGACTTCGTCCGCTACGACTTCATCATGCGCGAAAACATCGGCGTCAGTCAGATCGAGGCGCTGGACGACGACTCCCGTATTCGCGAAGCGGCCAAACGGAGTCTGGCGGACTCTGTCGTGCAGCGGGTGCCGCAGGGCTATGATCAGATGCTGGGGAAGCGGTTCGACAACGGCGTGGAGCTGTCGGGCGGCGAATGGCAGAAAGTGGCGTTAGCGCGCGCCTACATGCGTGAGGCGCAAGTCCTGATTCTGGACGAGCCGACCGCCGCGCTCGATGCCCGCGCCGAGTACGAGGTGTTCGTGCGATTTGCGGAGCTGACCAAGGGACGGATGGCGGTGCTGATCTCGCATCGCTTCTCGACGGTCCGGATGGCCGATCGCATCCTCGTGCTCAAGGGCGGGGAGTTGGTGGACGACGGCACGCACGAAGAATTGGTGGCGCGCGGCGGACTCTACGCTGAGCTATTTTCCCTGCAGGCGGCAGGATACCGGTAACGCAGGTCAGGAGGATTCATGTCAACGATCGTTCGAGCCTTGTTGCCGTTGTGTGCGGTGGCGCTCGTGGCTTCAGCTGCAGCGGCGCAGTCCAAGCCGAAGAGCAGCAGCACGCTGATCACGGAAGCAGAGATCGACCGTGCCCGCCCCAATGTCGGGAACGCGTTCGATATCGTGCAGTTGCTGCGGCCGCGTTGGCTCCGGGCGCGCGAGATGGTGCAGCTGCCCGGAAATGGCTTCACCGGTACGGATCCGCAGATGGCCCAGATCCACGTGTACATCGACGACCGGGACAAGGGCGACATCGATTTCCTCAAGACGATCCCCGCTGACCTCGTCGAGTCGCTCAAGTTCATGAGCATGACCGAAGTCGGCGCACGGTTCGGACCGAGTCTCGGTCCGGGAATCGTGGTGACGTTCAGACGCTAGGGCGGGCCTCGCCGACCGTTCACTTGGGGAATAGCAGGCGGTCGGCGATCCGCTCGGCGATCGCACCCGGTTCGCCACTCGAGCGATTGGTCAGCACGATCACCGTGAGCCGCCGTCCCGGGAACCGCTGAATCGCGTTCCGGAACCCGCTCGTCTCGCCGGTATGGCGCCACCGCTTTTCGCCTCGATAGCTATCGACGAACCAGCCAAATCCGTATTCGGTGGCGGCACCGCCGGGCAATTGGGGCGGCGTCGTGGCCAGCTCGAGCGTGCTCGCGTTGACCAGTGCCGTGCTCCCTCCGGACAACGCCTGATCCCACCGCGTCAGGTCGTCCACGCTACTGTAGATCCCGCCGTCGCCCAGCGTCGCACTCGTCACGCTTTGGTCCGTCTGAACGAATGCGCCGCCGCGCGGTGAATACCCGTAGGCCCGGCGCGGGATCGCGTCCGATCCCTCCATGTGTGCAATGGTCGCGCCCATGCCGAGCGGCTGAAAGATTCGGGTGCGGAGGAACTCCGGGAACGAGATCCCCGAGACGCGCGCGACGATCAGGCCGAGCAGCACGTAACCGGAATTGCTGTAGCGATATTGGGTGCCCGCGGGGAAGTACAGCGAGTCTTTCGAGGCAAGCAGCCCGAGTACGTCGTGATCGTCGAGCTGCGAGGTGCGGGACTCCGGTATCAGGTCCTCGTAATCGCACAGCCCCGACGTGTGATTGAGCAGGTGCCGGATCGTCACCGATCGTGCGGCGGGCGGCAGCTCGGGCAGAAAATCCCGCACGGGCTGGTCGTACTGGAGTTTGCCGTCCTGCGCAAGCAGCATCACGGCCATGGCCGTGAACTGTTTCGAGACCGAGGCGAGGCGGTAATCGGTCTCCGCCGTGGCGGCGACCCGACGCTCGAGATCCGCCATCCCGTACGCGCGGCGCACCACCACGCGGCCGTCCGAGATTACGACGACGCTCGCGCCCGGCACCGCGGGTCCGCCGTAGGCGGTGAACAGCGAGTCGACCAGCCGGAGGTCGTCAGTCGTCACGCGCGGTCCCCCTGCGGTCGCACACGCGGTGCACAGGACCAGCGTCAGGATTTCGCAGCGGCGTACCACGTGTTCCAGATCTCCTGCGCGGCGCCGATCGTGAGCTGCTGTTGGTGGCGCACCAGGGGCATGCGTAGCAGCAGGGGCTCCAGGGAAAGTTTTTCCAGCCAACGCTCGTCATTCAGCATGGCCGCGCGCAGCCCCAGCTCGCCGAAGCGGCGCGAATCGCGGTCGACGAGGCCGTTGACGCCGAACTTCTGCGCAAAGCGACGCAGCTCGCCGACCGACGCGGCCCGCTCGTTCAAATCGACGAAATGCACCTTGATCCGCCGCTCGGCGAAAAAGCGCAGCGCGGCGCGGGTCTCCGCGCTCTTCCGCACGCCGAATACCTGAACCTCCATGGGGGCGGTGGGCTAATGGGGAGCGGTGAGAACCTCGATGGCGCCCAGCAGGTGTCCTGCGCCAAACCGCGCTTCGGCACTGCCGGGGGAGAAATACTTGAGAGAGGCCACGGACCTGATGGGAAGCGTTCGCAAGCTCTCGATTCCCGCGCTGTATCGCATACCGTCGACGTAGACGATGAGCTGGCCCTGGTTGCGTTGCACCACGGCGGTCGGCCGGCTGCGCATGATCCAGGTCGGCCGCAGCTGCCGCACGGCATCATAGGCCGTCGAGCCCTTGGTGCCGGACAGCTCTTCCGCCATGATCACGTCGGAGTCGTGGCCGGGAGCTGGGTCACGTCCCTGGCGCGCATTCGAGTTGGCGCACGCGGTCAGCATGAGCAGGCACGCGAGAGCGATCGGGAATTTCATCGCCAAAAAGGTAGCCTATATTCCTCGCTCCCGGCGAGGTGCCATGAGTCCCCGATCGAAAATCATTGCCGCTGCCGTCCTGTTCTCCAGCGGGGGCGCGGCCATAAAGTTTTGCGGCTTCGGGGCGTGGCAGCTCGCGGCGTTTCGAGCGGCGTTCGCGATGCTCACCATCCTCGTGCTGCTTCCCGAATCCCGGCGCGGCTGGAGCTGGCGCACCGTCGTGGTCGGCTTCGCCTACGCGGCGACGACGCTGCTGTACGTGCAAGCGAACAGACACACGACCGCGGCCAGCGCCATTTTTCTACAGTCCACAAGCCCGTTGTTCATCCTGCTGCTCGCGCCGGTTCTGCTGGGCGAGCACGCCACGCGCCGCGATATCGTACAGATGGCGGTGATGGGTGTTGGGCTCGGCGTTTTCCTGCTGGGGCACGATCGACCGTCGGCGACGGCGCCGAATCCAGTACTGGGGAACGTGCTGGCGGCGATCTGCGCGGTGACCTGGGCGTTCACGGTGATGGGCTATCGCTGGCTCGCGGCGCGCGGCTCGTCGGTCGCGGCGGCGGCGGTCTCCGGCAATCTCACGGCCGGGACGATCGCGCTGGTGATGGCACAGCCGCTCGTCGCCGGACGGCCAGTGGACTGGGCCGTGGTGGTCTTTCTGGGCGTCTGTCAGCTCGGCATCCCATATCTGTTTCTGTCGCGTGCGGTACCGCAGGTCCGCGCGCTGGAAGTCGGCCTCTTTCTTCTTATAGAGCCTGTACTGAATCCGATCTGGGCCTGGCTCGTTCATGGCGAGATGCCCGGCCCGGCCACATTTGCGGGTGGGGCGCTGATCCTCGGCGCGACGGCGGGCCGCATGGTGTTCGACGTGCGCAAGACCGCGGGCGACACGGTCGTCGCATAAAAAAAACGGGCCCGCCCTTTGGGGGCGGGCCCGCGGAACTCGCGTTAGTTGACGAGGCCGAGTGATCGTGCGGCGTTGATCCTGCCCTTTCCGTAGAACGGATCGGTGCCGGGAGCTCCGAGGTCGTCGGCGCCTTGCTGAATCCTCGCGCGAATCTGTGAGGGACTGCCACCCGTCTCCGCTTTGAGCAATGCGGCGAGGCCGGAGACATGAGGCGCTGCCATGCTGGTGCCGATCGCCCCGACGACGAAGGTGGAGGCCGTGCGGCACGCCGCGATGCTGGCAATGAGGGTCGTCTGTGAGCAGGCGGCCCACACGGCCGACGCGGCGGAGCCGCCGGGCGCGGCCACGCTGATCGCGGAACGGCCGTAGTTCGTGTAGAACGCCGGTGCGTCGATGTTGGTCCACGGGCCATTGATACCGCCCTGGGCGGCCGGGCCGGTCGCGGCAACACAGATCACGTTCGGCGCGTTGCAGTAGGTCTGGTAGATGTCGCCGTTGTGATCCAGATCAGAGCTTTCATTGCCTGCCGAGACCACGATCAGGGTGCCGTTGCTGTTCGCATAATTCGTCACGCGATTGATCACACTGCCGAATCCGCCGGCGAACCGCTTATGAAACCCGCCGCCCAGGCTCATGTTGATGATGTCCGCCCCATGGTCGGTCGCCCACAGGATGCCGTTGAGGACCGCGCTCGTCGAGCACGTCCCGCGACGGCTGCAGACCTTCACCGCTATGAGCGTCGTTCTGCTCGTCATACCGGCGGCAACAAACGAGTTACTCGCGACGGTGGCCGCGACGTGCGTGCCGTGGAAATACAGATCGGTGATCACGTTCCTGGTAGGGAACCGGGCGCGGACGACGGAGTCGTCCGACGGAACGAATGACACGGAACGGGACAGATCCACGCGCCCATTCAGATCGAAGTGGAGATAGTCGATGCCGGTATCCAGGATCCCGACGGTTACGCTCGAAGAGCCGGTTTTGCCGGCTGCCCACGCGAGGTTTGCGCTGACGGCGCGCATGTTCCATTGACGCGGGAAGAAAAACGCGGCCGATGGTGACGCGGGACTGGCAACCGCGGCGTCCGGCATCGCTTCGACGACGAGCTCGGCCGGATCATCGAGGCTGAACACCGCATCCTGGTCGAAGGTCTGCACGTCCGTACGGCGCGAGAGCGCGGCCGCGGCGGCGTCATTGATCCCCGTGACGATGGCGATGCCCAGCTTCTCGTGACTCGTGACAATCGTGCCGCCGCGGAGTGCCACGTCCGCGACGAATGATTGCGGAATGCTGTTTCCCTTGAACATCACCAGGTACTGTCCGGGAATCGTTTCGATCGACGCGGGAGAGGAAGCGGCAACGGTGGCAAGTTGCAGGGACGGCGTTGCGGTGTTGGCGCTCTCGGTTGGCGTGACCGGGGCGTACTCGACACACGCCGCGGCGACGATCGCGCCCGCGATCGTGGCGGCTCTGAGGACAAATCTCCGCATCTGTGAATCTCCTGGGCCTGTGAGGAATCGGGTGGGTGGATGCTTTGGATAGTTTGGCCCCAATTCCCGAGCCCTGCAACCATCCGAACTGCAGCGCAATGCGTCACACCGATGCGGAAAGTCAAAATGCTATATTCCAGCCCCCATGCCCGCCTCCCGCGCCCGCATCGGCGTCATCTTCTTCACCGTCCTGATCGATCTGATCGGCTTCGGTATCGTGATGCCGATCCTGCCGTTCTACGCGAAGCACTTCGGCGCCGGGGGACTCGCGTACGGCGCCGTGCTCGGCATCTACTCGTTCATGCAGTTCGTCGCCACGGCCCTCCTCGGGAAACTGTCGGACCGCATCGGCCGCCGACCCGTGTTGCTGACGACCATGCTGTTCAATGCGGTCGGCTACACGCTCTTTGCCTTCGCAGGCTCGTATTGGGTGTTGTTCCTGTCGCGCGTCGTCTCGGGATTCGCCGGGGGCAACATCTCGGTGGCGCAGGCGTACATGGCCGACATCACCACGCCGGCCGAGCGCTCGCGCGGGATGGGGATCGTGGGCGCGGCGTTCGGGATCGGCTTCAGCGCCGGCCCGGCGCTCGGAGGACTGGCCGACCACTTTCTGGGGCACAGATGGCCCGGTCTCGTCGGCGTCGTGCTGTCGCTCGCGAACTTCGTGTCGGCGTACTTCATCCTGCCCGAGTCGTTGAAACAGGAGCTCCGCGTGAAGCGGCCGCTCTTCGACCTGGGACACATCCTCGAGGCGTTTGCGCGGCCGCGGCTGCGCCCGCTCATGGCCGTGTGGGCGCTCGTGCCGCTCGGGTTCGCCGGATATACCGCCGCGTTGCCGTACCGCGCGATCGACACGCTGGGATGGAAGCAGCTCCAGCTGACGTTCCTCTTCATCATTATCGGCGTGACCGCCGCGGTGGTGCAGGGCTACTTCTTCGGGAAAGTGGTGCGACGAACGGGCGAGCGGACCCTCGTCATCGTTGGGACATTCGGGATGGCCGTGTCGATTGCCATGGTCCCGTTCCTGCCAAGCTCCATACTCCTGTACGCATGGACGTTCGTGCTCGCCGTTTCGAACAGCCTCTTCGCTCCGGCGGCGACGGGGCTGGTGTCCGTCTACGCCGACCCTAACGAGCAAGGGACGGTGCTCGGCGCGGCGCAGGCAATCAGTGCGCTGGGTCGCACCGTTGGTCCTCCGCTCATTGGGAAAGTGTACGACGTGAGCCACGTCACGTCCTTCGTGCTCGCAGGTTTCTTCATGGCCCTTGCCGGCCTCGCCGCGTTTCGACTCGCACCTTTCACACATCAGCCCGCACCGGGTCCGCCTCCGCCCGCTCCGCCGGTTCCCTCCGTCCCGTTACCTGAACCCCCTCCTCCGGAGTCTTAACGAGGTCTACACTTCGACGTCCAAAGCCAGACTTCATCACGGAGCCATTGATGTACAAACGCATGACGATCGCGCTCGCCGCCCTCACCTTCGCCGCGGCGTGCAGCCAGGATCCGACAGCCGCGGCTTCGAACGAGCTGGTGCTCGCGCAGAATTCGCAGAACATCGCCGACAATGTCGCCGCGTCGCGCACAGGCGGGACGACGTGCGAGGGTTGGTTCCGACGCGTGGTCGATACGCTGCGCTCGACCAATGACCCCGTGGCGATCGCCTACCTCGACTCCGCCCGTATCAACCGCGATTCGGCGTGGGTCGCGCGGGAGCGGGGCGACACGGCGGCAGCGCGCGCCTTCCGGGCCGCGGCGTTCCGCGATGTTCTCTCCGCGGTTATCGAGCTCTTTCCGAACGCAGCGGAGCGGACCGGGGCTGCCGTCGATACGGCAGTCGCGCGCATCGAGAATTTCGTCGGCACTCGTGACGCCCCGCGCATTCGAGCCATTCTCGCGCACATCAAGGAGCTACGCACGCAGGCTGAGGCCGCGCTGACGGCAGGCGACAAGGTCACGGCACTGTCGCTCAATCTCCGAAGTCTGCAGATCCTGCATCGGCTCGTGGAGCACGTACGGGACCATCACGAGGATCATGACGAGGTGGCGGACGGGGAGATGGAAGACGTAGGAAGTTAGGATAGACGCTTAAACAGACGTCTAGACGCCGAGAGGTCTCGGCGTCTAGACGTTTCTCTGCAGTCTAGCCGTCTGATTCCCTCCTGATTCATATTTCTTTCCCCCCCGCAGGAGGTGGATAGATGCGTGTGTATAAGACGCCGGAGATCCGGAATGTGGCCGTGGTGGGCCACGGCGCGAGCGGCAAGACCTCCCTGGTCGATGCGCTGGCGTTCGTGGCCGGAACGAGCAAACGGCACGGATCCGTCAAGGATGGCACCGCCCTCACCGATTACACCGCCGACGAAATCGAGCGCAAGTATTCCATCAACCTCGCGCTGGCCGTCGCCGAGTGGATGGACACGAAGCTCAATCTGATCGATACCCCCGGATACCTGGACTTCACCGGCGACGCGCTCGCGGGCGTGTACGCCGCCGACTCCGCCGTCGTCGTTCTGTCGGCCACGGCCGGCGTCGAAGTCGGCACCGAAAAGGTCTGGGACTACTGCGAGCGCCGATCGCTGCCCCGCCTGTTCTTCGTGTCGCTGATGGACAAGGAGCACGCTGACTTCGAGCGTGTCTTCAATCAGATCAAGGAGCAGCTCACGGCGAAGGTGATCCCGGTCGAGATCCCGGTCGGCGAAGGAATCGAGTTCCACGGGATCATCAACCTCTTCTCGAAGAAAGCGCACCTCTATAAGAAGGGGACCAAGGCCGGGGAGTACGACGAGGTCGACGTCCCCGACGAGTACAAGGATCGATTCGAAAAGTATTCCCAGGAATTGATCGAGAGCATCGCCGCCACCGATGACACGCTCCTGGAGCGCTACCTCGGCGGCGAGGAGATCGGGCGCGACGAAGCGATCGCCGCGATGAAAGCCGGCATGGCCAAAGGCGAGCTCTTCCCGCTGTTCTGCGGCGCCGCCGAGCTGACGTATGGCACCCGCGCGTTACTGAACAAGCTCGTCGAGCTGTGTCCGGCGCCCCAGGAGCGGCCGCCGGTCGACGCGCAGAAGTGGGGGTCCGCCGAGCGTCTCCTGCTGAAGGCGGACGACGCCGGGCCGCTGGCGGCGCAGGTGTTCAAGACCGTGTCGGAGCCGCACGTCGGCGACGTCACGCTGTTCCGCATCTTTTCGGGTCGCGTCAAGAACGGACAGGACGTCTGGAACGCGCCGCGCGAAGCGTCGGAAAAACTGAACCATCTGTGCGTCGGCCTGGGCAAGGAACGCATCGAAGTCCCGGAGCTGCACGCGGGCGACATCGGCGTGGTGGCGAAGCTGCGCGATACGCATACCAACGACACGCTCTCGACCAAGGACGTGGGGCTCGTGCTACCGAAGATCCCGTTCCCCGAGCCGGTGATCACGGTCGCGGTCGAGGTGAAGCAACGCGGCGAAGAAGACAAGCTCTCGACTGGTCTGCACAAGCTGCACGAAGAGGATCCCACCTTCCATCACGAATACAACAGCGAGTTGGCGCAGACCCTCATTCGCGGACTCGGCGAGCGGCATCTCGAGATCGTGGTAGGGCGGTTGGCGCGAAAGTTCGGCGTCCACGCGCAGACCGCAAAGCCCAAGGTCGCCTATCGCGAAACCTTCCGGGGAAAATCGGAGGGGCAGGGGAAACACAAGAAACAGACCGGCGGGCGCGGGCAGTATGGCGACTGCTGGATTCGCATCGCGCCGCTGCCGCGCGGCTCGGGTGTGCAGTTTGTCGATGAGATCGTGGGCGGCGTGATCCCGCGGCAGTACATCCCCGCGGTGGAGCGCGGCGTCGTCGAGGCGGCGCACAAAGGGCCGATCGCGGGCTACCCCGTTGTGGACTTCAAGGTAGAGCTGTACGACGGCTCCTACCACGACGTGGACTCCAATGAAATGTCGTTCAAGATGGCCGGCATCCTGGCCTTCCGGAACGTGAGCCCGGGCGCACGTCCCGTGCTGCTCGAGCCGATCATGGATGTCGAGGTGTGGACGCCGGACGACTATCAGGGCGCGGTGATGGGCGATCTGTCGTCACGCCGCGGGCACATCGTTGGCACGGAAAAGGATGGTCGTCTCACCAAGGTGAAGGCCCTCGTTCCCGAGGCGGAGCTCGATCGGTATGCGACGACGCTGCATTCGATCACGCACGGGCGGGGCACGTACAAGATGAAGTTCCACGTGTACCAGGACGCGCCGACCGAAATCACGGCGAAGGTGACCGAGGCGCGGAAGAAGGAGTTGGAGGAAACAAGAGCATAGGCCCGGCCACCACGTGGGCGACCGGGCCTATGAGCCTGCCTGGTTATCCGATTACTTCACGGGCCTGACGATGAAGACGTCGAAGTCCGGACCGGTCCGCGGGGGCGCATGCGGCGCACCGCCGATAACCGGGGCGGGCGCGACTCCGCCCATCGGAATGTTGATCGACCCACCACCGAAGGTCCCGGTGGTGACCGGGGTGCCGTACCAGTCCTGCACGTTGCGCACTTCATAGCGCGCACCGGATGCGAGGACTCCGGAGAGACTCACGCTCACGCTCGAGGCTCTCCCCCAGTTGTACACGACGACCATCGCCCGACCCGGCTCATACGGACTCGGCCGCACGAACACCCTGGGTATGACAGGCGTGGCGGGCACGATTGCATCGGTCAAGCCGAGCCCGGTGTTCACCTTCCACGTGGCGAACGAATAGTCCGTGCCGTTGTACTGCCACGCCGAGGCCAGAGGATCCCGCTGATATGAGTTCAATTTCCAGTCGTACCCGCCCAGCGAAGCGTCCATCACGTGCACGATGCCGCCCGAGCCGAACAGCTGATTGCCCGAGGCGCTGACCAGATTCCAGTGACCCGTGGTAAGCACGGTCGCCCCGCCCACTGCGTAGTTGTTCGTCAGCGCGACATCGTTGTTCTGAGTCGAGCTGTACCCGATCACCAGGTTGTTGGACCCATACCCAGGCGAGAAGTAGGTCATGTTGTTCATGACCTTGTTCCCCGACACCGGTTCCTCGCCGCCATCGAGAATGTTCGCGGCGGCCTGGGTGTTGTACATCGTCGTCACGGACCCCGTGTTGAAGGACACGTTGCCGTCCAGCGTCATGTTCGTCAGCGATCCGCCGGGCACCGTGTAGTGATGGATCCCGTAGTTGAAATCGTTGAAGATGATGTTATCATGCAGCAAGGCCGGGCCGCCGCTCTTCACGTAGAAGCCATGTCCGGCGCCCTTCCCGTTGCTCTCCTGCCAGCCGTTGTTGTACGAGATGTTGCCGTAGAACTCGACGTTGGACGTGTTCTCATAGTTGTAGAAGCCGTTGCCGCCGTCGTGGATGACGAGGTCGATGTACTTCGTGTTATTGGCGTCGTTGATCATCATGTTCGGCCGGTAGCTGAACGT
>Ga0209488_10001943_pt1 | contig 17418 bp, 15 predicted proteins | sample Rivendell_Oct201_8_FD_188349 | JGI IMG/M metagenome (GOLD analysis project Ga0209488, IMG submission 188349) | Vadose zone soil microbial communities from the Eel River Critical Zone Observatory, Northern California, USA -... | ecosystem: Environmental > Terrestrial > Soil > Vadose zone >...
CCAAGAGCCATCGGCCGTATCGCCGTAGAGCACCGCGCCGACGATGCGGCTCTCGCGCAGGACAACGCGTTTGTAGACCCCGCGCGCGGGATCGCGCAGCACAATCTCGTCCTTCTCGTCGCCTTCGGAAAAATCACCGGCCGAGAAGACGTCGATCCCCGTCACCTTGAGCTTGGTCGAGATGGCGGAACCGGCATAGCCCGGCACCTGCTCGCCGGCAAGAACGGCCGCGAGCGTCCGTGCCATGTCATAGAGCGGCGCCACCAAGCCATAGCATTGGCTGCGATGCTCGACACATTCGCCGACCGCGAAGATGCTCGGGTCACTGGTGCGCAGACAATCATCGACCACGATGCCGCGCTTGACCTCTAGCCCAGCTTCCTTGGCAAGCGCCGTGTGTGGCCGGATGCCGACCGCCATGACCACGAGGTCGGCCGGCAGCGTGCGGCCATCCTCCAGCCGCACCGCCTCGACCTTGCCGTCACCGAGAATCGCGTTGGTATTGGCGCTGGTCAGAATCTCGATGCCGCGCTTCTCGATCGCCTTCTGCAGGAGATACGCGGCATTGGGATCGAGCTGACGCTCCATCAGGGTCGGCATGAGATGGACGACTGTCGTCTTCATCCCCTTGGCCGCGAGGCCGGCAGCCGCCTCGAGACCGAGGAGACCGCCACCGATCACCACCGCGTGGCCACCCTTTTGCGCTGCCGCCAACATCGCGTTGACGTCGTCGAGATCGCGAAACGTGACGACGCCGGGAAGCTCGGCGCCGGGAACCGGGATCAGAATAGGCCGCGATCCGATCGCAATGATCAAAGCATCGTAGCGCTCGACCGCACCCGAATCCGTGCGCACGGTCCGCGCCGCCCGATCGATCGCAACGACGGTCTCGCCTCTGCGCAGATCGACATGATGCCGCGCGTACCAATCTTCATTGTGGACGATGATGTCATCGAACCGCTTCTCGCCGGCGAGCACGGGCGACAGCATGATGCGGTCGTAGTTGACGCGCGGCTCGGCGCCGAACATCGTCACGTCATAACGGTCGGGCGCGCGGGCGAAGAGCTCGTCGAGCACACGCCCGGCCGCCATGCCGTTGCCGATAACGACAAGCTTCTGTCTGGTTGATCCTGCAGTCATCTCGCGTCCTGACAATCCGGACTGCGACCGTCGGGGCCAGGTAAGGCATGCGCCGATTTCAAGATGGCGTCACGACGACTGCACCAAGCTCGCCCAAGAAGCTCGGAACTGTCCCTGCGCTTCCGCCCACAATGGCGTCAGCAGCCGACGGGCGGCAGTCATCGTTGACTGGCTTGTTGCTAGCAATCGACATGCCAATATGCGATCGCCCAAAAAGGCCCGAAATCATGGAAAAGTGCGGCCAGGTATGAAGAGCCGCTTGGACACCAATGCCGCCCATTTAAGCAATCGCACATATAGTGGGCGACGCTATTCCTTGATGCACCTCGCGCTTCAGAGCCTCCGTCATGCCCATTGACTACCTTGTCTCCGCGCTGGTGACCCTCGTGGTGGTCGTCGACCCGGTCGGGCTGGTGCCGACCTTTCTGGCGGTCACGCACGGCCTGCCGCAGCAGGCGCGCCGGCGCATCGCGTTACGCGCCTCTATCATCGCCGCCGCGATTCTCGCCGGCACAGCGCTCCTCGGCGACTGGCTATTGCATCAGCTTGGCATCACGCTGCCGGCGTTCCGCATTGCGGGCGGGCTTCTCCTGTTCGCAGTCGCCTCCGAGATGGTGTTCGGCGTGCGCACCGAGCGTCAATCGAAGCAGGCCGAGGACGCGCTGGAGGAGCACTTGAGAAACGTCGCGGCCTTTCCGTTGGCGATCCCGTTGATGGCCGGCCCAGGCGCGATCACCGCCACGCTGCTGCTCGCCGGACAAGCCAGCGGCAAGCCGGTCTCGCTCGCGATCCTGATTGTTGTGGTCGTGGCGGTGTGTGCGCTCTGCCTCGGCGTCTTCCTGCTCGCCAACCGCGTCGATCGCCTGCTCGGCATCACCGGCAATGTGGTCTCGTCCCGCTTGCTGGGCGTGCTGCTGGCTGCACTGGCGGTGCAATACGTCATTGACGGCGTTCGGGCGGTGCTACCGGCATGACGTTCGATCGCCGCCCCGATTGGTGATCGGCGGCGCGCTTGCTACAATGAATGCGCGGCTGGGCGGTCCGTAGACCGCGGTGGCCGAGCATCATCTCCTTTGATTCCTCTGGGACCACCGATGGACGACCTCATCAGCAAACCGATCAAGTTCCGTTGTCCTCCCGAGCTCGCCGCGGACTTGCCGCGACCGACGCCTGCGCTCCTGGGCCTGCCGAGCTGGTTCAAGGCGATGCCGCACATGGCATTCAGCGCGCTCCTCAATGAAGAACAGATGACGGTGAAGAAGTGCCCGCCTTTCATCGATGCCATGACCTATGGCTTTCTGATGCCGCTGGCCGCCGACCTCCGCGTGGAGGATGGCACGTTTCACTGGGATCGCGAGGTGCCGGTCGGCCCGCTGACCGGCTTTCAACGCGCGCCCATCGACTTCCACGACAACAACCAGCTGGTCGGAACGCCGTTCTTCGATGAGGACAACTTTCTGATCAAGTTCATCAACTTCTGGACCATCGAGCTGCCGCCCGGCTATTCGCTGTTGGTCACCCATCCGGTCAATCGGCAAGACCTGCCGTTCCACACCTTGACCGGCCTCGTCGACGCGGACCGCTATAAGGACAATTTCATCCACTTCCCTGCGCAATGGCGCGACCCCAATTTCAGCGGCACGCTGCCAAAGGGAACGCCGATCGCCCAATGCCTGCCGTTCAAGCGCGACATCTGGGATGCGCAGTTCGAGGTGATCGAAGGCGATGCAATCGAACGCCAGCTGGAGCTCACCTCCGCCATCGTGCATGAGAAGGACGTCTATCGGCGCCACTATCGCGCGCCCAAACGGTAGCGCTCAAGTATTTAGGCTCAAGCGCGCTAGGCCGTTTTGACGGCCACGCTGGTCCGCTCAGGCTTTCGACCATCGAGGAATGCCGCCGCCGCGCTGCGCCTCAGCCAGAATTTGCCATGCGCGCAGCCGACCAGCATACGCATGACATGGCCGCGCATCGTCGGATCAACTTTGACCGCGCCACGCAACATGGCCGCGCCTTCATCCCACTGGCCAAGCTCCATCAGGCAGTGTCCAAGATAAAGCAGCGCGCGCGTATGGGCCGGATCTCGCGCCAGGATCTGACGATACTGCTCGGCAGCGCGCACAAACTCACCCTGATTGAGCAGCGCAGTTGCAAGACCAAACAGCGCCTCCGGGTGACCCGGCACCTGCGCCAGAGCGCGCGTGAAGACCGCTTGCGCCTTCACCGGATCGCCGCGATCGAGACAGACCGCGCCCAGGAGCACATCGAGATCCGGCATGGGCGGCGCGAGCTCCTGTCCGCGCCGCAACACGGCTTCCGCATCGGCAAACCGGCGCAGCTGGCGATAGGTTACGCCAAGCTCCTTGAACGCCGGAGCAAATACCGGCCAGCGCGAAGTGGCGCGCTCGAACCACGTAAGCGCCTCGGGCACGCGCCCGCATTCGCGCAGCGCCATCCCCAGATGCGTTTCGATCGAGGCTTCCGGACGATTGCTGGCCGCAAGCTCAAGCGGCTTCACCGCCTCCTGGGCACGCCCCTGCACCAGGTGAGCCACGCCGAGGAAGAACAGAGCGGCAGGCTGTTGCGGGTTGGTCGAGAGCACGTCGCGGGCAATAAGCTCCGCCTCGCCCGGCCGCCGCTGCGCGAGCGCGGCCGAACAACGACGCAGGGCATTCTCCTCCTCCAACATCGACACGTCGCAAGCCTTTTGCTTTTGCGCCGAGTCTCTTTGCTTCTGGCAGTCTGACTTGGGACTTGGATGTAACTCAAGTGTTTACGCCCATTATTGTTCGTTATGTATCATATCTAGAGGTAATGGGAACACATACTCATGCTCCCGGTGCGCGTGCCGCCTTGAATCCGGAGACGAAGCGCGACAGCGTGGTCGAGGTCACGCCGCGCGGCAGCATGACCTCGATCAGCGAGAACCGGCCGCGGCGGGTTACCGCCCGCTCGAGCCCATCGCGCAGTTGTCTGCGCGTCGTCACCCGCTCGCCGTATCCGCCGAGCGACTCCGCCATGGCGGCAAACTGCCAGTCGTCGAGATCGTTGAAGCGCGATTCCGGTTGGAACGCGCGCAGCATTTCCCAGCTCGCGTTGTTGAACAGCACGACAATCGGGTCGAGCCCGTAGCGGCGGCAATTGCCGAGCTCCCAGCCGGTCATCTGGAAGGCACCATCGCCCACCAGAATCAGCGGGCGCCGCCCGGTCGCGGCTGCGACTCCGATCCCGGCCGGAACGCCGAAGCCCATGCCGGCATAATAGGCGGGCGCCGCAAGCGCGGTGTTCTCGATCTCCATCGCGGCGAACAGGCAATCTCCCATGTCGGAGGTCATCGGCATCGCGCCATGACGATCAAACAGATCGTTGATGGCGGTCGGAACGTCCGAGGGCGCGATCGGCTCATCGTCGGCGGCGAGGCCCCGCCGATACGCAATCGCATTCGGCTTCGGAAGCGCCCAGCCCGACGACAACGGCCGCGCCCGTGCGGTGAGCGCATCGACCAGCTCGCCGATCGGGATATTGGCATAGCCGTGGTGCCCGATCTGCACGGCGCGGTCAAAGGCACGGATGGTTCGGCGCGGGTCGAGCCGACGCTGCGAGAGCGCGAAATTGGTGTCGGAGAAGATCACGCCGAGCAGCAGCAGCGCGTCGGCCTCCTCGACCAGCCTGGCAATGGCCGGATCGCCGGCGGCGCCGAGATAGGTGCCGCACAATACGTCGGGCGCGTCTTGCAGCAGGCCGCGCCCCATGAAGGTCGTCACCACCGGCAACGCGAGCTTGCGCGCGAGCGCGGTGACGCGCTCTTCGAGGCCATAACGCCGCACTTCAACGTCGATCAGGATCACCGCATTGCTGGCATGGCTGAGCCGATCGATGACCTCGTCGGCGCATTCGGCCAGCGCCTCGGGCTCGGCCGGGCGCGACGGCAACACCGGAACTGCCGCCGCGGCGGCGGCAGTCATGTCGCGCGGCAGCTCGATGTAGACCGGCAGCGCCCGCTCGCGTGCGCTTTGCAGAACGCGCGCGATCTCGCCGGGCGCCTCCGCAGGATCGGTGAGCACCGCCTGATCGCAGGTAATCTCGCGAAACACCGCAAGCTGCGTGTCGACCGAGCGCGCCTGGTGATGCACTACGAAGCCCGACGAGCGCTCGCGCGCACCCGGCGCGCCCGTGATGACGACGACCGGCGAGCGCTCCGCATAGGCGCCCGCGATCGCATTCACGAGGTTGAAGGCCCCGGCCCCGAAGGTCACCACCGCGACGCCAAGGCCGGAGTGATAGCGCGCCGCGGCATCGGCCGCGAAGCCCACGCCCGGCTCGTGGCTCAGCGTGTAGTGCGGCAGGATCCCGCTTTCCTCGATCACCTTGAAGAACGGCAGCACGAAGTCTCCGGGGATGCCGAAAATCTCGCGCGCGCCGTAATCCTTCAGGCCTTGCAGCAACGATATCGCCAGTGTGGTCATCGGATTCTTGCGACCGGACGCGCGTGATGCGCTCCACCAAATGAAGCACACCTGGTCAGCAATCTAAACCATCATCCGCCTGTGGGGCTCTCGCCCTGGCGACCACCCGCCGACGACGAACCTATTTAGCGGCAAACCATTTGTCGTAAATCTGCTGATAAGACCCATCCTCGCGCATGGCCAGAAGCGTATTGTTGACCTGCTTGCGCAGCGGGTTGCCGGCCTGGAACACGATGCCGTAATCCTCCTTGCGGAACGTTGCGCCGACCAGGTGGACGCGGCCCTTGCCTTCATTCGCCGCGTAGTAAAGCAGGATCGGCGCATCGAACACCACGGCATCAGCCTCTTTGTTGACGAGCGCTTGATAAGCGTCCTCGATCACGGACATTTCGAGCACCTGCGCGCGCAATTCGCGCAGATAGGCAGCGGCAGTGCTGCCGCGTGTGGTCGCGACCTTCTTGCCCTGCAGGTCGTCCGGGCCGTTGATGGTGCCCTGGATCTGCTGCACCGTCAGCGTCGCCGTCAGCTGCGCGGTGTAGAACGCGACAAACACCACGCCGGTGAACATCCACAGCACCGCCAGGACCCGCGCCAGCCATTGCCGCGGCATCTGCTCGGCCTGGGTCGCCAGCGTTCCGGCTGCCCAATACATGGCGTGGAAGATGCCCGGAAAATACTTTTCGGTCGGAAGAATGCCGTTCGGATGCCTTCGCTCCAGCAGCCAGACGATGTGCGCTGGTAGCAGGATCAGAATCAGCGCAATGCCGAGCCACAGCAGGATGGTCTTCGAGAACAGCAGCCCGAGCAGGTCCATGAGCGGATTTGAATCCGTCTCCTGACCCTTGCCACGCACCATGATCTGCAGGCCGGCATTGAGGATCGGATGCGAGAAATCATACGCAGCCTCGCGTACCGAGGTGATGGAGATCGCCGCCACCCCGAGATCGGCTTTGCCGTCGCGCACGTCGTCGAGCAGCGCGCGCACGTCGGGCGCGACCTGGTAGCGCACTTTGAGCTGCAGGCGCTCAGCGATCTTGTTCCAGAGATCGATGCTGAAGCCAGTCAGCGTGCCGTTCTGGTCGACCACGACCGGCGGCAGCACACGGGTGACGACCCGCAGCTCCGACGGCGGGCTCTGCGCCATGGCAGCCGCCGTCATCGTCGCGATGATCATCAGTCCGGCCGCTATCCGCCCCAATATCCCCGCCATAAAGGCCCCCTCACGCATCAATCCGCTCGCGACACGGCTTGTATCGGAAAAGACCATTATCGGAAAAGGCCAGTTCAGCAATGACGGCGAGTTGTCGCCTCGTTGCCAAGGCGGCGGGACGCTCGCTATCTATCTCGACCGAATTGTGACGGCCCGCGGCTCGGGTCAACCAGAAAAGCAAGCAATTGCCTACCGCTGTGATGCCGCCCGTCAATTGCCGGTCTGCCTGAACTTTCGCAGATCCGGTGGCGGCTGATCCTTGCGCGACGGCATCAGGACGCCATCCTCCCGGATGAAATAGGTCTCCTTCTGGAGGATCAGGATCGTGTTGTGCTCGTGGCAGAAGTATTCCGCCCATGCCGGATTGGCGACGCGCTTGAACGGCCGCGTCACCGTCCACGGCCGGGTCAAGGCATTGTCGATGGTCGTGATCTCGTCGTTGATCACCTCGCCATCGGCCGGGTCGACGGCGATGCGCTCCTTGATCACGGTCTGATTGTCGTCGTGCAGCGGAATGCCGGTCGGCTCATAAATGCGTGGCCCCTTGAAGCCGCGGGTCTCCACTTCCAGCGTGTCGTATTTGCCATCGCGGTTGGTATCGAGCCATTTGCCGATCGAGTAGCCCGCAAAGGTCGGCTCGATCTTGGCCGGAAAGCTCCGCCCATCGGTATGGATGCGACGGAACTCGTGCATGTAGACCATCCACATGTAGGTCGCCTGTGGAGTGACGATGATCTCGATCGGCTCGTAGCCGACCATCATCTGCGGCATGCCGGCCGGCATGCATTTGACCTGGGGCTTGTAGTCCTGCCCACCGCGCTGCTGCTCGGCGAGGCTGACCTCGTAGCGCGCCTGGTATTCGGGGATCAGGGGCGCCTGTTGTCCGCGGCCGGGCGGCTTCGCCGTATCCCATTGCACGCCCTTAGTGCGGTACCACTGCCCGCGCCAGTTTGGGTAGTTGTCTGGATTGGCCGGGTCATCGTTGGCCTGCGCGAGACCGAAGGCTGCGCAAAGGCCCAACACCGTCGCCATGACACCGATCGAGCCAAAGCGCATGACGTCCTCCCCGCAATGTCGATCCCGTCACGGACCCATGCGCTTGTGCGCACTGGAGAATCAGCTCGGTCATCCAGGCCAGATGCCGCCGATGAGTCCCCGTTATCGCGAATGCTAGAGCATTTTCCGGATCAGTGGAAACCGGTTTTCTTCGGGAAAATCGTGTCGCCTCAGGGCTCGTGGCAATACGGTTGCGAGTGCAACTGATTGGCGCGAGGGGCCTTTGCGCCTTTACCGCATTAGCAATTTTGCAACAGGTTTTGCCCTATATCTCGACTTAATATCCTTAACAAAGACTTGCAGGACGATTCCAATTGCCTGTCGCGCCCGAACTGGCCCAGCGCCTGCAGAACTACCGCATCGACGAGCGCGCCCGCGATCGGCTGCGCCGTCTTGCGCCAATCGTTGAGCCCGTCCTCGGCCCCGCCATCGATCAGGTCATTGCCGGGGCAGCGAGACTGTCGCGTGTGACCGAGCTATGGCAGCGCCATGGCGCGGACATTCGCCGCGTCGAAATGGCCCAGTTTCAGGCACTGTTGCGGGCTGAATTTGACACCGCCTATTTCGAGACCTGTCGCACGACCGTCGAGGTGGAGGCTGGAATTGGCTTCGAGGGCGGTGCGCGCCTCAATTGCGGAGCGAGCCTGATCCAATTGGCGTCCCAAGCCATCGCGCGCCATAGCTGGCTTGGCGGCAGGGGGCGTATTGCTTCACTTTCTCAGGCCGTCATGTTCGATCTTGCGGCGACAGCAGGCCTCTTTATTCAATTCCGCGAACGCGCGGAGGAAACACGTCGTACCGCCATCAACGAGGCCATCAGCCATTTCAATGCTGCGATCGGTGGCGTCCTCGCCTCGATCAAGGAGGCTTCGGGCTCGCTCGGCGGAGCGTCTGCGGCCATGCAGCAGACAACCTTGTCCGCCACCGGGCTGTTGAAATCAGCATCCGAATTGTCCGGGCAGACGAGCGAGAGCGTCGAGATCGCGGTCGCCGCGGCTGACAACATGGCCCAGTCGATCAAGGAGATCAGGCAGCAGACCGCCCACGGCCTGGAGATGGCGCGCTCGGCCGCGACCGACACCGCCAAGACCAACGGCACGATCCGCGCGCTTGATCAGGCCACCCAGGAGATCGGGTCGATCGTGGAGCTCATTTCCAAGATCGCGGCGCAGACCAATCTGCTGGCGCTCAACGCCACCATCGAGGCCGCGCGCGCAGGCGGCATGGGCAAGGGCTTTGCGGTGGTGGCCTCGGAGGTGAAGGCGCTCGCCAACCAGACATCGTCAGCAACCGACCAGATCTCCCACCAGATCAACGCGATCCAGGACGCCAGCAAGAGGACCGCGCAGGAGATCTCATCCATCGCCCGCAGCATCAACGAGCTCACCGATGCCGCCAAGAAAATCGACGCGGCGGTCGAAGAGCAGGCCGTGACGACCGAGCAGATTGCCAGCAGCATGCAGGTGGCGGCCGTCAATACCGGCCGGGCCAGCAAGGATGTGACGTCGGTGGAACAGGCCAGCAGCAGCAATCTCGACGCCGTCCGCAACCTGATCGGATGGGCCGAGCGCCTGTCCACGACCGCGCAGGACGTCGAACGCCAGGTCGCGGATTTCTTTGCCCGCGTCCGCGCGGCCTGAGCCAGTTCTTGCTTCTCACAATTCTCTGGCGATAGGCCAGCGTTCTGTTGACGGCCGGCTGGATCATGCCGCCCGCCTGCAATAAGCTTGCCCCCAACAAGACAAGCAGCGGGGGGAGCGCCATGCGGCTGATCTGGCCTTGGCAAGACCGGCAACGCCGATTTTCCTGGCTCAAGGCGAGCGCTTTCGCGCTCGTGATGTTGCCGGGCATTCGCCTCACCTATCAGACCGCGACCGGCGAATTCGGTTTGCTGGCGATGGCGTTCGGCGGCCTGACCTACTGGTCGGGAGTCTGGGCGACCGTCGTGCTGCTGATGGCCTTGGCGGTCACGCCGATCATCGTTGTGTTCCGCTGGCCTGCCCTCGTCGATGTGCGCCGGATGATCGGCGTGATGGCGCTGGTCTACACGATCGTGCACATCGTCCTCTATTTCGGCCTGCGATCCTGGAACTTTGAGAGAATCGGGATTGAGACGGTCACGCGGCTGACGCTGTTCGTCGCGACGCTGTCGACCATCGGCCTGATCGTGCTCGCAGCGACCTCGCTCGACGCGGCCATCCGGCGCATGGGCGTCAAAGGCTGGCAGCGGCTGCACAACACCAACTACATCATCAGCGCGCTCGCGCTGCTGCACGTCGTGCTGGCGCGCGGCACCTATGCGGAGCAATACTTGCTGTGCGGCCTGTTCGTCTGGCTCATGCTGTGGCGGGTGCTCGATCGGTATCGCCTTGGCTCCGATGCAAAGGCGCTGCTTGCGCTCGCGGTTTTCTGCTGCCTATCCACGGCCTTTCTGGAAGCCGGGTTCATGTGGGGTCGCAGAGGCTACGACGTTGTCGGGACACTCCACATCAATTTCATGTTTGCCCCGTACGAGCTCGGTATCCAACCGGCGTGGCAGGTGCTGGCGTTCGGCCTCGTGTTCGCGCTCGGCGCCATGGCGCGGGCCGCGTTGCGCGTCAGGACGGCAAGCCTGGCGGCGCGTCAAACCGGATCGCCCGCATGAGGCGAGACCCACGATGACTAAGGCAGGAACAATTGCCCTGGGGGCAGTCACCCTCCTGGCGCTGATGCCATCCGCCCATGCGCAGGATGCCGCCCGCCTGGCCGCCGGCGAGGCCGCCTGGAACAAGGCCGCCTGCCTGCAGTGCCATGGCTCGGCAGGCGAAGGCGGCAGCGGCGGCGAGTTTCCGGCGGGCCCGAGCCTGCGCACGACGCAGCTCAATCGCGCCCTGCTCGTCGACACGATCCGCTGCGGCCGTCCCGGCACGCAAATGCCGGCGTGGCTCGACGGCGCCTATACTGAAATCTCCTGCTACGGGCTGCCGAAGGGACCGCCGCCGGCCCAACTGGATCTGACACCCGTTCTGAGCGGCGACGAGGTCGACGCGCTGGTCGACTACATGATGGCGAAGATGGTCGGGAAGTAGCGGCGCACGACGCTCTTTGCGAAAGGAGCGAGCGACCGAGCGGCACCTCCTAGAGCGGGATGAAGTTTAGTTTTCACCGCCATTGCACCAATCTCCGCTCATTCCCGCGGAAGCGGGAATCCAGGGGCCGAGAATTCGGCCAAAGAACTGGGTCCCCGCTTCCGCGGGGACGAGCGGAATTATGAGCGATTCAAACTCAGCACATCTCACTCTAATTGGAACGTTTCTTGAAGCGCTTCTTAAAGCGTTTCTTGGGACGGGGGCGCGCGTCTTCTTGGCCTGGCTGTCGCCGACGGTCTCCGACGTAGAGCATCACGGAGACCCAAAGCCAGAAAACTCCGATCAAGAGCAACGCAACCCACGCATAAGTTCGATCCTGCGCAAATACCAACGTGAGCAGCGCAAGCCAAACGCCGCTGGCAGAAAAACACGCGGCCACGACAAAGAGACGAATGGTAAAGCCCACGCCTGCGAGCGAGGACCGCGGCTTTTGATTCCAGGATAGAGCGATCACAAGCAACGGAGCGACCCAGGTCGCAACACCGCACGTCACTGCTGCGATCGCAACAATACGGTCGCCTCCCGGCACCAATAATTCGCAGAGCAAGCTGAGCGCAACGGCCAGCAATGCGACGGCATAGACTGGCTTTTCGATGATCAATGTGCCGTTCCCCGATCCTGTTCAGCGTTGCAGCGCCTCGATCGCAACAACCTCGATCCGCGCCGAGCTCTCAAACTGGTTCACCGTTGAGGCACCGGAATTGGGATCGACCATGGCCTGCCCGGGCTTGTAGTAGTGGCGGCTCTCGAGCGTGACCTGATGCCCTTCCCCGAGCTTGCGGCAGCGTTGCTTGATGAATATGCCTTCGAACGCGGTCTCGCCAGCGGCCGCCGGCTCGTCCATGCAATCCCAGCCGTCGTTGCCGTAGCGCGCTTTGAAAGCGTTGCCAATCAAATAAGCGTCCTTGCGCAGGTCAGGATCGGCGCGCGGATCGGTGAAGATCCGGTAGCCCTGCAGGCGGCCAGCCTGATCGGCCAGCAGCGACAGCATGATCGGCTGCCCGAGCATCACCATCGTGTTGGCGCGCGCGATCGCGTCCGGGTTGCGCACGGCTCTTGCGATAAATTCTTCCTCGTCGTCATAGCGAAACCATATCTCACGCAGCCCGGTTGCCTCGGCGCGACACTTCTCGAACTCCTCGAAGCCTGCGAGCCGCAGGCCTGGCGGGCCACCGTTCGTGCCGCAGGCCGGATCGACAAACTCCCCGTCCGGCAGATCGGCAATCGGCGCGCCAAACCTCATATCCCAGATCTTCGGCCGCGACTGCGCCAGCGCGCCCGACCCCGTCAGCAGCAGTGCGAGCGTCGCGGCAGAAAACCCACGGAGGAGTGTCGTCACTCCTCCGCGGCATGGAGATGTCATCACAGCCCGAACACCACCAGCATCACGGTCTGCCCGAGCGCCATCGCCTCCGGGAACGAGCCTTCGTCGCGCGCCGGCCGGCCGCCGATCGTCAGAGCGATGTATTGCTTGCCGTTGACCGAATAGGTCATCGGGTTGCCGGAGAATTGCGTGCCGGTGTCGAAACTCCACAGCTCCTGCATGGTGTCTTTGTCAAAGGCAGAAATCTTGCCCATGATGTCGCCCATGAACAGCAGATTGCCGGCGGTGCCGAGCACGCCCGAATAAGACGGATAGTAGGACTCGAGTTTCTTCGCGGTCTTGCCAGTCGTCACGTCAATCCCGCCGAGCAGGCCGTGGCTGACCTTGCAATTCGGATTGCTGACATTACGCACGATCGGCTCGACCGCGTTGTCGACCGTATGCGAGCCGCAGAAGATTTCGCGGAAGCCGGTGCCCGCCACCCCCTTGGCCGGGTCGGCCGCGCGCGAGTTGAAGTAGTTGGCCTGGCCGATCATGGCCTGGAAGTAGGTCAGGCCGCGCTGCGGGTCGTACGTATTCGGCATGAAGGTCGGCATGCCGTAGTGAGCGGGACGCACGTCCACGGCCTTGCGGCCATAGCGAACCGACTTGCCGGCATAGTCCTGAACGGTCTTGCTCGGATCATAGTCCTGCGGCCGGCCGGTCTTGGGATCGAGGCCAGCGGTCCAGTTCACCTCGGTGAACGGCTCGCCCTTCAGGAACTGGCCGTTGGCGCGGTCCCAGGTGTAGAAGAAGCCGTTGCGATTGGTCTGAGCAATGACCTTCCGCGTCTCGCCATTGATGTTGGCATTGTAGAGCTGCGTGATCGCCACCGCGTCGTAGTCCCAGGCCTCATTGGGGATGGTCTGGAAGTGCCACTTCAACTGCCCGGTATTCACATCGAGCGCGATGATCGAGCTGGTATAGAGATTGTCGCCGGGCCGCCCCTGCGGATCGAACATGTGGACCGGATTGCCAGTGCCGAAATAGGCGAGATTGGTCTCCGGATCGAACGACGGCTCGGTCCACACACCACCGCCGCCGAACGCCATCGTGCGCGGATCGGCCCAGGTCTCCGAGCCGGGCTGGCCCGCCTCTGGCACGACCATGAACTTCCACAGAAGCTTGCCGGTGTCGGCCGTATAGGCGGCGACGACGCCGCGGCCGGTCTCGTTCCTTCCGGATGTCCCGATGATGATCTTGTCCTTCACCGCGAGCGGCGCCGATGAGCTGCCTTGATTGGGCGCCTCCGGGATGCTGGTGCTGGCCTCGAACACTACCTCGCCGGAATTCTTGTCGAGCGCGACCAGCCGCGGGTTCGCGTTGTCGCTGCCGACGTTGTAGTAGAGGTTGTTGCCCAGAAGGGCGATGCTGTGGGCGCTCTTGCCGCCGCCCTGCACCTTGGCATCGTGCTTCCACACCACCTTGGGCTTGCCGTCACGGACGTCGAGCTTCCAATACTGGTGGTACTGGTTGCCCACATACATGAAGCCGTCCTCGACAATCGGCGTGAAATACTGTGTCGCCTTCGCCGGACGGGTGGCATCGCCCAGCGAGAACATGAACTTGACTTTGAGATTGGCGACGTTGTTGCGATTGATCTCGCTCAGCGTCGAGTGATTCCAGTTGCTGTAGTTGCCCATCCGCATGAGCCAGTTCTGCGGCTCAGCGGATGCATTCAACAGGCGCTCATAGGTGGTCTCGGCGGCGAGCGCCGGGATGCTCGTCCCAATGAGTGCGCAAAGTGCCGAGCCAGCCAGAAGCCGCGCGGAGAAACGTCGCCCGATTGTCATGGATAACCTCCCTGTGTGCTTATGTTTATGCGATCACACTAGCACCCTCTTGAGGGGGTGGTCGATGCGCTGTAGCGGGATGGCCGGTATTCGTCAAAGGTGCACGCTCAGGGATGCACGCTGTTGTCCGGCATGATCGCGCCCTGGAATTTGGTATCGGTCTGCACCGCGTTGAACAGCTTGGCGGCCGCGAGCCGCGCGCCTTGCAGGTCAGCGCCGGTAAGATCGGCCTCGACCAGATCGGCCTGGAGGAAATCGGCCTGCTTGAGCGTCGCGCCCGCGAGGTTGGCGCCGCGCATGGTGGCACGCACGAAGATCGCGCGCTCGCCGCGGACGCCGCTCAGATCGGCGCGCAGGAGATTGGCGCCGTAGAGATTGGTCTCGGTGATCGTGGCGTTGCGCAGGCTCGCATTGGTCAGCCGCGCCTCGAACAGGTCCGTGAAGGTCACATCGGCATCATCAAGCTTGGCGTTGATCAGGCGCGCGCTGCCCATCAGCGCGGCGCCGAGATTGGCCGCGCGAAAATCAGCGCCGCCAGCGTCGATCTGGAACAGCAGCGCCTGCATCAGGTTGGCGCGCTGCAGGTTGGCGGATGTCAGCAGCGCAAGGTTGAGATTGGCACCACGCAGATCGGCGCCGCTGAGATTAGCATTGCGAAGACTGGCGCGATGAAAGCTTGCACCCTGCAGATTGGCACCTTGCAGGTTGGCGCCGGCAAGATCGCGCCGCTTCAGGCTGACGCCGGCGAGATTGGCGCCGGAAAAGTCAACACTCCGCAGAATGGTGCGCGAGAAACTCGCGCCGCGCAGATCAGCACCGGATAGATCAGCGCCCGTTAGATCGCGACGCTCAAGGCTCGCGCCGCTGAGCACGCAGCCACGACAGTTGTTGGTCGCCTTGGCGAGGAATGCGGCTGCGTCCTGTGCGGCAGCTCTGTCGGCAGCGGCCACAAGGCACGCCAAGCCGATGGACACGACGGAACCAAGTAGGACCGAACGAAGCGAATTCACGATCTCCCCCCGGCCAGGCGACCCGAGGATAACCTATCACGATTGCCACGCCGCGCGGCATCCATAGCCCGTGCCAGAACGAGATGTACATGCCCGGCAAGCCCGCCTCGTCGACGGTCGGGATGTCGGGCGCACCGGGAAGCCACGTCTTTGGGGTGACGGCCTTGCCTGTGGCGACCGGCGGCGTGACCTAAACCAACGGATAATTCGCAGGACCAACGGACACTGTGCAGCGCACACAGGCAAGCTTACGACACATTAAACCGATGAAAGGAGAACAACATGACACTCACCAATTTCGGGTTCAAGTTGACCCTTGCGGGGTTTGCGAGCGTGGCCCTGTTTGTCTTACCGGCAATGAGCGCGCCTATCTCGGTCTTTCCAAAAGACCTCCTCAAGACTGCTCCGGACACAGCTGCGGTTGACGAAAGCCAGATCATATTAGTCAGGGGCGAGCGCGGCGGCGCAGCTCGTGGTGGCGCAGCTCGAGGTGGTGCAGTTCGAGGTGGTGCCGCCTATCGTGGGGGCGCGGTCGCTCGTGGGGGCGCTGTCGTAACCGGCGGCGGTGGCTATTATGGTGGGGGATATTGTGATCCGAACTATCAATATTGCGGTGGTGGCTCCTATGCTGGCGGTGCATATGGTGGCGGTGCTGCCGTTTATCGTGGCGGTGCGGTCGCAAGAGGTGGCGCCGTTGCCCGGGGCGGAGGCGCGCATGTCGCGCACCGCAGTGGCGGACGCCGTCGGTAATAAATAGCAACCAGCGGATCCCAAGATAAAGGTAAGGTTTGCCGGGCGGTCATCGACCGTCCGAGGGAACTCGCTCGCAGTTGTGTGACGACGCCGCCTCACTGCGCCTTGATGCCTGCGGCCTTGATGATCGGCCACCATTTGTCGATCTCGGCCTTCTGGTAGGCCGCGAGCGCGTCCGGCGCCTGCTGCTCGCGCGGCGGAATCTCCTGATGGATGCCGGCGAGCCGCTTCCGCACGGTTTCGTCGGCAAGCGTCTCGACCACGGCAGCGTTCACCTTCGCGAGGACGTCCTTCGACACGCCGCGCGGCATCCAGAGCCCGTGCCAGAACGAGATATACATGCCTGGCATGCCCGCCTCGTCGACGGTCGGGATGTCGGGCGCGCCGGAAAGCCGCGTCTTTGAGGTGACCGCGAAGGCCTTGAGCCGCCCGGCCTGCGCCTGCGCGACAGCTTCGGCGACCTGCACGATCATCAGGTCGACCTGATTGCCGACGAGGTCCTGCATGGCCGGCCCGCCGCCACGATAGGGCACGAGATTGAGCCGCGCGCCGGTCGCGTTGGCGAAATACACCGCACTGACATGCGAGGGGCTGCCGGCGCCGACGGTCGCCACTGATGCCTTGTCCGGATTGGCCTTGAGCCAGGCGATCAGCTCCTTGAGATTGTTCGCCGGCATGCCTGAGCGCGCGACGATCACCTGCGGATTGGCGGCAATCAGCGAAACCGGATCGAGGTCATTCAGCAGGTCGTACGGCAGGTCATAGGCGGCCCCGTTCATCACATGCGAGCCGAGTTGACCGAGATTGAGGGTGTATCCGTCCGCCGGCGAGCGCACGGCACGGCCGACCCCGATGCTGCCGCCGGCGCCGCCGACATTCTCGATGATCACGGGCTGGCCGAGCGCGGCGCGCAGCCGCTCGTTGATGATGCGGGCGATGGCATCGGTCGCCCCGCCGGGTGGAAACGGCACGATCATCGTGATCGGGCGGGACGGATAGGTTTGCGCCGCCGCAGTGACGGTGTCTGCGAGCGTCGCGGCCAGCGCGGCGGCGCATGTGACGGCAGCCCAGGTGACGATGGTGACCAGAGCCCTCGCGCGACGATCCTTGGTACGCACCGTAGCCTCCCTCGGGTGTTTTCCTGAGGGTGACGGTCTGGCCGGAAGTGTCAAGAGGAGCGGAAGATCAGCCGGTCGACCGGGGCGAATGCGCGGGGATCCGTGGAAATTCTCATAGTGGAACGTCAGCCGCGCCGCGCCGCCTTGATCGCGGCGACGTCGATCTTGTGCATGCCCATCATCGCATCAAACGCGCGCTTGGCTTCGTCGCCGCCGGCCGCCATCGCCTCGGTCAGCACGCGCGGCGTGATTTGCCAGGAGATGCCCCACTTGTCTTTGCACCAGCCGCACGCGCTCTCCTGGCCGCCATTGCCGACGATGGCGTTCCAGTAGCGGTCGGTCTCTCGCTGATCGTCGGTGGCGATCTGGAATGAGAAGGCT
>Ga0209488_10001945_pt1 | contig 17412 bp, 20 predicted proteins | sample Rivendell_Oct201_8_FD_188349 | JGI IMG/M metagenome (GOLD analysis project Ga0209488, IMG submission 188349) | Vadose zone soil microbial communities from the Eel River Critical Zone Observatory, Northern California, USA -... | ecosystem: Environmental > Terrestrial > Soil > Vadose zone >...
CCAAGGCATGTCCTAGGCCTCTGTTATTGGGCCTCCACTTCCTAAACGCCCCTTCGAACTGTTCCATTGCCAATGCGTGGGAGTGGGTAACGTAGGAAGTGAGCTCGATCACAGGTCTGATGCTTCTTACTCGAATGATATCTACCCTCACGATCATGTGCGGCTGTTCGTTTAATCCATGGGAGTCGTAAATCTTCGCTTTGGCCGGGTGAGCGGGGAGAGGGGGGGAGCGGGGACGAAGGGGACGAAAAAGACGCAAGGGATTGAGTGAGACCTCCGTGAGAGCAGCAACTCGATTCACGGCACGTGATAGCACCACGCCGTTATGGCCTTCTTGCCACCGTGCTTCGACATTGCGCCATTCGTAACTTGGCTGACGACGACGGCGTCATCATGTATATATATAAATGTGAACCTTTTCTTTTTCTTTCACAGTTTAAAGCATGTCTGTGAAGCAATTGTCTATTGAGGATGGCGATGAATTTGACACGCTACAGGACCAGAAGCTTATGAGAAAAGTAGACTTGCGGTCTGGCATTTCCGAATTCGTCCTAACATCCTATGCTCACGCCGACGCAGGCTCTTGCCCATCCTCACTTTGCTTTTCTTGCTCAGCTTCTTGGATCGGTTCGTGCTACTATCATACCCAGAAAATTTGTCGGCACTCATCGATTATTGCTCTAGCACAAACATAGGAAATGCCAAGTGAGCACGCTGCGCGATTGTGTTTCATGACATGACTAACAGAGTGATCCTGCAGGGTCGATGGATTGACTGCAGTATTTGAACAACCAACTCTTCCTCGCACGGAAGCTGTTTTGACCTCTGTTCAAGGACTTGCACGTCTCACCCCCGGCCTACAATACAGCTCTTGCCCTTTACTTCGTCTCATATCTGGCCTTCGAAGTCCCCTCCAACGTGAGCGACGCACCGTCTCACTATTCCTTGTTCAATTCCTTAATCACCGTACACGAACAGATCATGTAAGGTCTCGTACAAGTTTACTCACTGTAGTTGACACCTCTCCAAGCTTGAAGCGATTTGATCCACAATTTTGGCTGCCTCTTCTTACCTTTGCCTGGGGAGTAACGTCTGTCGCTCAAGGCCTCGTAACAAATCAGACTGGCCTGTTCGGTATTCGCATTCGTGAGTAGTAGCAGTGTCTGTCCTGCGGGCATGTTTGACACAACTCCCTAGTGCTTGGTGTGACCGAAGCAGGCTTATTTCCTGGCGTGGTCTTCTTGTTCTCTGTGTATTACCTACGGTAAAAGCATCGACGTTCTGCCTTGTTAGCCTTTCATAAATGTCTCGTGTTTAGACGCGAACGTCACTGGCGTATCGCTGCATTTTTCGGTGGAGCTGCTCTAGCTGGGGCGTTTGGTGGTATGCCATTCCGTCTTGTGATCCCGGTCCAACAGTTGCAATTGTCTCAGGTATACTTGCCTACGCCATTGGGAAGATGGACGGTGTTGGAGGTAAACGCGGCTGGCAATGGTGGGTGTCCCCATGGTCTGCCATGTTCGTTTCCATGAATATCCATTAGGATCTTCATTCTTGAGGGTCTAGCAACCATTGCTGTCTCTGCTGGCGCGGTTTTTACCGTCCCGACATGGCCGCAGAAAGCTAAATGGGTATGCGGGACCGCATCTTCACAAAAGCACCCTATCGCTGACACAGCCGCAGCTGACCGACGCAGAACGCTCTCGCCTTCTGGCCCGCCTGGAACGTGACTCGGATGCCGGAGAGAAGGAAAAGTTCGATTGGAAATATGTGCGTCAAGCATTCCTGGACCCCTTGGTTTGGGGGTATGCACTTTTATTCCATGGCTTCGCGTTCGTGCTCTACACTTTAAGTCTCTTCATGGTCCGTTTCCGCCATGCGATGTCGCTCTCTTATATAACTTAATCTTTTCTAGCCAACGATCGTCGCTAGTCTAGGATTCGCGACTTGGCGGGCACAATTGTATGATGAGTCTCCGGTACCCTGTCGCTTTTCTCATAACAGCGTTCCCAGGATGACGGTCTCACCATACACGTTGGCTTGTGTGGGTATCGCGTTCGGTGCTTGGCTGGCAGCGCGGACTGGCCGCCGTGCCCCGTTGATCATCGGTTCAGCCATCGTGGCGATTCTTGGTATTCCTCGAGTCTCCAGTTTCTCGGTTTAACTCCGACACCTTGTAGGCTACATCATCCTCCTAACGACCAAGACGCGTACGCTATCCTTCATTTCCGAGAACCGACGCAGAGCTAACGTCCATGCTGTAACAACACAGCCGGGTCGCAATACGTCGGCGTCCACTTTGCCGCGTTGGGTGTTTACACCGGGAACGCCCTGCTGCTCAGGTACGTCCGTCCAGCGTTCCGTTCGCTTTCCGCTCCTCCGGGTCCTTCTCATGATAACCAGCTGGCCGTCGGAGAACATATCTGGTCAGACGAAGCGCGCTGTGGGCGTCGCTATGCAGATCACGATTGGCGATATGGGCGCGGTCACGGGCGTGCTTCTCTACCGTCCCGCTTTCTCCGCCCATCGCTTCCGTGGGCCGCACATCATCGCCATAGGCTATCTCACCTTCTCCATTGTCATCGCCGGGGCCCTGTGGTACTCCATGGCGAGCGAGAACCGTCGACGCGCCGGAATCATCGCCGTTGGCAAGGTCGAGAAGGTCGATCGCGAGACTAAGGTGCTATTGGGCGACCGCGATGTTCATTGGAGGTACCGTGTATGACGAAGCGTATATGAGTGAAGAGATGAGGAACGCAAGTCCTCTGATGGACATCACAGTACTAAAGAGGCGGGTCGTATGGGACCTCGACTTGATGTACGAGACTTGCGTTGGGAGACCGGATTTATATGCTGTCATGTCACATGGATGTATAGTATGATGAGTTGAAAGAAGTGTTACAAGTCCCCTACTAGGTTACGGGCACACAAGGTATAATCCCAAGGGTTCCAAAAAAAAACGGGGTTCATGCGAAGAACGAAAAAATCCTGATCCTAGTTCAAGTTAGGAGGTCGTCTTGCGGCGTTTCGATGGCCGTGGAACCTGATACTCGTCGTCGTCGCTTCCACTACGTTCATCTGGGACAGTCGGCACCTGCGCCTGCTGCTTCTTGGCCGACTCGAGCTGTCGCAATTCACGCAGGCTACTGGTGAGAGTCTTCAGGAACTCATTCTGGGGGATTGGTTAACGGGAAGGCGGGGGGTAAAAGTTACTCTCTGGTTATGACGCACCCTGACAACACGCGGTTTTGGACCAGAAAGATTGGATTGCTCGAGACGCCGCTTCTTCTCGTTGAACTGGGAGAACGAAAATAAATAAATAAAAGGTTAGTAAGATTGTCGATAGTTTCTTCGAAACGGACGCTCGTACCTTCTTGGTCTCGTCTTTCTGAAGCGCAGAGAGATGCTTGATCCACAATTGCAAATTCGATTCGACAGTACGAGTCGTTGAGGTTGAGGAAGGCTCAAATGCGTCGTGATGACCCGTGGGGTCATCGTCCGAATCTGAATGTGCGTACGCATACGATTTCACAGTTGCAGCAGCGGATCGGTGAAGTCTCTTGCGAGTTGGCACGGGGTTAGAGGTGAATGAAGGAAATGAAGCTGGCTCAATTGACGTCGTCGTCGAGGAATTCTTGACAGCCCAAGAGGGCACAGTATCTGCGCTCGGTGTTTCCCTTTTCACCACTACATCCGGATGTTTCAAGTAGTCGTTATCAGAGAAGAAAAATCCAGCACCATTTTTTATGGCGTCAAATAGCACGTAGTACTGACCAGTTGGACATGAGTAAAAAGGGAAACCAAGGCAAAGAGTGAATCTTACTGGAGCGCGCCCTAGACGTGCTAGCATCTGAAAATGACGAAGCGTGATGGGGACAATGGAGTGGACAATGGGGCGATCCGACACGTAATGCCGCAAAATCTGATGGAGGGGTCATGTACAGTCAGTTCCTGGTACTGTGAACAAGACTTCTTTCGCACCCCATAATTTTCGTTGGCGATAGCATGGTTCATAAAAGTCGCAGTCACAATGTGCCTTCTGCCAAACTGGCTCAAAATCCACTGCCCAACGGGGAGCATGTCTATCGACCAGTTGAGATATGATTCTGCAGAATACGATGATGGTAATAGACATACCAGCTGGGAAAGGCGGTTTCAACGGCCAGTTCCAGTTAATCCTATTGCCTAGCCATGGTGCCCTCCTGCGTCGTGGATCCATTTCGTCGCGAGCGATGACCTGTGTGAGCGTCTCTTGTCCAATGGCTCCCTGGACACACTCAGCAATGGCATTCATCATGGGTATAGCACCTGCGTACAAGGAACTGTTCAGACATAGACCTCACCCTCACGTCAGATGGGACGCCATCCAACTCATCCTCATCAAACTCTCGAGTAGCTACGGACGCCTCGAGATTGAAGGCACAGATATCACGGCACAATTTAGTTGGATAGACTTCACGCCGCTTCTCATCAGGTAGAGGTAAATCCTCGACGGCAAACCGAAATTTAGTGGAAGCCGCAAGTTGTATCTCTTCCGTGAGCGATGGGTATTCCTTACACATGGAACGGAGCATCTTTCCCTAGGCAAAAACTCGAGTGAGACGTTGCCTGATACATGGACATCAAAAAGAGACCTTCGAGGCAACTTCAAGACATCCGACAGCGACGTCTGCGAGGAATGAAGAGAACGTTGAATCATCGTCGATCTCACAGTGAGCCCTGGCGTATCGTAGGACGGAAGAAAAGTCTTCTACAAATGGACTGAGGAGAACTTGAGTAATTTGCTCAGAGGAGACCGGTGTAAGGTTAAGCCTGTCTAGGTTTGAGTGTAGAGTATCCGTCGTAGCCTTGGGATGGCTGATGAATACGGTTAAAAGCACGACGAGACGAGCGATAGGGTTAGGGCTTGGAAAATCATCCCACAGGTAACAAAGTGATGTTGCAGTTGATGCTGTCGTAATTGAGTGCGCCTTGATAAACGACTGAAGCACATCCATGTCTCAATGATATCCGGATAGATAGTTCTGGACAGAGCTACCTTGACAAGGTCTTCCGTTAGGACACTGATACACCCACACTCAATAAGGTCACTTGAAAGGGAGTAATGAACGTACGCCAGGGAGAACCGTAATTCGCCTTCGCGGTCTAAGGCCTTGAGGGCGGCATAGCCCGCACGATTCGATTCTGCCTCCATCAGAACTTCTGCGGCAACCGTACGACTGACGAACATTCTGCGAAAGTTTCGGGTGAGCGATAGGAACGGCGGTGGTACCACCGGCGCATACGATGTATTTAAACGACATAGCTCGCGGACGTTGAGGAGAACGTCGTCCATTCCATGCTCCTGGTTTCGCGCGAAGATCCTGCGGAATACAAAATCGCGGTACTGAACCAGCAACTCCCCATTGAACGTTGACACGATGAGAAGAAGTACTATATGCGCACTCGACCATCCATACGGAACCCATTTGCGACGGCTAAGGGGAGAAGTCGAAGTTCGATGGATAGCGCCAGGGGGAACTGCGCCATGATTGGGTCCTATGATTGCCGCGTAAATGCTGCGTGCCACGGCTAAAGGCGCAGGTACACCACCTTTGAGCAAAAGGGAATGAACTGCAGGGAGTGAGAGTCTATAAGGTATTTTGGAAAGCATCAAGAGGCGTACCTTTCCCTTCTCGAGTATCTCCACAATGGCATCGATCTCTAGACCACGTCTGTCTGGGTGTCGTCTGCTCTCCCTGATGAAGTTACGGAACACGACGCCGTCGTCCTCCCCTTTGCCTATGTTAATTGCCCCAAATCTCCCCGACGATAGCTTCAAGAAATGACCGAAAGTCGACAAGCTTAAGGTCCGAACCCAAGGGGTCTTGATGAACGGGCAAAGAGAGCGGAAGTAGTGCTGTACTGCGACCTGCACGAGGTAACGGGAGAGGTGCGCTCCGCTGCTCAACAGCACCTGCGCTCGACGATATAGGACCCATATATATGCGGTGACAACCGATAAAATGAGCGCACTCACGTCGAGGACTTGCTCAGTAATGAGTTGGCCCGCACCTAACGCCCAGTACAGGGCTTGGACGGACCCGTACCGCGAGAGGAAGTAGTGAGCGCGGACATAGGGATCCCGGGAGAACGCATTGAAGCGCTTGCACACGAGTATGAACGACGAGGGGTGGTCGATTTCGTTAAAAATGAGTTGTAGGACCTCATCTGCTCTGGGGGTTGAGCGCTACCATGGGCTGTGGGGCTACGGCGGCGACACACCGGCAAGACGGTCCATTTGCAGTCAAATTGGGCTAGGCTGGTAGGCCTCTTGATGTGAGGTCTTAATTGCTCGTGAATAGTCTGACAGTGGAGGACAGGTACGGTAATGGGAGGGGACAGGGTTAGTTAAGTGGCAAGGGGAATCGGGTTCCGCCAGTTAGGCCAAAATGCTAACACAGGAGGTGCCAGCCTTGGCACCTCTGCCACCTCACAACTTATTTTTCCACACAGTCTAGAGCATCAAAAAGGGTCTAAAATGTACGTTTATAATAGCTACGCCAAATCCGCCATGGTAATTTCCAACTTCGCAGCTGCAGAGACGGATGAAAGGCATTAAAGTTTACAGCCTCTAGCCTTTCAAGAAAAGTTGCAATGGGCACCTATTGTCAAATTAGTCGAATCCCGATATCAGTCCAAAGTTACCACTTGCCCCGGCACCAAACACAGGCATAGCATCCTGCGGGACTTTTCCCCCGCCCTCTTTGAACATCTCCCGGGCAGTGGCCACGTTGTCGTTCGCTATTGTCGCAAAGTCAAAGATAGCGTCGTCGATACCCTTAGCCGCAGGTCCATTGCGAAACACGTCCTCTTGACTGACGCCGTGCTTGGCCGTGATTTCCGCCGGAATAACCATCCGACCCTTCGAAGCATGGTAAGGCAGTGCACGAAGGAGTGTCGAGATGCAATGCGCGACGCCAAGGTGCGATGCTGCGTGCGACAATGTGTCCGAGGACAAATCCAGAAGGGAAAGCAAGAGATAATAATGAGTCGAGACAGTGGCTTCTGCATGGGCCGTCAAGGTTTCCATTGTTAGGTGCGAAGGGCCTTTTAATTCTTCTGTCTTTTGGGGAAAGTGGGTGTTAGTTCAAGAAGGGAGTGGTAAGAGATACCAACCCTGGCATCTATGATCCTCCTCAGATGATACGGTTGAAGATGGGCATTTTTCGACGTGTCATGTAACGCCAGAGCTATGGGGTGATGTGGAGGTCTACCCTAAGTCGTGTTCATAACCAACGAGACAAAACATCAACGGCCGACGCACCTCAGTCACCCCCTTGACGGTATCCCTCCAAAACTGCATCCTCATTTCTCCAATGATAGAACTCGATACATTATCCTGAACCATCGCCAGCTCGTCCTGTTCGAGTGTCTTCACGTATACCGCAGTCTCAAATCTGGGGACATACGTAGAACGCCTTGATGGCAAAGTAGCCATTCCGCTTGCCTGTAGGATAAAGCTGTGACACGAGATACGCCTCGTAGTCGTGCTTCTGAACGAAATCCTTGCAGTAGACGTAATGCTCGTCAGTCCCACTTCCGCGGAGCATTGTTGAACTGCTGGCAGATCGGCAGCGACTACGGGTGGATGACTTCTGGGCTATAATAAAGTGACATCGGTTCGTCGCCCACGTGCATTTTTGCCATCGGGGTAAGCCCCGAGGGTACATCTGACAGCGTTGCCACGACTTGAGGAAAAAGAAAGGGTAAAGAGACCAAAAAATCAGTGTTCATTCTCGGTCCGGTCCGGACGACCCATTGCCATCCGTCCTTCGTTCACTTTGGCAGTGCCCAGCTGCAGCCCGGTTATTTCGTTCCAAAGACATGCCAGTTAGACATTCAGGTCTACAAAAAGAAGTTCTTGCGCTTTATCGTCGGTGTGTAGTCTTTTCCTTCAAACAGTTGCCGTGGTTGGTGATTTAGCAGCGCGTTACGGATGGTCCGGACAAAACCACCATCTTCAAGGGATAAGTTTCGTCTCTTCATTCGCCACAATTTCAAGACACAAGCGGTAGCAGTGTCACCCAGGAGTGTAAGCACTGTCGAACACCTCATACGGCGGGGGAAAAGACAATTGGAAACGTATGAAAACCCCGCGGTGAAGGACTGTTGGGTGTCACAAGAGATGCGTGAATGGGAGGCACAAGAGCGGCGTGGTGTTCATTGTTGATCAGACCACACACTCAGACACCATACGGCTCTTCACGCTGTGTGTCAACTAGACGTGGAGTATCCCCAAAATATAATGCATTGTACGGCAGCTCATGCAGCCTGATTTGTCGAGCCGCGCAAAAGGCTCTCCACCGCAACTTGTGCCACCTCCGACACCGGTGGCGAGGCCTCGCATTCTTGATGGCTAACGTCGGCACTACTCCCCTTCTCCGTCTCTCTCGCCCCCTCCCGTTCCTTCGCTGCCTGTTCCGATTTCTCCGCGTGGATCTCCATCGCACCTTCATACGCAAGTCTCCGTTCATTAATGACATACTTGATCCGCGCCATACTCTTGCGACACTTGAAAAGAGAGACGTCAGAAGGGGGAGGATTTAAAAAAAAAAAGGTCACATGGGGCGCACCTGGTAATCGCGCTTCACTACTGTGCTCAACATGCTCGGGTCGATGCCCGCGCGCCGAGAGTTCTCCCTTTGCGTTTTTAGGAGGTTACGCTCTCTCAGAAGAACATACCAAAGGGTATGAATATCCCTGAAACTTTTCCTCCGGAGCTCTGCTGCACTCCAAGCCCGGCCTGGGATGAGGAGAGACCCCACGCACGTCAGTCAAACAGCTACCCTACCCTGAATTTGAAAGTAAAAGGTGAAGCGTCGGCACTCACCAAAGATGTCATTAAGCCCGGAATCGTCCTCAAAAGGGTCATGCGTGACTTTCCCGTCCTTCTCTCTTCTCCGAAAGAACGCGTAGAGGCCGTGGTTCGGGTTCACGGGGATATTGAGGTGTGGGCGGAGTGCGCCTGGTGCAACCGGTGTCTCGCCTGCTTTTGGGGTAACATCTAGCGGTGTACCATATCGTCGGACATGTCTAAATGCACGAACAGCGTTTGCAGTGCGCGTACGAAAGAAGGACAGCATGGCGTGCGTTGTTGGTAGAGGAGCGCGCTTGTGCTGACCGTGACGGTTCTGAGTCACACTGTGACAACACTTCCTTTCAAGTTTTCCGACCGACGAAGTAGCGCGCAACCACATCTCCCAAGGAAAGGATAATCATTGAGGTATAGCATTACGAGATTAAGAAAAAAATAGAGATACAGTACTGGAACACGTGTATGGGAAGTACAGTACATTTCACCGCAAGGAACAGCAACAACAAATCTAGGCATGTAATCGAAAGCAGGCTATGCATACTGCAAGATGTGAGGTAGTTTGCAAGAAGCGAGATCATAGTGGGGGGTGAAATAAAAACCAAGAAACATTGATCAGAGAGCGTAATCCAAGTAATAATGAAATAGGGTATCAACGTCGGTGAGTGTGTTCAGGCAATAAGCCCGGCTGATATGCATAATACGCGTCATGAGCGCCTTCTCCATTCATTTCATGAGAGGCGGCGGGCGGAAAGCATAGGGACTCCCCCAAACCGTCGCCAAATGGTTGGTGATAGAGGGGTGTTTCCAGGGCTCCGGCCAAGGACGAGTATTGGGGGCTCGTATGACCCGTCGTGAACTGCGGATTGGCATAGAAGGTGTTGAGGGGGGTACCCATGATTTCCATCAACCACGGAGCGGCCATCGCGTTCGGATCGGCATTGAACCCAGGAATATTGGCGGTGGGTGGGGAGCTAGGGAACTGCCAGGAAGTCGTCGGGGGAGTATCGACCATACCACGGGGCGACGCTCCGGGTGACGCTCCAGGTGACGCTCCGGGTGACGCTCCGGGTGATCGACGTGCCTTTCTGGTCAGCACTTGTTCTTGCATGAGATTTTGTAGGATGTCGGCGACGTTGGTGGCGGAGGCGAAGGACTCTCCAACTTCGCGAAGATACTGGATTGCAAGCGCGGCACTTTTTTCTGCCGATTCCAGAGCGCCGTGAGCAATGCGCGGACCAGATACTGCCTGAACAGCCGCCACGACGAAGATGGTGGCCGCAGCGGAAACTACCTGGATCATGGTGATGGGGACATAGCGAAGGGAGAAGTGTCTGCGCCACATCTCTGCCAGTTCCATGACCTCAGCGGCAGCCTTGTTGCAAGGCTATGTAATTCCCGAAAGGTCAGAGCAGGGTTGACTAATAAGGGATAGCACATACCTTTACATGGTCCGCGGGAACATCAGCACCCTCAGACCACTCGGACCTCGATCTGCGTCGATAGAAAGGCCGGTGGAGAAGGATTATTAACCAGCAATACGTCATGTGCAACATTAATTGGTGGGGCTGGGGAGCGGCAGGGCTTGACTTTGAGATATTAATCTCCTGAGCAAGGTCCTCCTTCCAAGAGGTGAGCTTATGACTAGGAGATGATGGGGTCAGCAACCCAGTGAGAGACATCAAGGTGTTGTTGCTTCACTCACTTTATTTGCTCGATGCGGAACTCGTCTACTTCCCGATGAACCCCAAGTCGAGAAAAGTCACTGCTGTGGTATCCGTGAGAAACTGAAAGTCCAAACGCGTGTCGGATTTCCGACGTACACAACTTCAGCAACATCCCTGGCAATCCGCATGAGAGAACACGTCGCGTCAAAGGTACCAGAAATGAGGTTAGGTCGGGAATTTTCTTCAGGAGGCCAGCATCCCAAAAATTGGTCCAACTCGGGAGAGACGAACGGCACCGGGGTAATTCGGGAGTCCGCGAACGAGGTTGTAAAGAATTCGCGTCCCACATAGAGCGACCACGTTGTATCCTGAACGCGAAAGTCAATGGATGCGCGCAAATGATGTGTAATCAGGCGTACTTGACAGTAAGTCGTCCATAAAGCCCAGTTGCGGTCCAGCATTCCGGCATGCGTTATCAGGCGTGCTTCCACCCATGGTGAGCAATCGATTCCTAAGCCGACTATTCAACGAGCGAGCATTAATATCCAAAAATGTAAGCAAGTTGCACAGGAACTTACGTGCTTGAGATATCCGTGCACATATGCCTGAGGTAAAATGAGAGCTTGATCAGGAATGAGGCAAACAGGTCACCATACCGAAGTAGATGTAACCAAGAGTGGGATGGTTTGTCGACGAATGATAATTTGCCAGAATGGATAGCGCTGTCATGGCGCTTAGTTTTGGCATTTCGCACTCGCTCTCGAGGCACGATTTCGCCTTGTCTGCAAATCGCTGACGGGTGGCTGGATCCTTAATGGCAGGATTATCCGAGAACGCCGTAGCGACGGCTAAAAGGGCGTTGTGGAGCATGGGGGAATAGTGGGCAGTTTTCAGGGGCGGGGAGGAGTTGGGCATGGTCAAGCAGCGATGCATGTCACGCAGGAACAGCTTGGGGATTATTCGAAGTGCCCAAGATGTGAAGTAACGAAAGAGAAGATGTAGAAGGCTAGAACGTGAGACAGTCTTTGTCAGCAATTGACAACCCTGTGTGATGAATGAAAACTGCGCACTCATCGTGTTCCTTTTGTGTGAGCGGGACACCCTGGGGAAGATGACGATTCCACTCGATCTGGGAATCGAGAATGGGGTTCTCTTGAGACAATGACCGGTACGCATCGGTAGCGCCATTCGCAATTTCATCGCCGAATGTTCGACGTTCGGGCGAAGGCGGCGCTAGCCTAAAGATGGAAGTGGGTCCGCAGAGCTGGAGCTCATTATCACGACCAAGCTGGGAAGACACGAGGACGAAATTGGTTTCATTGCCGGAGCAGGGGGATATATGAACATGGATCACGTACATGAAGCTGTTGTGTGGGCGCGAGAATTTGGTCGATGTCGTCTTGTACCTCCGTCTTTGGGAAAACCGGCTCCGACTGAGTTGACACAGGCGACGACCGTCCAAAGGAAGAGGGTGACTTGCGGTCTGGTATTGTCAAGGTGAGGTTGGAAGCATGCGGCGTCCCCGTCTCAGCTAGACGATCCATGAGCGCGACGACCTGTCGCTCGAGGAACTTGTTTCGATGGGTCAAATGCCGGTTCATGCTCTTGAGCGAATCGACGTATGGTTTCGTGGTGGGCCTCTTTGCGCTCTCGGGTCCCCAGGTACACTGCTCATAGTGAATCAACATTACATTACGTCGACGCTGGTCCTGAAGAGGCGTGCGTACTTCGTGGCCCAAGGATTGGCAGGATGCGCAAGTCGGTTCGCGGCCGTCGCACTTTGATTTCCTGCGAGTTCAGTGTTGGTGGCCATGGGGCATTACACAGTTGTGAGGACCGAAGACCACGTACCTCCTCCTGCAATGGTTGCAAGCACGTCGAGCATAGCTACCACGTTTCATAATTAGAGAGAATACAGGGCAAAGTCGAAGGGGCGAGTTGATGACTGGGAGCGGTCAGAGTCAGGCCTATTATATATTGATGACTGAAATGTCAACGGAAAGCAGGAAGGGAAGGACAGGCCCAATTAGAGAGATACACTTAGGCAGGGTAGGCTAGGACAGCCCCGAGAGCCGCCAGGCGCTCGTTACCTTACGTTCTGATATTAAAACCTGAGATCTGGCCTTGCCAGGACAGAGTTGGTGGCGGCAAAGATTCACTTCTGCCAAAACGGCTTGCTGGGAAAGTACGGTGACAGCGTTGACATTACCCCTTCACGTCTCATTATTCCCGCAGCCTTACTTACTATGCTGACGCTGACGGGATCAAACTGAGGGTGTGACTCGATTCGGGAGGTGTCCTCAACCAGGCGTTTGGAGCAATCCGCCGTGCCACACGTTGCTATGATCATCCTGGGTGTGAATCCACCCGAGGAAGCGGTGTAGCATCTTCTCAGTTGAATAACTTCACCGCAAGTTTCGACAATTGTGAGATCTCGTATCGCCAGACAGCGAACTGGGAGAGCATCAACCGGTGATTCGCACCAGATATGGGTCAGCAGGTCAACTACGCCACCTCTCGTAAGTGCTTCCAAGAAAGGTACAAATGCGTTCCAAATGTGTCCCAAGCATGTTCATAACCCCATGTTAAGTCAGCGCAACCCTTCATGCAAGGTAAAATGGCACGCCTCGCACACAGTATGGCCAAATGTCCTTGAGCGTGCCTTTGTGTGTCCTCTGCGAGGAACGGTGCCCTGTGCCTTTCAACCGACAGCCGACCTTGCCACGACAGGTTAGCACACGTCCTTCACGGCTTGCCGGTTACGGTTACTCCGTGTAAGCGGTTCCGGTTGTGAGTGGGTCAAAATCCCGATATTTATGCGTCACGTTATTGTCACTCGCGGGGTATTAGATCCAATCATTTGCCATATCACCGTATCGCGATTAAGAGGGCCCTACCTGCGGGCAGAGGAAAGACTCCAGCTCCCTTTCCAGGCGACCGTGGGAAGAGATAGGCACAAGATGTTGATTAAAGGTTTGCGCATGACATTTATGGGATTGGAAAGTTAGTTAATGAAACTCGGAGCGCACGAGGCATCATCAAATAACCAACGACGGACGGATCACAAGTCAAAGGCGGAGAATGCTATGATTCATTGAGAAGTGAGGGAGTCGCCTGGTGTCAGCGAGGAAGTGGAGTGCAGAGAGGGACAGCTTCACGGGGCAGGCTCAACGGCGCCCATTGGAACTTCCATACAGCACAGAGATGAATCGGAGTGGTGAGGACCGGCCACGTTTCCCTACATCCTACATTCATTCCACTATTTCCTCCGCATCTTGTTCCTCTTCTCTCCGCTGCTCACGGCGTTGGTACGCTTTTACTCTGCGCTCCAGCTCTTTGTTGGGCTTGAGATCGTTGAGACAGATCATTTGATTGCAGCCAGACGCGGGGCATTTCTTCTTCGTAAACCGATTAGGGCCCAACATTTGTTTGATAGCTGCGGCCGAGAACGAGTGTTGACAAATATCCCTAAAAGGAAATATGCAACTAAGTGGCATGGATTGGAGGGGATGGTTGAAGTAATCCTACGAGGTTTGAGGATCCACGAGTGGGGTCAGCGTTATGGGACAATTGAAGTCTTGCAGCACACCGCCCACTTGTATGTCGTCGTCGTCTTCGTCGCTATTATCTCCCTCCTCTGGTCCACGAGGTCAGCGATCAATTTAAAGATCTAGGTACGTGGCTGACCTTGCGGCAAGAACTCCACCACAGGGGGCATCGCCTCGTTTGGGTTCTGCACCTCCTAAAGCAGTGTCAGGTCAGGGACACGGCCTCGCCCGAGTAATAATTTATCGGCCCACATAGATCGACTGCCTGAATGAAACATACGCTTCGCTCTTTGCATACTTTTGCCTGCTAGTCCTTTGATTGTACTCGTCCAGCTTCTCTTCTGTTTGTGTTTGATATAGCTCTAGTACGTTGCTCTGAGGAATCAAAGTACATCAGAGGAACAACATGCAATATGCGGACAACCCGGCTCACGATCTCGTCTCCAGCGACAACTCGTTGGTGTAGGTCTTTCAGCGTCTGTTCATGAGACCGAATCTCCACGTCAATGTCAACGACCTGTCTCATGAGAGAATCCAGCCTCTCTAGTTCCTAGGTGTGAGAACGATCAGCGTGGGCCAAGTGGGGACAAAGGAGCGCGCCCCAGTCAACTCCAACCTTTTTGGCCATGCTCTCGTCAGCGTATTCCGCGACGGCGGTGGAAACCCTGGTGAGAAGAGAGAACGCGTTGTCTTTCAAGTTCGTCTCCATCATGTTCCAGTCCGAAGCCATTCCCTGCAATCTCTGTCCATCATGCCGGCTCAAAGGCTTGTTCCCGAACGAGTCCGCGTCAAAGGCGGGCGTCGCGTCTGTCGCGTCTTCGTCTTCGTCGGCGTCGGCGTCAGCATCGGCGTCGCCATCACGTTCGCGTTCAGTTTCTATGGCACTAGTACGCGCCGCTGCCATGCCAGAGGACTCTGCTTTCCCAGACCGGCTCAGGGTCCTGCGTGGTGGCCGGGGCTGCTGGTCCGCTTCTTCTTCGTCTTCTTCCGCGTCGACCGCATCAACGTCTCGATGCTGAGACTGCATGGCGTCATCCTCTTCTTCGATGTTGTCAGACATGGCATCAACAACGCGTCTCCTGTTGCGTGGCATGATAAATTGGAAAGGAATGGAAACGATAGGATCAGCAGTGATGGCCTTTCGCCCCGAAACAAGTGTACCGTTTTGGTTTGGTTTAGACGCGTCGTGATGGCCCGGCAAACTCCGGGCCGGGTCATTCCGCACCTGCCTTCCGCCTTCGTTTTCTACTTGGAGTTGGAGAGCAGCATTTACAGTTATGCTCTCCTTTCTCAGATCCATCGCTCACTCAGCAACACCCCCACGGACACTTTTCGCTACACGTAGCATATTCTCCGCGCTTCGCCCATGCTCCCCATCAACGACACTCACAACTGGCCCAGCCTTCACCCCCATCAACATCAACGGCAACACTTTCCACTCCTCCGCGCCCGCATTCAGGACGCTCAACCAGGCGATGCGCCGCAAAAGTCCTCAAAAAACGGCGTTATCTAAAGCGCCCCTTCTGGACAATAATCCCCAGCGGAAGGGCATCGTCATGCAGGTCTTCACCGCCAAGCCCAAGAAGCCAAACTCTGCGAAGCGCAAAGTCGCCCGCGTGCGGCTCACGTCTGGAAAAGTCCTCCAAGCGTACATACCAGGAGAGGGCCACAATCTTCAGGAGCACAGCGTGGTGCTTGTCAGGGGTGGGCGCGCGCAGGACCTCCCTGGTGTGCGGTGAGCTGTCACCCCCCCAACTGTGTCATCTCCGTCTCTGTTGATGGGCGTTTGGTATCCACAGTTACAAACTTGTCCGTGGTGCTTCAGACCTCGGGGGCGTTGCAAACAGAGTGACAGCGAGAAGTCGGTATGGGGGTGAGCATCTCCTTCATTTTTCGAGTGACAGTCGAGAGTCTCAACTCCGTCTAGCCAAGAGACCGAAGTCGTGAGGTTGTAACAGGACAACGGCTCCAGGGTCCATCACAGAAAACGCCAGCGGTATCAGTCCGTTTAACATTCCCACGGCATTCTTACATTATTCCATGACCTAAACTTGATGCTGATTACGGGCTTTCAATACAAGAGACTTTTGGCAGCTTAGCCCGTCATTACTGCATCATTGCTCGATCGAGAACAACAACGTCGAATACCCCGCTCGTCCCTGTCCCCTGTGGCGGTTTTGACGTGTCTTTTACCTGCGATGTGAGGCCGGCCGAAGGCACCCGTATTCATGACACCCTTTCTCACCGAAAGTGAGAGCAATACGTTATAGACAACCTTTTTTTATCCTGCAAGTGAGCAAACGTTGAACTGCGGTTAGGCACATCTTACGTACTGTAGACTAGGATAGCAGTTTGGGTGGGATCGGCGCTCCCACATTCCTCCACTTCTCTTCCCTATCTTTCTTCCCCCTCGCCAGCTTTTCGATTTCCGTATTGAGAGCCCAGCACCACACATCCCTCTCAACGCGGCTCCGACAGCGGAAGACCATCATCTTCTTCGCTGCGTTCAGTGACGGGACCTTACCAGTTTGCGCCGCTTTGCGCGGAACGTAATAAATCGTAAACAACGTATTTTCGTCGGCGTCGTTGCTCTCAAGTCCGTCTGCATATCGTCGAGGGGTAGCTGGGTTGTTCGGGTTATATTGTCCCTTTGGTAGTGCTTGCGCAGCCAACACCCCTGACACGATATATGCATCAAGTAATGAAACGGACTTCCCTTTTCGGCGATAAAGCGTAGCTTTCGGCTTTATGTGAAACTGCACCAATTCGCCGGCTACGAGGAACATTTGAACCAACCTGGACACGTCTATCTAGTTCATCTTCCAAGTCAAGGAGAACACGGTACCCACTTGTATGTCCCCTGAAGCCCTTGTCTCACGTATATTCGTGCCGATTTGGTAATTGGCCGACACCCTTCGTAAACGCACCAGTGGTATATCGAGCTGAGGTATGGTAGCGCTATAGCGGGGTTCGAAGGCGGTTCCGGTGGGCGGTTCTTGTCCTCCTCGTCATCTTGTAGACGCAGAGGGGTGATACGTGGTCGGCCCGCGGCGAACTGAACCACATCCATTTCCTGCCGGGTGTCCACGACGTGACGCAGTTTCCAATAGCGAACAAGGGCACGAAGACGTTTGATCCACTCTATTGCGACATGAGCAGACCAGGTCTGTCACATTCATCATCGATCAAATCAAGTGGACTAGAGGGTAAGCATGGTCCAAAATAGCGCACCTCAAACCGAATGACATGTCCGGTTTTCATGAGCAGTTCAAAGTATCTTCGCATTCGGATTGTGGACACGTCGCTACCACTGAGCCCCGCACCACCACCAACATCCTGTGCA
>Ga0209488_10001946_pt1 | contig 17410 bp, 17 predicted proteins | sample Rivendell_Oct201_8_FD_188349 | JGI IMG/M metagenome (GOLD analysis project Ga0209488, IMG submission 188349) | Vadose zone soil microbial communities from the Eel River Critical Zone Observatory, Northern California, USA -... | ecosystem: Environmental > Terrestrial > Soil > Vadose zone >...
TGCAACTACGACTACGCAAATACGCGTACGGCGCCGGGACACTCCACACTGTTTACCGGGGCCTATACCAACGGCCACGGCTTGGTCGCGAACGAGTGGTGGGATTTCAAGAACAAGCGCGCGGTTCCTTTTGTTGAAGATGAGAACACCAAACTTGTGGGTGTTCCCGGAGATAAGGCTGGAGCGTCTCCGCACAATTTGTTGGCCGATACAGTTGGAGATGAACTCAAGCTGGCCACGCAGGGCAAGTCTCGCGTGTTTGCGATTTCATTGAAGGACCGCGCCGCCGTTTTGCCCGCAGGCTACGCTGGAGACGCAGCCTATTGGATTGAGCCTAAGAGCGGTCTGTGGGTTACGTCGACTTACTACAGCAACGAACTGCCGAAGTGGACGCAGGATTTCAACTCCAGCAATCGTTCAGCAAAGTATTGGGATCGAGACTGGAAAGATGCGCAGGGAAACGTTCTGCGCTCCACGGCGCACCGGAAGGGGAAAGACGGTTCCGATGCCGGCTTTTATGAGGTAATCGGCGCGACGCCCTTCGGCAACGAGTATGAATTGGAATTCGCCAAGGAGTTGATGGTCTACGAAAATCTCGGTAACGGACCGGCCACGGACCTTCTGGCCATCAGCCTTTCACCTAACGATATTCTCGGCCATCAGGGAGGTCCGGACGCTCCCGAAATGCAGGTGATGGCATTGGCGCTGGACCGCGAACTGGCGGACTTCTTCAATTTTATCGGCCATCAAATCGGACTGGCGAATGTGTGGATCGCGCTTTCGGCCGATCACGGGATCTCGGAGACTCCGGAGATTGCCGCAAAAACGCGCATTCGGGGAACGAGTGTGGAGGGCGCGAAGCTCAGCGCCGAAATCAACGATGCCTTGACCGCAAAGTTTTCTCCCGGACATCCCGCCGCTTACCTCAAGTTGGATTACCCCATGGCTTGGCTCAATGAGGAGGCCTTCACTGCGGCGCAGGTTAAAGAGCGCGACGCCGAAACGGCCGCAGGCGAGGCCATGAAGCACGTAGGGCTGCGCGACTATCACACCAAGTGGCAACTGGCGGAGGGTGCTGTGCCCAATACTCCGTGGGGACGGAAATATTTGAACAGCTATTCTCCCGAAGGAGGATGGTGGGTGATGGGCGTCCCGGAACCTTACACCATTGGCCAGGTTCATGGGGCGGATCACACTTCACCCTACACCTACGACACGCACGTCCCGCTGGCGTTGTACGGGCTGCCCTTCCAGTCTGGGACCTACCGCACACACTCTGAACCCATCGATCTGGCGGCGACTTTGGCATCGTTGCTCGGCATTAACGCGCCCACGCATTCGGTGGGACGTGTATTGACCGAGGCATTGGCTGCCCCGAAACATTCGTCGGTCCCAGCCGGGGCGGGCCAGCAATGACGGCATCCACAGCAAGCCCCGCGGCTCCTGATCTCAGCGTCAGCTTTGCGGGCATTCAACTCAAGAATCCGGTGATTGCGGCCAGCGGCACCTTCGGCTACGGAGTCGAGTTCGAAGATATAGTGCATCTCGGCAAACTCGGCGGCTTTGTGGTGAAAGGACTCTCGCGGGAGCCGATGATTGGGAATCCGCCGCCGCGTTTGTGGGAGACTGCGGCGGGCATGCTGAATGCGATTGGCCTGCAGAACATCGGTGCGGGAGCATTCCTCGAAGAAAAGCTGGCCCACTTGCGGCAACTCAAAAACGTTGTGGTCTTTGCCAACGTGTTTGGTTATACGCGCGAGGACTATGAACGGACGATCGAGATCCTGAATGAAGGCGAGGGAATCGCGGCCTACGAGTTGAATGTTTCATGTCCCAACACGGAGCATGGGGGACTTCAATTCGGCAGCGATCCACGGTCGCTGGATGAAGTGGTGACCACAGCCAAACGCGTGGCACGGCGGCCGCTGATCGTCAAGCTCTCGCCCAACGTGACCAGCATCGCGCAAATGGCGTATGTGGCGCAGGAATCCGGGGCTGATGCGGTGTCCTTAGTGAATACTTTCGTGGCCATGGCGATCGACGCAGAGACGCGCAGGCCGCGCATCGCAAACGTTACCGCGGGACTCTCCGGCCCGGCCATCAAGCCCATTGCGCTGCGTATGGTCTATGACGCTGCACACGCGGTGAGGATTCCGGTGATTGGCATGGGCGGAATTTCGACTGCCGCCGACGTTGTGGAATTCATGCTGGCAGGCGCGACCGCGGTACAGATCGGCACCGCCAGCTACTGGGATCCGTGCGCTACTGAAAAAATCGTGGATGAGCTGCAGGCGTGGTGCGCGGAGCACGACGTTGTACGATTGGCCGACCTGACCGGCGGCATGATGTTGGAGTAATGTTCGCCACTATCGGCCGCGAGTGTACCAGATCGAGCCCGGAGATTTATAGTTCTGGCCTTCGCCCCACACCGCGTGGGTGACTTCCTGATTGTCGATGGCAAGCCCGAAATAATCTCCAAAAGGAAAGCGGAAACCGCCGGGAATAATGTAGTCGTAGCCTCGGGCAGGGCCAGAGAGTTGCACTTCGGGAGACCATGTGGCGCCGCCGTTGGTGGAACTGCGGTAGAAGGTGTTCCACACAGGAATGTTACGTGAGCCCGAAATTCTGGTATCGGACATCCGCGTGTCCATCCAGGCGACGCGAACGTCGCCGGAGACGCCTGCCACGATTATCGGGAAGCAGCTGTCTACGGTGCCGCGGGCGGTGGACACGTCCGCCCGGGACGACCAGCTCTGACCAGCAGTAGTCGACGACGAAAAATAGACGCGCTCGGGGCCGCCATTCACCGTGCCCGCATTCCAAAGCGCGTAGATGGTGCCGGCAGCGTCCGAAGCCAAAGAAATCTGTGCGCCCAGATAGCCGGTCTCACAGGCTTGAGCCGCGCAGTCCGGTGGCGCGCTCGATACGTCGAGCAGGTTCGAGCTCCAGGTGCGTCCCGCATCGGAGGAACGGCTGACGTAAACACTGACAGGACGAGTCGGTGCATCGCGCCGCGCGTAGCTAGTCCAGCCGAAATAGACGTTGCCCGCCGGATCAACCGTAGCGCCGCCTGCCAATGACCACCCCGGGCCTGCCCCCGGATTGACATTTACCGAACTGAATGTCTGGCCAGCGTCATGCGAAGCCGCCACGAAGAATTTTTCTTCATGATTGAAGCCGACGTAAACGTCCGGCCCGCGTACAGCCAGCACCGGCTTGTCCGCGTCTTCCCGAGCGCGATCGGCTACTGAAAAAGACCAGGTATGCCCGAAATCCAACGATCGGGCAACCACGGTGTCGCGTTTGTTGTTCTGCAGCCACGAAGCGTACACGACTTGCCGGTCCGCCGGATCAACCACGATCTGAGGGTCAAACTGCCCTGTCGGAAATGGAAGGAGCGCGTGTGGTGCCTGCCACGAAATCCCATTGTCGTTGCTTACGAGCAGCGATACCGACGGAGCGGTGCAGCCCGGACAGTCCGGCACAGCGCCATACTGCGGATAGAGGATATAAACGTGTCCGTGGCCGTCGGCAGCGATAGCCGGCTCCCACTGGTCCCCGGTGACGTGGCCCACCCGCCGCTGAGGCATGAAGCCAGGGACTGCGAAAGCGGCCCCGGCGGCCACGAGCAGGGCAAGGAAGACAGCAAATTTTTGCACAGCCCTGCTGCGGCTGGTTTTAGAACCCACAGATCAACTCCTGGGACAACGCTGCCCGGACTTTACCGTGAAATCTAGGGAGGCGTCAATTCGGCCTGGGCGAGGCGTAGTATCTTGCGCGCCGGATTGCCATTTGCGATAGTCACACCCGCCCTTCAATTGGATAACGGATTACCTCTGGTCCTGTCGCTCACTTGCTTACTCTTGAGCGTATAATCGGTCACTGTTTTTCTGGGGTGTCTTTAGAGGGGGCGGCTCCCCGTACCCATTGTTAAATCGAATAGCTTCCGGTTCTGACGGAAGCGAGGAGGAGTTATGTCCAGAATTACCTTGGTACTAGGGTCACTTATTGTCGGAGTAGTATTAGGGGCGCTGTTCTTCGGGAACTATACGGTAACCCTTGCGCAACCTCTAGCTGTGGCAGGCGGCCCCCAGAATCCTCCCCCCATCTCAGGTGGAACCATAGATTGTGCGGGTGTACCAGGTTGTGTGTCTTTGGGACTCCACAGCGAACCAACAATTCCGGGACTAGCACGGCCTGTAGCGGACATGGGTTTCGTACATGGAACACAGCCTCTAGATGGGCTGGACTGCAACAACTGCGCATTTAAGGATGAGACAATACGGTACTCTGGGGGTGCCGTGAGATTGATTGGGCCAAAATTTGAGGGCGAAATCAAGATCGAACTGAGCGGCGCTGCTGCGAACACGTTGTCATTAATGCCGATGTTTGCAGCAATAGCTGCTGGACAAAAACCCGAGCCGCCCAATCCAAACAGACCAGTGCTAAAAACCGTGAGTATTAAGACACCAATCACTGTCAGAGAATGGGCGACGCCTTTCAAATAACTAATCCGCCGAAGGTGTTCAAATCACAGGGCACTTCCGGCAACACGGGTACTTAAGAGTGGAGGCCAGAGCATCAAGACCCGGCGGGTACTGTATTAACCACTGTGTTGCGGGGTTAACCGACCATGTTTGGAACATTGCCGAACTGCTCGGTGCAGCGTAAGATTGCCGGGCCTTCTCAATGCGCTTCCCCCGCAAGAGGAGATAAGCATGCCGTGTCAACAAGTCAATCCCTACTATTCCGTCGATAGTGGCGTCTACCATATTTGCCGCAACTGTACGATTGGCGACAATATCGAATCCGATAAACTCCAGCGAGGTAACCCCGGCAATCGCCGTCTTTGTCATCGCTGTAAGGACATCAGAGCTGGAAAGATCTCTCGCTAGCTCGTAGAGTCGAACAAGGGCCCAGCCCTCTCTGGGCCTTTCCATTCATGAGACAAACATTCCGTTTTTTCGCGCTCACGATTGCTTTCACGTTCGTTGCTTTCGGGTTAGCTACGATCCATCATAGCCAGATGCCAGACCTGGCAATCGAGGCAGTGTTTATGGGTATTGGGCTGACCATCATCTACCTTGACGTACGAAGGTCGTAGCAACACGCTATTTAAGATAAGGATCGGCTCGACGCCACTTTTCCGCTACTTCGTCATCTAATGCATAATGAAACCAGGCAGAAAACGAAACTGAGTTTCCCGAACGCCGTGTCTTGAGGAGAGAACCAAAATGGCGAAGGCCACATTTGCAGCAGGATGTTTTTGGGGAGTGGAAGCGACCTTCCGGCAGATTCCCGGTGTGACTTCAACCCGGGTGGGCTACATCGGCGGACGCACGGAGAATCCGACCTACAGAGATGTCTGCACCGACGGCACCGGGCATGCCGAAGCGGTGGAGGTGGAATTTGATCCGGCCGTTGCTCGCTACGATGAGCTATTGAAAACTTTCTGGGAGAACCACGATCCCACGCAGTTGAATCGCCAGGGTCCGGATTGGGGGTCGCAATATCGTTCGGCTATCTATTTCCATACGCCCGAGCAGGCGACCGCCGCCCACGCATCGAAGGACGCTCTTGAAAAGGCGCATCGTTACTCAAAACCTATCGTGACGCAAATCGTTCCTGCCGTTACGTTTTATCCCGCGGAGGACTACCACCAGCAATATCTCGAGAAGCGCGGCCAGGCGAGCTGCCACGTCAAAGCGTAGGCATTCGCTCAGCGGGCCCTCCGCCTGGGCTGGCCGTCAGGAAGATGGGCACGCGTTCCTGATCTTGGGCGTGGCCTAGTGATGGCCGGGCTTGTGAATGGCACGCAGACCTTCCAACTTCGGCTTGAGAGTGATCACGCTAAACCGCAGTCGGCTTCCGCGGTGCGAAGAATAAAAGGAGCACAAGACCACCAACGTAGAACGGCAGGCTTTGCTGGAAGTTGAAGCCCATGAAGCGCAGCACAATACCAAATACTGCCAAAGCTTCACATAGAGCGTAGGTGACAACATAGCCGGTCTTCCAATGATTCAGAGTCAACGAATCATCGGGATTGGAAGCCAAGGTCTCAGCCGAGCGCAGGACCAGCGTGCGCCGCACCACGAAGATGATGCCTACGAGCGCGATACCCATGGTCGTGAAGATGTAACTAAGCGAGGGATTAACGGCTCTTGCTCCCGGTCCCGCCAGCTCTCCGACCACGGCATAAAGCAGGATGCTACCCAGCATTGACAGCTGCACTACACGCAGCGTCCTGAGGGTTCGGCCCATTCCGCACATATCTTGCCGCAGTTTGCCCAAGAATGGTAGAGAGGAATGCAGTGAGCGGAATCCTTCTGTGCAATACGGCGTGCTCTAATGGGCATGGTCATGGTGAGACAGTGCGGGACGCAGTCGCAGGAAAATCTGGAATGAGACGGGATGGGCACCGTACACGGAGTTCAGAGTCGAGGGTTTCGAGTAGAAAGTCACATCTGCGCCCAGACCCAGCTGCCAGGCGCGATTCTGGACTAGATCACGTACGCCGCCGAATGTGTAGGCGCCGATGCGATACGCCGGATGGATGGGCGCCAGCGGAAACAGTTCGTCCTTATCCACCAGCTCCAGCCGGGTGAAAGCGTAATTGCGTTCCAGGAAATTCAAGGTGGACTCCAACAGGTAGCTGTTGAGATTTGTGCTGGTCGCGATTTTGTGCACGCGGCCCCAGCTCAGCGAACTTGCCCAGTTTCCGCGAGGCACGAGCCGGTTGTATTCGACCGATGCAGTCTGCCGCCACTGGCTGCCGGGCTCTAGAGCTTCGGGATGCTCCAGCCGTCCAACACTGTATTGCGCGGTCCAGTTGCGCGAGGGCGCAACGCTCACACGTCCCGACCAGGAATCCAGCGGTGCCAGTTGAATGCTCCAACGCTGTTCATTCGGCTCCCGGCCATTGAATGCCGAGGCTTCGAGCCGCACACGGTCGATCACAAACCCGGTGGTAATTACCCCGAAGCTGGTATGGGTTGAATCCTGCAGATGGTGACTGAGAGGGGCGAGAGGCAGTTCGAGAGCCGAAGCGCGATGTATATAAGCCACCGGCCCCAGCGCAGGCTCGGCAGATGGGCCGCCGTAGAACTCCCACGAAAGTTTCTTCGTCAGCGGAAGCGTGTACAGAAGCGAGAGCTCCGCAAATACGTTGTGGGGATGTTGATGGTCGACCAGGGCCCGGCCGTGGTAGGTTTCACCGGTTTGGAACAGGTCCGGGAATCCTGGATGCGGAGAGGTCAACGATTCGGCGGAGAACATCTGACGGAACAGGATCGTGCCTGATCCCAACTTGTGTTGCTCCATCATCATCCCCCAGTTGACGGACTCCGCTTTGCCCGCCCCGCGCGGACCGCCCTGCTGGTTGTAGTCAACGAAGATTACGCCGTGGGCCATCAACTCCCACCCGCCGCGCATGAGCATCCACTCGTGCGATGGCAGGGAAGCTGGCTCCCAACCCGTGCCTGAGCCGGAGTGCGGCGAGGGCATTGCTTTCTGTTGTTCCATCTTCATGCTGCTCATGTCCATGCCGTCCATGGGAGCTTCCTGACTGGAGACGGTCGTCGGCGGCGCCTTCTCAGAGCGCGGCTCTTGCGCAGGTTCGATGCATAAGCTCTGATTCTGGGCCGCAGCCAGCGAGATCGCCGCTAGCAGCCACGCTAAACAGATTTTGCGCACGAAATATCCTCCCAAAGCGGCGGGAAGACGTGTGCTTGTTATTTCCAGGCGCACGTAGCCCGCTTTGAAAACTGTTCTAAAAGAAATAATGAAGGAGAGAGCGCGTCGAGGTTAAATTCGCAAGAAGCTACTACCAGGTGAACCGGGAGAGAATGGGATCAGAATCTGACTACTGATGCTTCCGGTGTAGACACGTGAGGTTTGTTCTACTTGAATTGCGCGGCAAAAATACGACAGCGCTGTCGGAACGGAAAACGACGTGCCCGGAATCGCGTACTGATGCCCGGTTGCACAGCACTTGTAGCTGACGGGGGTCGGCGGAGGAACGCTCGTGCCACGATTGTGGCAGCCGCCAGGAACCGCGCCTGGAGCTGCAATCAGGCCAAAGGCCATTGTCCCCAGCGAAGGAGTGGTCAGCATCATCCCTAACAGCAAGACCGCAACGATCCGTGAGATTAGCCGCAGCATGAAAATGATCCGGACGATGACCTCGAAATCTCCCTACCTATGTCCCTGTGATTTTGATGCGAAGTTCTTCTGGCAGACGCTGGCGGATTTCTTCCGGCAGACGGTCGTGCACGCGCTTCGCTCCCTGCTTGGCGGCGTCTAAGACTGTAACCGGGGCGGGCGTAGCCACCGCGACGCCCAGCCAAATCAGAGCGGACAAGGCGAATCCTGCCAGAGCTGCGATCTCTAGCCAGAATGCGTGACGCGGGCCGAAGTGGCGGATAACTCCAAAGGCAAGAAGAAATATGCCGGCGGAAACTGAAGCCAGCGCAATTAGTGCTACGTCAATGAGGCGGTGAATTTTTTGGCGGCCGCGGCAGCGCTCACAATCCTGGAAATGGCTTTCGTAGTCGGCGCACATCTCTGGCGCGAGGCCGGAGATGTCGTACCGCCATCCCGCCAGAATCTTACCTACGATTGGATCGATACACTGCTGACTCATGGGCTATACGACTAAGCACAAGCGAATAAGTCCAGCTACAGGCGGATGGGCTCTAACGCCTCAGACTGGCCTGCCAACAGCACCCGGTTGTGGAATAAACCGCCCCGTGCAGCCAGCGCCTTCTCCGCCTCTCTCCGAGCTATCTCTGGGTTATTATTCTGCTCAGAAAGATGCGCCAGCACCACAAACGTCGCACTATTATCATAGTCGTTTGTGAAGAAATCCGCGAGAGCCCCGTTCGAAAGGTGCCCGACCCGGCTCATCACCCGTTGTTTGACCGACCAGGGGTAAGGCCCGCCGCGCAACATTTCGAGATCGTGATTTGATTCCATCACCAGCACATCGCAGCCGCGCAGGTGGTCGCGAACACTGACCGGAAGATAGCCCAGGTCGGTGGCAATGCCAACCTTAATGCCTTCCGCGCGGAAGGTGAACCCGACGGGATCAGCCGCATCGTGCGGAATGGTGAAAGGCCTTACCGCGATGTCGCCGACCTGAAAGCCATGGCCGGATTCGAAGCGCTCATACTTCTCGAGTTGCGGCCGCTCCCCCTTCTCATGTCGAATCGCCCGCGCCCAGGCCTCGTGCGTGGCGCCGGTCATGTAGACCGGGATGCGCAGTTTCTTTGCCAGTGTGGCCAGTCCGTAGACATGGTCGGAATGCTCATGCGTGATCAGAATGGCCGAGAGAGAGTGCGTGTCCTCTCCCAGAGTCTTCATGCGCTTGAAAGTCTCGCGGCAGGAGATGCCGGCGTCGACCAGAATTTTGGTGTATGTGCTGGCCACAATGGCGCAATTTCCGCGGCTGCCGCTGGCCAGCATGGAGACACACAAACTCATGCTGGCAGCATACGCGCACAGGCTGTGAATCGGGGAGTAACTTTTTGGCTATCTGATACCTTGGAGTTTCCGGCTTCCGGCGCCCGGTTGCCGCTTTCCGGTTTTGGTTTGACGTCCTAAAGAGTGACGAGCACGACAGTGGCTAGTGCGGCCGGAGGCCGCAGTCGGAGGCCGGAGTCACTTCCCTTGCCGCAGATTGTTCACCACTCCGCGCATGAATGAACCGCCATAGGCCCCGGCAATTCCCGGCAACGATGCGAGGAATGATCCGTAGATCTGAGCATGCGTTGGTTTCACGACCCGGACCATGTAAGCTGCAAATTCGGTAAGTGGGATGAATACCCCTACCACTACGACCCAGCGCCACGGCCGTTGCGGCCGCATCAGCCCTAGGGTGATGCACGCCGCCAGCACCAGCAGTGCGGTCAGCAGCAGGTCATTGACGGTGATATCTACCCATCCCGCGGCGATGCCCGCCAGCGCGGCGAGTGCGTAGAACAAAGCATCAGATTGAGTCTGCGAAGTTGGCTGCCGATGTTTCACGTCGAGGGCTCTCAGCTTGAGGAGGAAAGATCTTGTGGAACTAAGCACCGCATCGGCCACGCTCAATACTTGTAGAATCCTCGTCCACTCTTTCGTCCCAGCCATCCGGCATCAACCATCTTGGTCAGCAGAGGGCATGGGCGGTACTTCGGGTCGCCCAGACCGTTGTGCAGCACCCGCATAATGTCGAGGCAAACGTCGAGGCCGATAAGATCGGCCAGCGTAAGTGGCCCCATAGGATGCGCCATGCCCAGCTTGAACACTTCATCGACTGCCTCGGCCGTGGCCACACCTTCCATTACCGTGAACATAGCCTCGTTCAACAGCGGCATCAGCACACGGTTCGAAACGAAGCCGGGCGCATCGTTGACTTCGACGGGCGTCTTCTCGAGTTTCAGAGAAAGGTCGCGCACCGCTGTGAACGTTTCCTGCGCGGTCGCCAAGCCGCGGATTACTTCCACCAGTTTCATGACCGGAACCGGGTTGAAAAAATGCATTCCGATGACTTTCTCCGGGCGCTTGGTCAGGGCGCCAAGCTTTGTAATGGAGATGGAAGATGTATTCGACGCCAGAATGATTTCTGGCCGCAGTACGCGGTCGAGGTCTCGAAAAATCTCTGTCTTGATTTCGAACTTCTCGGTAGCCGCCTCGATGACAAAGTCGCACTCCGCCAGCCGGCTGCGGTCGATGGCGGTCTCGATCCGCTTCAATGCCGATGCCCGGTCGTCGATAGTAATTTTGTTCTTCGCTACCTCGCGTTCAAGATTCTTGGCAATAGTCTCCAGCGCGCGATCGAGAAAACGCTGTTCCACATCGCACAGCACGACGTTGAATCCGCTACGGGCAAACACGTGAGTGATCCCGTTGCCCATGGTGCCCGCGCCGACGACTCCGACCCGCTTGATTTCCATTACCATTCACCTCGTCTGCCTGCGGGAAGCCGCGCCTTGTACCAAAGCGTTCGAGTCTAACACTCTGCGGGCGTCCCGGGAACCAGTGGCGAGCTTATCCCGCGCGGAGTTGAAACACGCAATCCTTGAAAAAGTTGCGAGTCAGAGGTCTGCAGCAGTTCTCCCCGTGTTTGCTGGCGGATTCTACAGCATTTGGAGCAGGCATCGCGGCGCCGGAGAGGCAGCATCCTACTTGATATCAGAACCGAGAGCCAATACCCCCGAGGCTTCGGAGACGGAGGTGATCATGTTTCGGAACACATTTCGTACCATCTCTCGGACGGCGACTTGGAGAGGCACCCTAGGGCGAAGCGCGCGACTGGCTGCACTAGCAGCAATAGTTTCGCTGGCTTTCGGCAGTCTGGCTTGGGCCCATGATGACGATGACGACTACAACCATCGCGACGCCCGGCAATACGGATATCACAACGGATATCGCGACGGCATCCGCCACGGACACTATGATCGTAACGCGAACATCGGTTACAACGTTCGCAGTGATCAGTGGGAGGATGCCAGTGACGGCTACCAGCGCGGCATGGGTTCGTTCGGACGCTACCGGCAGGGCTATCGCCAGGGCTATGAAAACGGTTACCGGGCCGGTTATTCCTCCGATGGGGGACGGCGAAACGATTATGACCGTGACGACGGATACAACAACCGCTTTGACCGCGACGCTTACGGCGCAGAAGGGCGCGGCAACATTGCCTACAGCACCGGCTGGAACGATGGCAGCTCCGTGGCCCAATCCGACATTGTCCAGGGCAAGAAATACAATTCGAAACCACGTGGCGATTATGACGATGCCGACCACGGTTATCGCAGGGAATTCGGCGATAAACATGCTTACAAGACGGAATATACGGCCGGCTATCGAGCCGGGTACGATTCCGTGTTCGCCCAATCCCGGGGGCGTTGGTAGTCGTCGTTGGAAGTCAGCACTCTCGCGCTAACGGCATTTGACAAGGGCGTGGCTGGACCCCGACCGGCCACCCCCGACCCGGTCGCCTCCCTCAAACCGCCAGTCGCTCTCTCGAACCGCCAACAATGTGCTCCGCCGGGTGTTAAAATACCTTGTTCCGCCACTGATCGAATCCCGTAATGAGTCTCTCCACGAGGTATAACCATGGCGACCGTCGAAGCCCCCGTCCGACCGCGCACAACGCAACATCAGGGACCATTCGTCAACGAGCCGTTTTTTGATTTCCGAAACGAAGAGAATGCGCGCCGCATGCGCGCCGCTATCACCAAAGTCCGCGGCCAACTGGGCCGCGAGTACGACCTGATCATCGGCGGTAAACACGTCAAGACGGCAGACAAGATCAAGTCGCTGAATCCGTCGCATCCGTCGCAGATTGTCGGCGTCCACCAGAAGGCCGGCAAAGAGCACGTGGAGCCGGCAATGTCCGCCGCGCTGAAAGCATTCGAATCCTGGAGCCGCACCACCGTCGAAGAGCGCACCAGCCTGCTCTTTCGCGCCGCCGACCTGATGCGCCAGCGCAAGATGGAATACATGGCCTGGCTGGTCTTCGAGGTCAGCAAGAACTGGGGAGAGGCCGACGCCGACATCTCCGAGACCATCGACTTCTGCGAATTCTATGCGCGCGAAGCGCTTCGCTTTGCCAAGACTGAAACTCCGGTGCAGATGCCCGGTGAGCGCGATTCGCTCCTGTACATTCCTCTGGGCGTGGGTGCCGTCATCCCGCCGTGGAATTTTCCCTGCGCCATCATGGCCGGGATGACGCTGGCTTCCATCGTCAGCGGCAATACCGTGATTCTGAAGCCGTCGAGCGATTCTCCCACCATCGCCGCGAAGTTCGTTGAGCTGCTCGAAGAAGTTGGGCTGCCCGAAGGCGTGGTCAACTTCTGCCCCGGTGCGGGCGCCAGCTTCGGAGATGCCGTTGTGGCCCATCCCAAAACGCGCTACATCGCATTCACCGGTTCTCGCGAAGTGGGACTCCACATCAACAAGGTGGCGGCAACGCAGGCCCCGGGCCAGATGTGGATCAAGCGCACCATTCTAGAAATGGGCGGCAAAGATGCCATCATCGTCGACGCCGATGCCGACATCGAATCCGCCGTCGAAGGCGTGGCGCAGGCAGCGTTCGGTTTCCAGGGACAGAAGTGTTCAGCATGCTCCCGGGCCATCGTGGACGAGCGCGTGTACGACAAATTCCTCGAACAACTCAAGTCCCGCGTGGAGAAGATCCAGGTAGGCGACCCCGCCGAAAACAGCAACATGGGCGCGGTCATCAACGAAGGCTCGATGAAGACAATTCTCGGGTACATCGAACAGGGCAAAAAAGATGGACGCTTGCTCACCGGCGGCGAACGCGCCACGGAGGCGGGCGACGGCTACTACATTCGTCCCACGGTGTTTGCCGACATTCCTCCGAAATCGAAACTGGAGCAGGAAGAAATTTTCGGCCCCGTGCTGGTGGTCATCAAGGCAAGAGGATTCGATCATGCGCTGGAGATTGCCAACGATACCGAATTCGGCCTTACCGGCGCCGTCTACACCAGGTCGCGCGACAAGATTGACCGCGCCATCCGCGAGTTCCACGTCGGCAATCTCTACATCAACCGCAAGTGCACGGGAGCGATGGTTGGCGCACATCCTTTCGGCGGCTTCAACATGTCAGGGACGGATTCCAAATCCGGCGGCCCGGATTATCTATATCTGTTCACGCAGGCGAAAGCGATCGGAGAAAAGATTGGCTGACGCCAAGAAATGACAAGGCTGCCTTTCACGAGGCGGCCTTTTTTAGGCTAATTAGAAATCTTTACGGTGTAACCCCCGCCGGTGGCTGCGGCGTGGGCGATCCCGCAGCCGTTGCCGCGGCGGCCTCATTCAGAATCCGGTGGTGGATGGTGAACAGCGCCAGCTCCAGCCGGTCCGACACGCCGATCTTGTCATACACATTGCGCAGATAGTTCTTGATCACCTGCTCGGTGGTGCCGAGCTGCGTGGCGATCTCTTTATTCTTATAGCCCTGCACGATCAGCGCCACAATGCGCAGCTCTTTCGCCGTCAGCCGGTCGCGAACGCGCAACCCGACCATATCGTTTTCGGTAAGCTCGCTGGGCACGGCGACGTCCTGCACCCAGGTTTCGTTGCGCGCGACTTTACGGACGCAATCGACCAGGGCCGCGCTGGTCACGTTGCGGTAGACCACTCCATGCGCGCCATTCGACATATGCCGCTGCGCGCTCTCGCCCGTGTCGGCCAGTACGACAACCCGCGTCTTGGCTTTGTTCGCGGCCTGAACAATGGCGGCGAAGTCATTGTGAAATCCCGCAGCCACAATCAGCACCGCGGCGCGGAACTTGTCCAGGGCCATAAACATCTGTTCGGGAGTCTGCGCCTGGGCCACAATCCGCATCTCGTCTTCAACCGCAAGCACCTTGGCGATGCCGGCGCGGAAGATTGCCTGGTTATCGGCCAGAATCAGTTTGAGCATTTGTCAGCGCTCCAAAAAGTCTATGAGTTCCTTACGAACTCGTATGAGTCGATCACGCAAGCTACGCCGCGGCCTTCTCCGCCACTGCCGGTTTCGTCTGCGCGGACCACGCGTCCCTTGCACTGGATGGTTACATTCTCTTTACCGCCGGTCATCTCCGGAGGCAGCGTGATTTCAAATTCCACGGGCGAACCAATGCCCAGCGAAGCATCGGCGCGAATGTAGACGCCCGCCGCGCTCAGGTTCCCGGTCACTCCCTTGGCATCTCCGCTGGTCTCGCCCTGGTGAATCTTGATCGGCAATTCCAGGGGAAATCGTTTCCCTGTCCGTGCTTCTTCGGACACAGTCCCTCCTCTTACCGGCTTGGCCTCTGTGCTGTGCTTGAGTCCAACGCCCTCAAAACAAGCTCGGGGCGGGCGGATGCCCGCTTTTCCGCTAAGGGGCGTTATATCACGGATGGAAGCGGTATCAAAGCCTGATCACTCACTTAGTTACGGGTAAAACTAGATTCCCCCTATTTGCCCTACCCGGAACTGCGCACTGGACTGTTAGAAATGACCTGCCCGTCGAACAGAGTTCTAAGAGTTTCCTCTGTTCTCTACGCCACTCCTGTGATTACAATTGCCGTCGGCCTGGAAACTGAGGATGGAAACTCTCGCCTGTAGCGGTTGCGGAGCTGCTTTGCCGGATGGATCACAGCTCTGTTCAAATTGCAGAGAGAAGTGCGGAGAGAAGTGCGAAGAAAAGTGCGGAGACGCGACATCGGTCCGGGCGACCGCCAGCGTCATCGACGTACCGGCAACGGTTGTGGCGCACCCGCGAGCGCCCCGGCAACCAGCATGGCCTTTACCTCGCCGACGGAAACGGCCCCGAATCGGCCTCTTGTGGCTGGCGCTACTTTTGCCGTTGGCAATCTGGTGGGCTACCGATAGCAATCGCCCCGGGGCACAACAGCTACAGAGACTTTTCACCTCGACGCAGACCGAAGCCATTCTTCCCGCAACTCTATCTGTGAATCCGCACAGCTTCACTCCTTACAGATTCACGGTTCCAGCAAGCGCCTCAAACGTGACCGTTGTCGGCCAGTTCAAGGCTACGGCAGGCTCAACAACCGGCGGTTCCGCTAATAATGACATCGAGGTTCATGTGCTGGCCGACGCGGCATTCGCGGCCTGGCAGAGTGGCTACGCAACCAACACCTACTACAGCAGCGGACGGGTATCGCAGGGTGACATCAACGCCGCACTTCCGCCCGGCGCGGGAGCCTATTACGTGGTCTTCAATAACAAGTTTTCACCACGCGTAGCAAAAACCGTCCAAATAGATTTGAACTTGCGTTACAACCAGTGGGTGCCGGATTGGGTGCTGAAAGTCAAAGAACAATTCTGGAGTCCGCTCGGCTTCGCCCTCATGCCTCACCCTAGCAACTTAAGCCGTTGCAGCGGGAAAACTCCGCTTCTGATCTCGCTTTGAAAGGGCGAGGCTTTAAGTGTGTGCGTGAGAACTAAGAATTTCGGTGACGCGGAGGAACAAAGCTCCTCGCTACTAGCCGCGAAGCGGCGTAAGAATGCAGCCCACAGCTTGCCCTGAGCTTGCCGAAGGGGAGGCGTGAATCTTGTTGAACCGCTTGATCAGATATTGCCCGCGCCGATGCCTACAGCCTTCAGCTTGGCATCGCCGCGAATGACAGGTTCCAACTGTGAGCAGATTGTTTCTAGTACGCGTAGATCGTCCTTGCTGAAGGCATCCTGCCCCGCGCGATACAGAGCCAACACGGCGGCCACTCCGGAAGCCCCCTCAATCGGTACGGCCAAGGCTGAGCGCAGCGTGCTGTACTTCGTGGGATCGTTCAGGTACCCAGGTTCTACCGATGGATTGCCATTCAGAATCGGCTTGTGATTCTGAGCAACCCATCCTGACAAACCTTCCCCCAGCGGGATTCTTAACGACGAAAACAGACGGAAGTTGTCTCCACTGACATATCCCGGGATGAGGACCTTGTTTTTTGGAAGATAGACGGCCATGGAGTCGTTGGGAACAAGATGTTTCAGCCGTACCGAAAGCATTGATAGGGTGTCCTCAAGGCAAAGGGCAGCGCCAAGCTGGTGGCTCAAATCGAGTAGTACTTGAGCTTCTCGCCTAGCGGCAGCAATACGGATGAGGAAGTCGTGGGTTGGGACGGACTCAGAAGTCGAAGCTGTTTCTGATTCTGCAAAACCTGTCGCGGGAGCAAGGCCGCGCTCGACCTTGATGTCAGTCGACAATTTCGGCGGCGCCTTGAAAGGCTGCTCACGTGCAACTTTTTCCAGTTCGATATAACGGCGCCGCAGAATCTCGACCACCCGCGGATCAAAACTGACGCCGGATTCCGAAGCCACTTTGGCCATGGCTTCATCGAGCGGCAACGCCTTTCGGTACTGTCGGTCAGAAGCCAGGGCGTCCAGACAATCGACCGCCGCGAGAATGCGTGCCCCGATCGGAATCGTATCGCCGCTCAGCCCGTAGGGATAGCCACTGCCATCCCATTTCTCGTGGTGAGCACGCACGATGGGAACGACGGGATACGGGAAGTCGACTTGCTCGAGAATCTCCGCCCCAACGATGGGATGGATTTTCATCTTCTCGAATTCTTCCGGCGTAAGTTTTCCAGGCTTGGAGATGATGTGCTCCGGAACCGCGAGCTTCCCGATGTCGTGCAGCACGGAAGCGGCGCGAAGGGCCTCAGTCTCGCCTTCGCTCAATCCTAATTCTCTGGCTAGCTCCATCGCGTAGATGCGTACGCGTTGTAGATGGTCGCCCGTAGTTTGATCTTTAGCCTCGATGGCAAGAGCAAGGGCTTCGATGGTCTGAAGGTGGAGACTGGAAACCTGCTCCGCGTGGCGCTTTTCCGTTTCAAGCTTACCGAGGTAAAGGCGGTAAGACCGGTACATGAGGTAGATTGGCGGCAAGACCAGAAGAGAAGACTGCCATCCGATG
>Ga0209488_10001947_pt1 | contig 17408 bp, 16 predicted proteins | sample Rivendell_Oct201_8_FD_188349 | JGI IMG/M metagenome (GOLD analysis project Ga0209488, IMG submission 188349) | Vadose zone soil microbial communities from the Eel River Critical Zone Observatory, Northern California, USA -... | ecosystem: Environmental > Terrestrial > Soil > Vadose zone >...
TGAAGGCTAATCTGACAGCGTGGCGCAAGCGCGGCCTTTTCGGGTCGCTTGCGAACGAACCGGATTTTCCGCTGGTCGTGTGGGCTTTCGCGCGCAAGCTGCCACAAGCCGAGAAGCCGGCCGCCCCACAGCCCGACAGCTCCGCGTCCCTGGTCGGCGGGTGCGCCGGCGGGATCGATATCTTGTCCAAATCCTCAGAGCGAGTGCCCTCCTAATGCGTCACGCAACCTGGCTCAGGCTCGAAGCCTCTCCGTTTTGGCACGATCTCTACCGGTATTATCGCAGGTTGCCGGACAGCGTTCGTGCGCCGATCCGAGCGCTGATGATGCCGCACTGGCATCTCGCGGCTCATGTGGTACGGATAGCGGCGCGTCACCGCGTCGTCGCCGGACCGTTTCGCGGCATGAAAATCCAGCTTTCTCCGCTATCGAGCCGACACCTGCTCGGTTACATCCTGGGTTCGCAGGAGCTGGAGCTACGCGAGGTGATCAGCCGGATCATCGATCGTGGTTACGGCACGATCATCAATGTCGGTGCGGCGGATGGGTATTACGCTGTCGGGCTCGCGCTGCGATCGCCGTCGACGCGTATCGAGGCGTTTGAAACGCTCGGTGAATTTCATCCGCTCATTGAATCTTCAGCTCGGCTGAATGGCGTCTCCGCTCGCATCGCGCTCCGGGGGATGTGCGATGCCAATGCGCTTCGGCAACGCTTGGAAAGCGCCACGCCACCGGCTCTGGTTATCATGGACATCGAAGGGGGAGAAATCGACCTCCTCGATCCGCGGTCAATTCCGCAGTTGCGGCACATCGATATTCTCGTAGAAACGCACGACGCGTTCGTTGCTCAGGCAACCGATACGCTTGTCGACCGGTTCTGGCAGACGCACAACGTGGAATGTTATACGGCGCAAACGCGTATCCTGCCCGATTTTCCAGCTAATTTTCTGCCTGCTTTTCGCCGTTGGTTTCCTCGGCTCGCCGTCGATCTGATGGACGAGCGGCGCCCCGGCGTTCAGCGCTGGCTGTTTCTCACGGCCAAATGCCCCAATGGTGGCGAATGCGCGAATGACACGGCGTCGGTTGCGCCTGTGACCTCTTGACGGGCCGGCCCGATGGATATCGCCTTCGTATCCGGGAACGCTCACCTTCCCCAGCTGATGGGAGGTGTTGAAGTCAACACGCATGCCCTCGCCGGAGAGCTCATCCGCCGAGGGCATCGAGTCAGTGTGTTGGCAAAGCTGTCGATGCGCAATTCGTTCGGACTGTCGCGGGTTGCGCGAAACGCCGTAAGCGGTCGGAAGATCTGGGTCGATCGCGACCTCGGCTATCCGGTCTTCCGATCGCGGCGCCCTTGGGAAGATGTTGCCGATCTGCCGCGCCCCACCGTTGCCGTGGTGCAGAACGGCCCAATGGTGGATTTCGCCACCGCTTTCGCTCGGATCGGCGTGCCGAGCGTCGCTTACCTATTAGGGCTGGGCTTTCAGTCGTGGCGCGTCGACGGCGCGGCCAAGGGCGCCTTGCCGTTCCGCGGCTATATCGCGCTTTCGCAGTTCACCGCCGAACGTCTCCGCGGCTTGTACGGCCTCGATGCGCTGGTCTTGCCCCCGCTCTTCCGCCGCGAGCGTTACGCCACGCGAGCTTCCGGCCGCATGGTCACCTTCATCAACCCGGTTGCCGTCAAGGGTGTGGACTTGGCTCTCGAAATCGCGGCGCTGTGCCCGGAAATACCCTTTTGCTTTGTGCGCGGCTGGCCCTTGGGGCTGAAGGAATTGGCCAATCTGAAGCGGAGCATTCGCCGTCTCGGAAACGTGGTGCTGCGTGATCGAACATCCGACATGCAGCTAGTATATCAGCAAACGCGCATACTGCTGGTGCCGAGCCAATGGGAGGATGAAACTTGGGGCCGCGTCGTCACCGAAGCGCAATTCAGCGGCATCCCGGCCGTGACCAGCAAACGCGGCGGGCTGCCTGAGGCCGTAGGGCCGGGCGGAATCATGCTGGGGCATGACGAGCCTGCCGCGGTCTGGGCGGCGGCAGTGCGGGAGTTGTGGTCGAATGATCAGCTTTACCGAAACTTGTCTCAGAAGGCGCTCGACTATGCCGCTCGGGCGGATCTTGATCCTGACCACCAGGTGTCGTTGCTGATCGACGCCCTCGAACGATGCATCGCATGAGCGGGGTTCTCTCGGCATCGGCAAACAAGCCTGCCGGTGTACGGCCGAGGGTCCGGATATGATTGTAACGACAAGTTGGGACGATGGCGATGTCCTCGATGGGCACGTCGCCGACTTGCTCGATCGTCATGGCGTCTCCGGCACGTTTTACCTCACCCGATCCTACCGCCCGGACCGGATACCTGACGGACGCATCCGCGAGCTGGCCATGCGCCATGAAATCGGCGCGCACACGCTGACCCATCCCGATCTGACACGGTTGTCCCGCGCTGCCAAAAAAAACGAGATCGAAGGCGGCAAGAAGTGGCTGGAAGATGTGATCGGCCGGCCCGTCGCGATGTTCTGCTACCCCTTCGGTCGCTTCGATGCCGAGGCGAAGGAGCTGGTCGCCCAAGCCGGGTTCAAAGGCGCACGGACGACCCGTCAGTTTGTCATCGCGCCGCCGACCGATCGCTTTGCCATCGCGACAACGCTCCACGTGTACCCTGTGCCGGTACACCGGGACAACGCGCGCGACTTCGGCGCCTATCTGGTCAAATCGTATGCCGGCCCTAGCCCGTGGCACGCTTGCTTCGATATTACCATTTCGATGCTGCGCGGCTGGTCGCATTGTGCCGAGCTCCTGTTTCGGCGGTCGGCGCTGGATGCCAGTGCCGTCTTTCACCTGTGGGGCCACTCGTGGGAGATTCAGTCATCGGGAATGTGGGGACAGCTGGACGGCTTTCTAAAGTTGATCGGCGGCTTCAACTGCCACTCCGAGACGAATGGCAATAGCCGCTAACCGCAGCGTCGCAATCGAGCGGGTCGGCATCGTAGGAGCGGGAGCCGCCGCCGCGGTGCATTTGCGGGCCGTGCAACGCCTTCCGGGCAAGCGGGTCGTAGCCATTCACGATATCGACCCAAGACGCGCCGCCGCATTAGCCTCCGAGTTCGGGCTGCCGCGCTCCGTGGTGATGGATCGTCAGCGCTTGTACGAGAATGGCAGGCCGCAGCTGGTCCACGTCGTGACTCCGCCGCATGTGCACCAAGACATCGGCTTGGAGGCGCTCGCACGAGGGGTGCATGTTTTCGTTGAGAAGCCGCCGGCTCTGACTTTGGAAGGCTGCCGCCTCCTCCAGAGCCGGGCGAACAGCGGAGGGGTGACTGTTGGCATCAACGAGAACACTGCCCTCGAACCCCAGATCCTCAGAGCATGCCGCGGCATTGTTGCGGGAAGACTGGGCCAGCTGGTGCATATCGATGGGTTCTATTCCTTTGGCCTCGGAGGGAATGAACGCCCGCCGAAATGGATGAACCGGCTCCCCGGCGGCATGCTCGAAGACTTGCTGCCTCACCCGCTGACAATCGCGCGACGCCTCGCGGGCGGCGCGCTGACGCCCGAATACTGGCGTCTCATTTCGAGCGGACGGGTCGCCGGTCAGAGCCACGACGAGCTGCGGCTGTTTCTGATTAAAGACAACGGGCCGACCGTCAACCTGACCATATCGCTGACCGGCCGCCCGAAGGCGTTCTCCTTCGCGGTGCGCGGCACCGATGGCGTACTCGCGATCGATCTGCGCAACATGCTTTTCAGCATCAACATTGATTCAGGCGGCCCTATCGCGCGGAATAGCCGTCTGATCCGCGCCTCTCTCGGCGTACTGTGCCAAATTGTAGCGAATACTGCGGGCCTTCTCACCGGTCACCGCGAGCGCTACGGCAGTTCGTTGCACTCGATCCGCGCCCATTACGCGGCGCTCGAAACGGGGCAGGAGATTCCGGCGCCGCTGTCGCGCGGCGTTGAAACGGTCGAGGTCATCCGCACGATTTGGCCGGCATAATCTGAGCCTTCGCATACCGCAGCACGCCCTTCCGCTGCGGTGAAAACCGGCGCTGGATCAGTCCGACTGGCATTGTCACGAACGGGGAGCGGCGGCAACGTCCGAGCCACCGGTGGCACCCGGACGATGGTCGCCCGCATCGCCGTTCAGCGGATGCACTCGTGACGCGCGGTCGATCGATCAGATCACTGACACGGCTTGGCGCGAATCGTGGCGCCTCCACTGGCAACGCCCTAACCGAGGAGCCCGGCCTCAGTCAAAGAGGCGGGTTCCTTGCCCATGGTAATGATACGATCTTGCTACCCGAATGAATGTTGATCAGGATTCTGCGGGGAGGCGGGGCAGGCAAACAGCATGTTGTCGACGGAATTGTCTGATCGCCTCGCGAACCTAGAGCTGTCAGATTGGCTGCTGCTCATCGTGGCTCCGTTCATCGGCAGCTTCCTCGGCGTTTTGATCCGACGACTCCCCGAGAGCAGGCCGATCGGTTGGACGCGTTCTACATGCGACGCCTGCGGCGCCACCCTTTCAGCCGTCGAGCTCTTGCCGCTGGTCAGCTGGCTCTGGCTTGGTGGCCGATGCCGGCACTGCGGGCATCTGCTCGGCTGGTTCTATCCCGGAATTGAACTGGGGGCGGCCGCCGTCGCCGCGATCTCTATCATCGTCGATGGGGCGGCACAGGCCTGGCTCGATTGCCTCCTTGGCTGGTGGCTGCTCACGCTCGCTTGGATCGATCTGCGGCACTGGGTGCTGCCGGATCTGCTGACCCTGCCGTTGCTCATCCTAGGTCTCGTTGCCGCGGCGGCATGGGATCCGAACGGTCTCGCCGACCGTGCCGCCGCCGTCGCGCTCGGTTATATCGCGCTGCGCGGGATTGCGTGGGCCTATCGGCGATTGCGCCGCCGCGAGGGACTCGGCGAGGGCGACGCCAAGCTATTTGGCGCCGCCGGTGCCTGGCTCGGTACCGCCGCTCTGCCGCAGGTCGTTCTTCTAGCGGCGCTGGCCGCGCTCGCCGCCGCCGCTGGAGCGGGCCTTGCCGGCATCCGACTGCGAACGCACTCGGCGCTGCCCTTCGGCCCGTTTCTCGCAGTCGCGATCTGGGTAATCTGGCTGTTCGGGCCGATGCCGGTATGAGCCGTTGGCAGGCCCCCGAACACCGACCCAATTGCCGCATTCCAGCGTCTCGCAGTTGAGCGAGGGCGCTGCTGCGCCCCAATCGCGGATCGTCGCCAATTCGTAACAAGGCTGCAATCAAGCACTGCGAAAGATCGCCTAGGGTCTGCGGCGATCCGGGCCGATCGGGCCCGTTCCAGACAGCAATGGGACACCCGTGAGGCAGACCGCTACCGCACTCAGCCTCGCCGCTGGGTTGTCGGTGTTGGCGGTGCCCGCCGCGCTTCGATCCAATATCGGACGGGTCACAAGCGAGGCTCAACCCAGCTCTGATCCAGCTCGGCGACATCGCGGCTAAAAAGCTCGTCACGGCCATCCATGCTTCGCCCTCGTGGAGAGAAGGAAAAAATGCTATTGTCGTGCTTTGGGCCGAGAACGATTACAGCGTGCGTAGTACCAATCAGGTCGTCTCGATCGTCGATACGAATTATGGGAAGGGCGTGCATAGCAAGACGCACTACAACTATTTTTCGTTGCTGAAGACGCTGAAGGCCGGTTTCCGGTGTACCATGCCTCAACCATGCGTTTGACCAGAACTCAAATAATGTCGGGCCTTTTAACCACTGATCGGCATAGCGTGTGACGATAGAGGCCATCCCGTCGGCAGCCGGCGAGGACTACGGGGCTGAGAGCACCGGAGAGCTGATTCGGCTTGGCGCAATCCTGGTCGCTCAGGGTTTTCTCGATCATCGCTCGCTGGACCGCGCCCGCCGCGTTGCGGCCGAAACCGGCGGCCGGCTCGACCGGGTGTTGACCCAGCTGGGAATGGTCAGCGAGCGCAGTCTCGCCGATGCTCTGGCCCAGCTCGTCGGCGCTCGGGTCGTCCGCGCCGACGATTACCCCGAGGAGCCGCTGTATTTCGATCGGTTGAAACCGAAATTCCTGCGTAAGGCGCACGCCTTGCCGATCGCCGAAAGTCCCGAGGGCGTCACGGTCGCGATGGCCGACCCGCTCGATGATTTTACCAGCGGCGCGATTGCCGCAGCACTCAACCGGCCGGTGTCAATCGCCGTCGCCGTCCCGATCGAGCTCGAAGCCGCGTTCAACCGGCTTTATCCGGAGGCCGAGGAAGGCGATCCCGGCGCCCTGTTCTCCAGTGTGACCGCCGATACGGAACCGGTAGAAGAGGACACCGATCGGCTCAAGGACCTTGCCAGCGAGGCCCCGGTCATCCGTCTCGTCAACCAGCTGATCGCCCGCGCCGTCGAGACCCACGCGTCCGACGTGCATATCGAGCCGTTCGAGGATCGGTTGCGCGTGCGGTACCGCTATGACGGCGTGCTGCATGAGGTCGAGTCGCCCCCGGCGCAACTGCGCGCCGCGGTGATCTCGCGCATCAAGATCATGGCCCGGCTCGACATTGCCGAACGCCGGCTGCCGCAGGACGGCCGCATCCGGTTGTCGGTTCGCGGCCATGATGTCGATTTCCGCGTCTCGACCGTGCCGTCGCTGTATGGCGAAAACGTCGTGCTGCGGGTGCTCGACCGCAGCACCGTCGAGTTCGATTTCGTGAGGCTTGGTCTGCCGGACGATGTCGGCCAGGGGCTCGAGCGGGCTTTCGATCTGCCAAATGGCATGGTGCTGGTAACCGGACCCACCGGCAGCGGCAAGACGACGACGCTCTACACCGGGCTGCTCAAGCTCAACTCGATCGCGCGCAACATCATTACCGTCGAGGACCCGATCGAATATCAGCTCGCCGGCATCAACCAGATCCAAGTGAAGCCGCAGATCGGCCTTAACTTCGCCAGCCTGTTGCGCTCTATCCTGCGGCACGACCCCGACGTCATCATGATCGGCGAGATCCGCGACCTCGAAACCGCCCAGATCGCGGTTCAAGCGGCGCTGACCGGACATTTGGTGCTGTCGACCGTGCACACCAACTCGGCCGCCGCGACGGTAACCCGGCTGCGCGACATGGGGGTCGAAGATTATCTGCTCGCGGCGACGCTGAAGGGGGTGTTGGCGCAACGACTGGTGCGGCGACTATGTCCTGAATGCAAGGCCGCCGAGGCGGCGCCCGCCCCACTGATCGAGCGCTTCGACCTGAATCGCCTTGCCCCCTCCTCCGAGGTAATCTCGCTGTGTCGCCCGGTCGGCTGCCCGCAATGCCGCGGCACCGGCTATCGCGGACGCCGCGCGATTGCCGAGCTGCTCGTGCCGAGCCGGGAAATCGACCGGCTGATGTTTGCGCGCGCCGACCAGGCCGCGATCGAGCGCGCCGCCGTCGCCGAGGGAATGAGGCCGCTCTTCGAGGCCGGATTGCTCGCCGTGATCGAGGGTGATACGACGATCGAGGAAGTGGTGCGCTGCATCCGCAGCGAGGCCTGACGTCCGACGGGGTCCTGAAATTGCCTTCCTTCCAGTGGTCGGCGATCAATCCTGAAGGCGATGTCGTGCGCGGCGTTATCGAAGCCGCCGATCGTGCCGCGGTGGTGGAACGCCTGCAGCGCCAGGGTCAGATCGTGTTGCGCGCGGAACCGTCCGACGGGCGGTGGCGCCTCGAAGACCTGCTGAAGGTCGAGTTCGGCAAGCAGCGCGGCCTCGACCGCACGACGCTCGCCGAGGTCACTCGCGAGCTCGCCATCATGCTGATTGCGGGACAGGATCTCGATCGCGCCTTGCGGTTCGTTGTCGAGAACATCGGCAATGCCAAAGCGCGGACAATCCTTGCCGGCATTCGCGACAAGGTACGCGCCGGCAGCTCTTTGGCGGCGGCGCTGGCGAGCGATCCGCGCAGCTTTTCGCGGCTCTACATCGGCATGGTGCGGGCCGGCGAGGCTGGCGGCACGCTGCCGGCGACGCTCGAACGGCTCGCCGAGCTGATGGAGCGCGAGCGCAGCCTGAAGGCCAATCTGCGTGCCGCCATGATCTACCCGACGGTACTGGTGATCGCGGCAATCGGCTCGATCTTCCTGCTGCTCGATTACGTGCTCCCGCAATTCACCCCGATTTTTGAGCAGGCCGGGGCCGAATTGCCGGCCACGACCCGAGCGTTGATGATGCTGGGTCAGCTGGTCGGCGCGGGAGCGCCGTGGCTGCTCCTGTGCAGCGTCATAGGCGCGGTGGGCGCGCGGCGGGCGCTCGCCGTGCCGACTCTGCGGCTAAAGGCCGATCGGCTGGTGTTGCGACTGCCGATGGTCGGCCGGCTGCTGCGGGAGACGCTCGCCGCCCAGCTGACGCGCACTCTCGGCACCCTGCTGCAGAACGGCATGCCATTGGTTCCGGCGCTTGCCATCGCAGAGCAGGCGCTCGGCAATCTCGCGGCGGCCGCGGCAGTCAACGCCGCTTCGGTGGAGGCTAAAGGCGGCCGCGGTCTGGCGCGCCCTCTGGCGGATGCCGGGATCTTTCCGGCACGCACGATCCATCTGCTGCAACTCGGCGAGGAAGCGGCACAGCTGGCGGTGATGTGCCTGAAGGCCGCCGAGCTTCATGACGAGCAGGCGCGGCTGATCGTGCAGCGCATCGTCGCGCTGGCGATACCCATAATCACCATCGCGATGGGCTTGGCCGTCGCCGGCATCGTCGGCGCATTGCTCACCGCCATGCTCAGCCTCAATGATCTTGCTGTGTGAGCGGCGGCGGCAGAGCGCCGCGCGGTGGGGGCGCGAGGCGGGGTTCACCCTGATCGAGGTCATCGTCACGCTGACAATCCTCGGCTTCGCTCTGGCCTTGATCAGCGGCTACAAGCAGCCGTGGAGCAGCGGTCTCGGTGTGCGCGGGACCGCGGCGCAGCTAGCCGGGGGATTGCGTCTCGCCCGGTCGGAGGCGATCTTGCGCAACCAGCCGATTGCCTTTGAGCTCGACCTCGCCACGAACCGGTTTCGAATTGGCGCCGGCGCGATGCGGCAGCTGCCCTCGCAATTGTCGATTGCGCTGCTGACGATCGTCGGTGAGCGCCGCGACAGCACGACCGGCGACATACGCTTCAACCCCGATGGCAGTTCGACCGGCGGCCGCATCACGATTGCCGACGGGACGCGCGCCATGTCGGTGGGGGTCGATTGGCTGAGCGGCCGCGTCAGCGTCGCCGATGAAAAATGACGGCGCGACGGAGACCCGAATGAGCGTCCCGCCCGCGATTGGCGGTGGGGCGAGCGGCTTCACGCTTCTCGAAGTCGTCGTGGCGGTGTCGATCGCCGGCCTCGCCCTGGTCGGATTATTCCAGGCCGGCAGTACAGGCTTGTTCGCTGCGAACACGGCGGGCCGGGTCGAGGAGGCGGTCGAACGCGCGCAATCGCATCTCGCCGCGTTTGGCAGAGCAAGCGATGTCTTTGCTGGCGAGATCGAGGGTGACGACGGCGGCGGCTATCATTGGCGGTTGCGCGCCCGTCCGGTGATGACGTGGCAACCTACCCAGCCTGCGCTCGGCGCCGGGGCGACGGTGCTTTACGACGTCGAGGCGGTAATCTCCTGGCGTTCCGCGGGCCGAGACCGGTCGATCGTCCTTGCCACGAGACGGATCGGTGCCGGCGTCGCATCGCAGTAATCAAGAGAAGATGACCGCAATGGTTCGACATCGGCGGCCGGCCGGTTTCACTCTTCTGGAGGTGCTCGTTGTTCTGATCGTGCTTGGTTTCCTAATGGTTGGGCTGAACCAGGGCGTGCGCACCGGACTACGGCTCTGGTCGGCGCAAACCCGCCAAGTGGGCGGTACGGCAGAACTCGACTCAACCTCCCGCATCTTGAGGACGCTGCTGGGCGGCCTTCCCGTCGCGGCAACCACACCTGGCGCCCCACTGACAGCCATATCGTTCAAGGGCACAGCCGAGCGTGTCACCTTCGTCGGCGATCTGCCGACCGGACTTGGGACCACAAACCGGGCAGAAATTACGCTCGCCCTGCGGGCAGAGCGCCTTATCCTAGTCTGGACACCGCATCGCCACGAGCTGGCGGGAACGATGCCTGCCCAGAGCGAGACCGAGCTCTTGCACGGAATCGCTCGTGTCGACTTGGCTTATTGGGGCGCTGTCTCGCAGGAGTCGCCGCCGGGCTGGCTCGCACAATGGGATAGCAGCGCACTGCCCCAGCTGATCCGTGTGCGCCTCAGCTTCGTGGCTGGGGACGGGCGCCAATGGCCGGATCTCCTTATCGCGCCGTACCTTTCGACGCCGGACACTTGAACCCTGCTCTATTTTGACTGTCAAAAAACCGTCATTTGAATGTAAGATCGCACTTGCGCCTCGGACAAAGTGCGTCAAAATAGCCCCGGTTGTCTTAGTGCCGAATTATAGCTTCTTTACAGAGTGCGGCTGTATCCTTCTATGCAGAGCTTAGTTCCAGCGAAAGCTGGGCGTCGGGGATATTAACATCGGCCGGGGGATGGTTCGCGATTTCTTGACTTGGTGGGTCGGGCAGCTTGCCGACTGCGTTCCGGAACGATGGCGCCGGCTCGGCTCTGTTGACGCTAACGCCTTGGTTATTGCGCCAACAGGATCGCTCGCCGGCGGGATAGACGCGGTTGCCGTCAGTCTGCGGCGCAACGGCCGCGAGACGTCGCTCGGCCGGTTCGGATTGACGGCGGATGGGCTGGCTGGTCTGCCGCGCTTGGCCGAGCAATCGGTGGTGCTGCGTCTCATAGACGCGGATGTGATGCGGAAGACGGTAATCCTGCCGATGGCGGCAGAGCGCGATCTCGATCAGGTTCTATCCTTTGAGATGGACCGCGAGACCCCCTTTAGCGCCGAGGAGGTCTTTTGGAGCCATCAGATCATCCGGCGCGACCGGCAACGGGGGCAATTGTCGGTGCGGCTGCTGTTGGTGCCGCGCGCCGGATTGTCGGTCCTGCTCGGCGATCTCGAGCGGGCTGGGATCCAACCCAAACGTGCCGAGATTGCCACCGGCCCCGACGAGCGTGCCTATCTGCCGCTCCTTTCCGATGGCGGCCGCCGGCACGGCGCGGGCGGGGGAAGTTGGCTGCGCTGGCCCGCAGCAGCGACCTGCGTCGGGCTCATGATCGCCTTGATCGCGATGCCCCTTGTTAAACAAGCCGCCACCCTCGCCGACCTCGATCAGAAAATCGCGATGGGTCGCGAGGCAGCCAGCGAAGCAACGAAGCTGCGGCAGGACATCGAGCGGCTGTCAGGCACCGTCGATCTGATCGAAAGCGAGCAGGATAAAGTAGGCCGTCCGCTTGCCACGCTCGCGGCGCTAACCCTAGTGGTGCCCGATGACACCTATCTCACGGAACTGCAATACCAGCGGCGTAAGGTGACGCTGAGCGGCAGATCGGCGACCGCATCTCGCCTGATCGGCGCACTCGCCGCGAGCAACCAATTGCAAAATCCCGTCTTCGCCGCGCCGGTTACGCGAATCGAGGCTATCCGCTCGGAGGTCTTCACCATCACCGCGGAGGTCGGACCATAGCTGCCATCGCAAATCTGCCGACTGGGCGACCCGCGCGAGTTTTGGCGCTGGCCATCTTGTTGCTGGCGCTCGGAACCGCTTATCTGCTGATCGTCGCGCCGGTTCTAGATTTCTACGGTCAGCGGCAAGCGGTTCTGGCCGATCGGCAAATATTGGCACCGCGGCTGAGCGCCGCAGCTGCGGAGTTGCCGGCATTGCGCGCCCGGTTGGCCGAATTGCAAAGCGCCGTCGCCAAACGCAAGATCACCCTTGATGGAGCCAGTGACTCGATCGCCGCGGCCAACCTTCAGACCCGTGTCGAGGAATTGGCGGCGGCAGCCGGTACGACCATCGGTAGCACCGAGGGGCTTGCGGCCGAAAACCGCGGCAGTTATCGCCGCCTCGGCCTGCGCATCGCAATCAGCGGCGAATACGAGGCTTTGATAAAGCTCCTCGGGTCGATCGAGACAGCAGTGCCTCCGCTCGTTCTGAGCAACCTTCAAATCCACGGTACCGCGCGACCGACCGGCATCCGGGCAGGTGCCGCCGCGCGGACCGACGGCAACGCGCGGTCGAGCGGCGAGCCTCCGAGCCTGCGGCTCGACGCCGGATTCGAGGTATACGGCTTCCGAAATACCGAGCCGTCTGTCACGCTGAAGCAATGATCGACAGGGTCGCGGTTCTCTGCGTGGCTGCAGCGGCGCTGCTCTCCGCCGTCTTGGTCTTGGAGCTGCAGGCGAGCGGTGAGAGCGCGCAACCAGCGCCAACCGCAACGCGCCCGCAGGCGCAATCGGCGCCGGCCACCTCACGGATCCGTGGCCCGCGCGTCGATGAACTCATCGAGACGACCCTCAGTCGCCCATTGTTCGCCCCGACTCGGCGTCCCTCCGAGCAGGCAAAAACCGATCGGCCGACCGATCCCGGCCTGGGAAATATCCGGTTGACCGGTATTCTCATCGAGGCCGATCGCCATCTTGCCGTCTTCGCCGTGCCTGGAGCCAAACCACTCGTCCGCTCGGAGGGCGAGGCGCTGAACGAATGGCGCCTCGACAGCATTTCCTTGCGGGAGGTTTCGCTGAGCGGCCCGGGCGGATTCATCACCTTGGAGCCGAAAAGCGATCCGACGCTGGTGCGGCCGACCCAGGCTGCTCGACCCACGGTCAGCCCGCCGCAACCTTCCGCAACCGCCGGTCGACCGTCATCGCCAGCAGTGGCCGCCCCGCAGCCAAAACCGCCGCTGCGCTCCCCAGGGGCCGCTGGACCGCCGCGTGCGGCGAACGTGCCGAGATCCCGGCAATGACATTTCTTCGCAGAGGATCCCGATCGGCCCTGGTCGCGATCACGCTGTTCGCACTGGCAGCCTGTGACAGCCCTTTGGCGCCGCCCGCGCTGACCCCGCTCGAGACGCCCTCAGCACTGCAGCCGGCAGCGCCGCGCACGAACAGCACGATACAGCCAGACCGCGGACAAGCGGCTGTATTCGAAGCCCGCGGCGTTCCGAGCGTGCCTGTCTTGCCCGCCGCCGCCACCGCGAGTACGACCGCGATCGAGTCCGGTGACGTCACCCTTAATTTCGTCGACACCGACGTCCGCGAGATCGCGCGCGTTATCCTTGGCGGCATGCTGAAGGTGAACTACACGATCGATCCCGCGGTACAGGGTACCGCGACGCTTGACATTGGCAGACCGCTATCGCGCTCGGCATTATTGCCGGCGCTCGAGACCCTGCTAAACCAGAACGGGGCAACGCTGATCGCACGCGACGGCATCTACAACGTAGTTCCGCTTGCTGCCGGGGCTGTATCCGGTACCGTTTCTGCCGCTGAAACAGTGGGATCGGGCACTCAGATCGTGCCCCTGCGATACGCCACGGCGAAAGACCTCCTAAAGGTGCTCGAACCCTATGTAACGGAAGGCGGCAAGGTCAATGCAGATTCTGGCCGCAATGCGCTGATCGTCAGCGGTAACCCGGCGGTGCGGCAGACTTTGGCTGGACTGATTCGTGCGTTCGATATTGACGTACTGGCAGGCCAGTCCTATGCCCTTTTCCCAGCCGGAGAGGGCAATCCCGACAAACTAGCCCAAGACCTCGAAAAGGTTTTCCGGACCGAGGGCGAAGGACCACTTTCGGGGGTGGTCCGCATCGTGCCGATGCACCGCGTCAATGCGGTTCTGGTGGTGTCAAGCCAGCCCCGTTACTTGGATCAAGCACGGCGGTTTCTCGGCCTGGAGCGGCGCGTCGAGGATGCCACGATGAGGGCTTGGCATGTCTATTACGTGCAGAACGGACAGAGCTCCGATCTCGAAAACCTGCTTCAGCGCGCCTTCACTCCGGGACGCGTCTCAGCAACCCCGGGACCGCCGGGTGCAACGGCGCCAGCCGGGGAGCCACTCAGGATGACCGGTGGGTTCGGCAGTCGCGGCCCGTCAGCCCCAAGCGGCGGGCGGACAGGGGGATTTGCGACCGCCGACGCCAACGGAGGAGCTCCACCGACCGTTGCGACCGCCCGCGAGGGGGGCAACCCCGCTGCTGAAGCATTATCGCCGGCGAGCGACACCGCCGGTGCGGAAAACGAAAACCGCATCCGGATCCTCGCCAACCGGCGCAACAACGCTTTGCTGATCTACGCCACACCGAGCGAATACGCGGTGATCGAGGGGATGCTGCGGAAAATCGACATCATTCCGTTGCAGGTGCTGATCGAAGCAACAATCGCCGAGGTGACGCTCAACGACACACTGAACTATGGCACTCAATTCTATCTTGGATCGAAATTCGCCGGCAGTCTGACCACCGCCAATCCGTTCACCGGCACGGCAACGAGCGCCAGCAACTCGACGCCGAAGGTCTTTAATGTCGGCGGCACTCCGGTCACGATAGGCAGCAATTTCCCGGGCTTTGTACTAGCCAACGGTATACGTGAGGTGATCAATGCGCTGTCCGATGTAACCCAGATAAAGGTGCTTTCGGCGCCGCAGCTGATGGTGTTGGACAACGAGCCGGCACGATTGCAGGTGGGGTCTCTGGTGCCGGTACTCACCCAAAGCCAGCAAAGCACCCTCTCCGCCAACGCGCCAATCGTCAACAGCGTCGACTACCGGGATACCGGTGTCATCATGCTGGTGACGCCACGGGTCAACTCCGGCGGCCTCGTGACTCTGGACATCTCGCAAGAGGTCAGCGATGTCGCTACGCTCACGACGGGCAACATTGATTCGCCGACTTTCAACCAGCGACTGATTCGGACACGGGTCGCCGTGCAGGACGGGCAGACGGTCGGGATGGCCGGCCTGATCCGCGACAAGGATTCGCAGGGTAATTCCGGCATTCCGCTGCTGAAGGATGTACCGGTGCTCGGGACCCTGTTCTCCAACCAGACCAATTCACGAGCCCGCACCGAGCTGCTGGTATTGATCACGCCGCATGTCGTGCACGATCAGCGCGATGCCCGCGCGCTCACGGAAGACTTGCGCAACCAACTGATCAATGCGGGTCTCGTACGTCAGGACCTGCAGCGGAAACCCCTCCACGGCTCGCCCAACCCGAACCGCTTTTAGACTTCATGCCGGGCAGATCCGCCCCGCAGCGTGCGTTTCGGACCGAGCGTGGTTTTGCATTGCTGATCGTGCTGTGGACGCTGGTCCTGATCGCGTTCATCGTCGCGCATGTCACCGCGGCTGGACGAACAGAGGTGCAAATCGCCGCCAACCTTTCCGCCAATGCGGCTGCTCAGGCAGCGGCCGATGGTGCGATTTATCAGGCGATTTTCCAGGTTTCCGACCCACGGCCGGATCATCATTGGACGATCGACGGGAGCACGCATGAGCTGGTGATCGGCAAGAGCCGCATCATGCTGCGCATCGAGGACGAAGCCGGCCGCATCAATCCGAACCTCGCATCGGGCGCGTTGCTGCAGGGATTGCTGCGCGCCTCCGGCGGCGACCCGCAGCTGGCGGCAACGGTCGCCTCAGCGATCGCGGAATGGGTCGGCTCGGCCGGTACTCCTCGCCCCCCCGCCGAGTTGGTCGCCGAATACCGCGCCGCCGGGCTCGATTACGCTCCGCCGGGATCGCCATTGGAGACCGTCGATGAGCTGGGCCGGGTCCGAGGCATGACCGCGGACCTGCTCGCTGCACTGCGCCCGCATTTGACCCTGTTCGGCCCAGCCGAACCAAATCCCGCAAGCGCTGATCCTATCGTAGCGGCGGCACTCGCCCTTGCCGGCGAAGGCGCTTCGGTCGCCGGACCGGGTGCAAATGCCGGGGCACCGGACCTCGTTATCGCCCGCATCCATGCGATCGCGCAGGGACCGGGGAACGCCCAAGTGAGCCGCGCTGCGATCGTACGCATTGGCCCGGCCATCAAGCGAGGATATGAGCCGCTCGCCTGGGGTGACACCGTCGAATGATTAGCTGCGGGCCACCCTCTGCGGGTGATCTCGCCTTACGCGAAGACGAACTTCGTCGATCACACGCTGACCGATTAGGCCTTGGTCCTGCGCTTCATCGAGGACAGTGGGGATAAGGGCTTGATCGGCGGCGATTCGTTTGACGCGTATGCGGGCTCGCTGTCGAACATGTTCGACTTCAGCAACCACGCTTTCGGAGAACGACGGCTGCTTCTGAGTGCCAGCACAGGACAGCCGAAATAGTCGAACCGACCTTCGTCGCGATACGCCCTCCGGCGAGTCGGGAGGGCGTATCATTTCCGCTACCCCGGTGGCTTTCAATTGCGCGGCTCTCGACGGGCGCTCACGCTTTCCTGACCACCCCAGCGCACCAAGCCGATCTACGAGCCGCGGCTGGTCCGGCACCTCGCTGAACCTGAATGAGCGTGGCAAATCCGCCGGCCGGACCGCCACCGGATCGACGCCTTGACCGCGGAGATCTCGCCCCGGAATAGTCCACGTCTCGGTCCGCGATCGGCAACAATTTGGCGATCGTTGTGTCATCAAGCGTGGCTAGCGTGCGGATACTGTCAACCTGGACTTGGGGTGGGGCGACGGCCACTCCTAACCTTGCCGTCAAGCAGCAGCCCGGGATTCCCGGGCTGTTTCTTTCGCCCGCCGCGCAGCGAGCACCGAACTGGTCCCCCCGCACGCCACCGTCGCAATGCGAAGGTCCGCTGCGTGTGACCCCGCGCCGGCGAGTCAGGCAACCATCCTGCTGAGCTGCAGCTACGGTGTGGCCGAGGGCGGTTCGGGAATGATCTGCACCTTGCCACCATCGGCGAGGTTCACCGGCGGCTGCATGATCACCTTGTCGCCATCCTTGACGCCATTGCTAACCTCGACTTCGTTTCCGTAATCGGTGGTGATCGCGATCTTGCGAAGATGCGCGACACCGTCTTCGACCACCGCGACTTGCATGCCGTTCTGATTGAATATGATCGCCGAGGCGGGCACGATCAGCGCGGGTGATTGGCGCGGAATCCGCAGTTCGACGGTGCAGTAGATGCCCGGGCTCAAGGCGCGGTCCGGGTTGGGTATGTCAACCTCGGTCAGCAACGTTCGGGTCCCCGGCTGCAGCGCATTGGCGATGCGCGTCACCTTGCCACGGAAGGTGAGGTTGGGCATCGCCGGCACGCGGATGACGGCGTCGACGCCGGGGTTCACGCCAAAGGCGGAATCTTGCGGCACGTAGACCCAGACGCGGATCACGTCGCTCTGCACGACCGTGAACATTGAGGTGCCGCTCGTCGCGTTGGCCGTGATCAAACTGCCGACATCAATGTTGCGCTGGGTCACGACGCCGTCGAACGGGGCGATCACCTGCTGATAGATCTTCTGCTGGTTTGTAGACCTTAGCTGCGCCTGCATCGCCGCGGCGCTGTTCTGTGCCGCCTGAGTCGCATGCTGCTGGGCCTGAAGAGTATATCGATCGGTGTCGCCCTG
>Ga0209488_10001948_pt1 | contig 17402 bp, 21 predicted proteins | sample Rivendell_Oct201_8_FD_188349 | JGI IMG/M metagenome (GOLD analysis project Ga0209488, IMG submission 188349) | Vadose zone soil microbial communities from the Eel River Critical Zone Observatory, Northern California, USA -... | ecosystem: Environmental > Terrestrial > Soil > Vadose zone >...
GTGTGATTACATACAGGAGCAAAGCACCCATCATGTCTTTCATTCCGACATACAATGCAATAATCTTCTTGTCATTGCCGCGACGCCTTTGCTCCAGGGTGTAAACCGTCTTGAATGCGAGGACGACGACTATTCTCCCGGTCACATCGCATAAACGCACATCATTAAATCAACTCACCACCGATAAATGGATGCAAAGCCTTCAGCTCATCCAACGCATTCATGAAGAGTGGCATACCCTCCGAAAATTTATCTATTCCTTCCTTTATTGCTTTACCCACGTCAGTTTGTTGAACGGCTGTAACAGTCGCTTTAACGATAGGTATGAACGGTACGGCGTTATCTTGTACTGTAGCAACCACGTCATCGAGTGCATCTAGGAATCAGGATTAGAGTACTATTGAGAGACCAGAAACTGAGGACATACCGATAGAATTAAGCCCCCGACTTGTGCTGGTAGCCGTTGGATCATCCTTGACTGCGTCCCATGCTTCAAGTAGCTTGTCTGGCACAGGACTAACTGTCGATATCGTTTCGGGTGGAGGTTCGATGGGGAAAGCGGCCAAGAAGACACTCGGGGTGGGAAGTGGCATCGGCATCGGCATCGGCATTTCACGCACCCCGCCATCGGACTTAGGACCTTTAGCCTTGGGTGTTAAGGGAGGTGAAGATGTCAGTGGGGATGGAACAGAACGACCAGCAGTCGACGGTCGTTTGGTCCTCCAAAAACGCGGAATGTCTGGCACTGGCACTGGTTCGCTGGTCTGTCGGACAGCAGGCCGCTTGTCTGGGTCACCAGCGGAACTTGGAGAGTGGCGTTCTGCATCGGCAGAGGAACGACGTGCAAGACTTGGTTGGCTGAACTTCCGCAATAAACGAGAGAAAGGCATGGGTATGGTGCAAAACCCTTGACAGTTTGAGGTAGCGGATATGGTCTTCTCGAATGAGGTGTGGTAAAATCAAAAGTGTGTCAGTTCTGAGACCAGTCATAAAGATCGGCCTCTGAGCGCTGCGTTACGTGAGGCACTCCATCATAGTGACAGACGCCCAGTCCTATGCCTATGATACAGTGAGAAACAGCGAATAAGATGAGCAGCTACCGAGCGCTGACTCGGTGAGCACCTGTAACCGTACGGGCTACGGCGTTCAAAACTGAATTTGAATTACTATCTTGCCGAAAACAGTAAAGCGCCCCACTCCGATCAAATACGTATTATTGATCCGTCAATGACTCAATGCAGCGTCCTCCGAGCTGTCACAAGTGGCGCAAGACACTTTTACAGGGGATCTGGTAATTATGTATTCCAAGTCACGTCCGATTTGACAATAATTGTTTTGGTCCGAACTTCCAGGGGCCATCGCGGCTAGCCACCACGATTGAGAAGATACGCAAGTCAAGGTCGCCAGCAATGGTCTCATAATCGTCCATCTGTCACCCCTTGGGCGCCTTCCAGTCAGTTTCAGATTCGGGAAACGCCCTCATCATGGGCATCCCAGATCATTGTACCTGACAATTACCCGCGACGCTTGCTAGATTCATCAAGATGGCACCCTCAGTTACAGTCCTTGAGGCCTGAAAGTTTGGAACGTCGATGTACCAGTCTGCCAATTTCGCTTGCAGGAATAACAAAGGGCTTACTTTACCACAACTATGCATCATGTAGAGTAGGGCCCACGATTTTGGGCGCTCTGGCAGGCCCGGGAATCGATCGAGCCGAGCGCTCGTAACATCCACTTTGTTATATCACAGTTTCATTCGTTTGGAAGATGTCCGACGCATGTTTCAGGCCGTCATTCAGTTCTCGCTCACGGCATTCGGAAAGCTCGCTCAGTGGTCAACCCCTTGGAAGGTACTACTGTACAGTCGAGCACCTCTTCAATAATGCTAAAGGCCACTAGGAGAACGTAGAGTTCAGGTTATGAGCTGTGGTTATAGGGGAAATGTGGAAAAGAGTTGATACGACATCTGTTCGCCTACCCTGAGGGTTCACCATCCCGGCCCGGTGAGATTGGCGGTGTTTGCTATGATGGTGTTTATTCTGATACCATACCGTGACGTTCACCGATAACATTAATATGCTGAAGATCCGGCGCTTCCCACCTTGCATTTACAGTCAATTCGGGTAGCGTTTTCGAGACCATCTGAATTTATTCATACTCAACTCACAGGCGGCAGATTCGCCGACTCAGCGGGCCGCCCTGCTTGGTTATTTTTTAATTTCTCTTCGCTACAGATGAGCGTCCTTATCGACTCCTTGAGCGTCTTGCTACTTGATATTGTGGTGTTCGAATTAAGGAATCGTCTCAGAGGAAATTCAATGGCATGACGCCCGGTGGAGAAAAAGGACCACAATCGATGACTGATGAGAATTGCAAGAGGCCAGCGATATTCCCATTAAGTACAGGTACATGCGAGTACATGCGAGATGTAGCCATGTGAAAGTGAAACTACCCATCAAGCCACGTATACAACAAGTAGAATGTTCACAACCAAACTACTCAACGAGCCGCCTGATACGAGCGGCACACGCTCCTTCGAGACGGTCCCAGATATGTCCCCAGACGTGTCCTTATCTGCCAACAGCACAATGTTTGCCTCTGCAAGCGGCACCGCACCACTCTGCTGAACACGGTGCTGGAGGTCAATAATCTGCTCATTCTCATCCACGTACGGCGCAGGACGGCGGGCGGGGCTGCCGTACGAGCTACCATCGATTACCTCTGGCCCACATTCGACAGGGCGTTTGGCAGGCCAAATGTATCCGCCAGCTGTCCAACGGAGCTCAGGAGCGAGTTTGTATAGCTTGATAGCGTGGTACAGGATCGAGTCACCACCCTTTAGCTACGAAAGGTGATCAGAACGTCAGGTGGTATTGCGCGCTACAATAACTTCACAACTCACGTAGGGCACCAGCGACTCGGCGAGTACGTCTGCCGGGTTAACACCATAGTCTCCCGTAAGGTAAAAGCCAATCGTACAGCGCCGCAACTTGTTCAAAATCGGGGCCAAATTGTCCAGGAAATAGTCAGTTGGTGTGATGAGCGGGTCGGAAGACACAGCAGCCGGGCCGAAACTCTTGCAGTGAACCGCATATGAAAGGGCTATACGGCACCCTTTCTGCACCGGCTCAACCTCCGCCACGTAGTCGGACTTGTACGCGATCCACTCCATGCTTTTCCCGCCGCGCCCCTGGAACTGCTCCGATATGTCCCCCGCAGGATCCTCCTCCAACGGAACATCCTCCGGAGTATGCACGACGACCGAACCGCCGCGGAAGCGCACCGGGAGCGTCACGATCACGGTCGCGACGCGTGAATCGCCAGGGAGCGCCTGTTCGACCATGCTTGCGCCAGCACGGACGACCTCCAGTTTGTCGCGCACGGCTTGGAGGTAATATCCGCCGGCAAGTGTGGGGAAGAGCGTGTTGCGCACGGCTTCGAGAATCGGGTGGTTGGCGAGCTCGAGCGATGTTGTCAGGGGAAGGTTCGTCGGATAGAAGAGCGACTCGACGTCTGCGTCTTCTCTTACTCGTGCATGGGGTCGACAAGCAGCGATCAGAACATCGAGAGCGGGAGGTGTATCATAATCGACGTCGATCGGGAAATCAAGGGAGTGCGTGATTCCGCTCTGACAAGCGCTTATCAGCCGAGGGAGGAATGGGATAACTCTCGGATGACTACGCACCTTTGTTCGGAAGAACAGCGTGAGGGTGGCAGGATCTATTGGTATGCGCCCAGAGACCGCAAAGGGATGTGCCTTGGTTGCGATAACGTTTGCAATGCTCGCTTGCAGATCCACATTCGTATAGTCGGACACAGCACGGCGAAGGAGCGGCCGAGTCTGCTGGCCCCGGGGGCTTGATACAAGTTCTATCTCAAAATCCGCATTCGCACTCGGATTTTGGAAGCCTATGGGCGGTTCATAGAGACTGCGCACACCAAGTGCAGGTGAGGCAGCCGGAGAGGGCACCCTAGGGGGAACAGCAGCAGTGAAGTGTGGGGGATATGTTGGAGGAAACATTTTGGGTCGATGAGATAGGGTGCAGGGTAGAAAAGGGCTCAAGATGAGGATACACGAGTGCGGGGGCGGGATACGCCGGATGATGATGATGATGACTTATCTGATTGAGCGCTTAATGCTTCTGAGTTTAACCTACCTCACCTACCCTTGCAAACGAGGTCTCATGCAGGATCAGGAATGCGGGTGATGTCTGTGGCATCCCACATGCACGAGCTGGTCAATATCAAAGCAACACGCGGAAACCTCATGTACATTGGGTTCCGAGTCATCCTGCCAGCACATGACTTTACGACCACATCTTGATTAAAGGAAGCGGAACCAGGATCGTGGCAGAGGGTATCGACGGGAGTATAATGATGGATGATAAGACTGCTGGTTCTCCCTCGTGGGCCTCGTTGAATAGGTAGTTTCGTCATTTCGAAGGTTTCAAGTGAAGATTTTGTTGCAGTGCTTGCTGCAAGATGTCTCTGTCGTCCAGCTGGTATCACTTGCCCCGGGTGTAACACAGCGTCTTCGGAGGTCAACGACGCGTCATTCTCGGTAACCCTGGAGAACCGAAAACTGAGTAGTAAGGGTAGACGCGTGGACCCGTGTTCCTGTTCCTCCCCTGTCAGAGATATGAACTCACCGATGTGGGTAAAAAGCCTACAATAGAACTTCGAAAGTCATGGTTCTTTTCTCCGCGGTTGCCAGCAGTGTCGTTAATTGTACGAATGCCTTGGACGTGTGAGGGTTACGGAGTCATTTGACTGTCCGCATATGGAAATGACGAGAAAACGTTCTGTATAGACTGAGAGTGTACCAACTCATATTAAAATCCATTGGCGCTGGTGGGTCCAACGCGACGAACGCGGCGCGAACGCAGTTGAGAAGTCCGATAAACGGCGAACGTGGGATCCAAGGCCGCGTTCTATCCACAGAAGTCCAGGGGATAAACGTGACACTACTAGTAGAACCCCGCTTTCGTTTTCTTGCTCACTTCAACCTTGTCGTAGACCAGTGATTAGCCACGTGATAGCTGCAACAACAGATGGGGAGGGCATCTGTTCTAGTCAATGGATATACGTGCGCTCAACTACAGTACCAGGACTGTTGTGCGTAAGCAGAGAGAGGTACGACGGGGCATGTCCGATACATTCGGCAAGCCGTACACAACCAACTAAGTGACAAAATACGTTACAATATATAAACAACTATAAGACCCAACTGCAAAACCTGAATCAAAACTTAAAATCCATGGCGCCACGATCATCTGCTGCTAGTCGAGCGTATTCTAAACACAACCGAAAGACATACGCTGTGCGAAGATAAAGAGCTGATTAGCGCCAACGAGGTGCGATGGATATATCGCTCAACTAACCTTCCATATCCACTTGACGACCCATCGTATTCTTCCAGTTCTTTCCAGCACGCGCGATGCGCCGTAAGCGCTTATCGCCGTCGAGAGGTATGCGCTGTCTTCTTGGAAGATGTCGCACGGTGGAGTTCACAGCGGCTAGCGCGCCCGCTGTACCGCCTGAAAAGAAGGCATGGATATTGTATATCTCGGCATACGACGTCGACAACGGGATGTAATGAAGCCTGGAAACCGCATCCATCGTTATGGGAGACGAGAAATATGCATAAAAGCAGACGCACCAGGGCTGTATCCAGTCAGAGAAGAACTCTTGATACACACCCGATTTGATGACGGCACTGTCAGACCCCAGGAACGCGAAAAATTTGCCCGAGTAGCTCATTCCATCCAAGTCGAGAATGTACTTATGTGCCCAATAGTCGCTTAGGACTACGGCGTCGTCGAACCGATGATCCAACACCTGTTGGGTCAGGCCACCAGGATAATGGTCGTTGTCAACCGAGCTGACGAAAGCGACATCCATGATCTCTCGATTGAGGGAGGCCATGGGTACAGGGGCATATACAAAGTTCGTGGAACTCGGTGGATCAGCAAAGACAATAGTGCGGTTCGTTTCTGAAGTACCACTCGCTAGCTTGACAAAGCTGAGAACGTGTCAGAATATTTCCATTTAAGAAATATAGAAGGTGCGTTACCGATGACGCTGGAAGTACGGCGAGAAGCCGCGCGGCGCGCTACCGCCACCAGTGGTGGCCCCACGGAAGAAGATCTTGTCGTCTTTGTTCTCCCAGGCTGTCTCCATGCTATCCAGTCGCTTGACCTCCAAGTTCACGTCATCCCATGCATATGTGTAGCGTCGGGTTGTACCGTAGTAATAATGACTTGGAATCTTGATGTCACCAAAGCCCAACCCTTTGGCAGGAGAGAGGATCGGATACAAAATGGGAACGGTTCGCCAGTCAGAGAAGAAATGGCCCTGCAAAACATGAGCAGATGGGTTGTCACAGAAAGAGAACTTTCTGGCAATTTCCGTGGTGAAAGCGAAATCGGGACTGGGAAGCGACTCGGATGGGTGGATGTAATTGGTCGTGCCGTTAAAACTCTTAGCCCGCTTCGAGCCCATAATTCGCCGGGCTGGAGAGTCTGGGGAGCATATGCGACGATAAGACTCCCAGACACTGCCGTCCCCCCTCCAGTCTGGAACGGAAAGGTGGCCCACAGTGTCTCCTAAAGACTCGTTGGTCAGGATTCAAAGCGAGGGAGATATAAAACACACGGAGGGATTCTTGGAGAGTTTTTGTGTTCTTGCGATCCTCCCACGGGACAAGCACGCGACCTTCTGATCGAGCATTGATAGCGAAGTCGAGGTCGGGTAGCTAGAACACCAGGGCTAGCAGTCAGGAACATTCTAGGAGCTAGCAAGAGAAAAAAAACGCACCGTCTTTCGGAATTTTTCTATCATTTTTAGGAAAAAGCGAGCGCGCACGCTAACATCGTCCCTGTCGGTGCGCGACTTGACGTTGATGGCATCGGCCTCACCGCCTCGTATCCGTACCAAGTCGACGGAGGGGAGATCCTGAGCAGCCTAGAGTCGGGAACACGTTAGGAAACCCATGAAAAGTACGAGCGACACGTATATCACACCTGTACCGCTCTCTGTCTGAACTCAGCGCCCGTCATCTCCCAAAAAAGTTCGAGATCGCTGATAAGGCCGTCGTACTCGTCGACCATTTTTACATTGTTCTCTTGCGCGAAGCGCCACCACGCGTCGAAACCCTTAGGCGGGTTACGACCGTACCGTCGTTTGTATTCGGCGACGGCGGCGCGTAAAGAGCGGCTTTGGCGCGAGAGCCGTTTTCGGAAGCGACGCTCCGCGTCGTCCATGAGGTGGGGTATCGGGTGCTCGGAGACGCTCCCCGTGAGCCGCTGGGGACCGGACTGCGCGAGCTGCAAAGTCGTCGAACGATCTGTGAAGACGTGACGCCCTGCTGACAAGTGACCAGCGAAGAGGCCGGCCTGCGCGAAGACGAAAACGAGGGCTGTGAGGAAAAGAAAGGATTTACGTGGGTTCCATAACACTTCAGCGGAATCCTGGTGCGACATGGGGCATCTAGTGCTGGCGAAGAGATGGAGTGAAAAAGAGAAATGGACAAACTGGAGGGCGCCCAAGGTTGGTGGGGCAATCAAATCCGGAATTTGTAATTGAAAATATGATTACGAAACCCGTCGGTTCTCACGCAATTAAGCATCCGCTTAACAAAAATTACAATAAATTGGAAGGATGTCTCTATCAAACAGTAAATTATGATGGTGTGTATATACACAGCACAGACCCTGCCAGAAGTTGAAGTCTTTTGCAATTCTACCCTCAACATCTAGTTCTTCAGTTAAAAAGGAAGAGGGAACGGGAGCTTGTCAATCTTGACAAGGTAATCAATCATGAGACCAGCCCAAGTAATCCATCCCATGTGGCCATTGCGGATGAAGTTCACTGTAAGGGAGTACGTCAATAAGATGTGTGAATGATCTGCATAGGATGATGACTCACAGCCGCAGCTGTCGGGTTCGTCGAGGTCGACAGTGATATATTGCCAGATGAGGTGAAGGGAAGTACCGCCGACAGTGACGTAGAAGAAGTAAGGAGTCTGCTCGTTGAGGATACCGGCATAGGCGAGGGTGGCAACAAACAGGCAAGCACAGCTGAAGGTGAAGGGACGGACAAAGTCGCCGAGCATAACTGCCGTCGACTTGACGCCAACCTTGACGTCATCCCTGCGGTCTTGGCAAGCATAAATTGTATCTAACACCGTGTCAGCTGGATCATCCCGTTGATGGTGATGAAGATAACGAACCGTAGTGCATGGTCCAGCCCCACGAGCCGACCATGAGAAGAGTGAGCAGCTGAAGATCAACCTTGTTGGTGACCGCAACCCAAGACACGACGACACCGAAGTTCATGGCAATGCCAAGCCATGCCTGAGGCCAGTAGGTGATGCGCTTCATGAGAGGGTAGACGATGAACCTGCAGGTCCCAGTACTTTTAGTCTCTGATCGGGAACTGGCACATCGATATACATACAGAGGAAGAAGCTGAGCAATGGCTGCCCAAAATGCGACACCCTCGTAGGGCAGGTATAATATCACACCAGCGACGTATTGGAGGATCAGATAGACGACGGCGGCAAAGACGGACACGCGCCCGCTAGCAAGGGGACGTCCTTTGGTACGTTCTAGAGAAACGTGAGGTTTGGAGTGGCTGTGTGATAGGAAATGGACGTACCAACGCCGGCATCGAATTCGCGATCGAAAATATCGTTGATGGTGCAGGCAGAGCCACGCACGATGAAGGCAGCAATCAAGAACTTGAAAAGTTCAGTCCAGAAGGTTTGCAGGTCCAAACTCGTGTGGTAGGCAGCCAAAGTGAGCCCCCACGCTATTTTTGGCAGTGAGTGGCAGGTATTGTGCTGAGTGACTTCACGACTTACCGAATGGCCAGAACATGAGGATGGTCCCAGTAGGCTAGGCCGGGTGTAAGCATGCTTCGGACAAGGCCATGAAAATTAATTTTACCTTGTGGAATCGAATGAGTTCCAAGTAGGGGCGAACGCCAGGAGAGACGAGGCCCAGAGGGAAGGGAAGCTTCTCCGGGACAGGAGACGAGGTGTTGAGAAGAGCAGCCTTTTCGGAGGTTCGAGCCATGGCACTGAAGTCGATGGGAGACGATCTGTTTTAAAATACCGATCTAGGAAAGGGAGAGACGAAGCGCAGTGCTGGAGTTGCGTCTCTCCGCAGGGTTTATATCTACCTGCATCCACTGCTCGGGGAGCCATTCAGTTACTTGTAACTGCGCAGAGCGCGGAGAAATCGGCTAGCACTGCGACACTTGGCTAAAGGCGAGACAGGAAAGAAAGAATAAGCAATCGGCAACCGGAGATTCCGGTGTTCAATTCGAAGCGCTGAGCCAACAGATCCTAAATGATAGGAGTAAGAGACAGACGTCGTAACATACAACCCAGAACCCGAGCACAGCGGAGGTGACGTGGATCTCGTCCCAGCGCTATCAACGAATCCCGAGCGAGGCCGCTCTTTCACGCAGCTGAAAAGATGTTTGTACTTTGTAGATGGCTAATCTTTTTTTGTTTGCCTTACCGTCGGGTGGATTTCACTCGGGCAACACCGTCGCACCAAACTGCGAAACTTGTCGTGCCACCTGGCCTGGTGCTATGAATAACTTGTTGATTGGCTTCATCCTCCGATGTCCCGGGAAACAGAATGACGCATCCTGTTTTGAGTGCTGTTCCTGTGCATTGACGAAGGAAGTCTATTACCTCCGAGGAGTACAGGGGCACGTATGAGCACATGTATCAGCCGGGTACTTAGAAGGCGGGCTGCTGGCTGTGTTGATATGTCCACTGCGAGCGACAGCGGAGGTCCGAAGGATTAGCAAAGCAAGCTCAAATCGCCACCCACCGAAAGGTCGACAGAAATTCCAGACAACACCAGGCTACATAGTTTATGCGCTATATCCGAGGACTCAGAGAAAAGGTTAACTTCGGTTCGAAACCCGGATCCCAGTATCGTCATTTGAATGTCCAAGAATGAAAATGTCAGTATTGTGGGAAAGTCAATCACTGGCGCCCACGGCCGGAGCGGTGTGGATGAGTAATTGCTTAGTCATCTATCGGTACTCTCGTCAACCAACCTTATGCATCATTTCATGGCATCCATCCGTGTCTGTGCTAAATGACTTTGTGAAGAGCCTCGCGCGATTATTCTGACAGATGGGGGCTAAATGGTTTTTCTTCGGCGTCATGCCGGCACTCGCTGCCTCCACCTTTATGGAATTGATGGAATTATTCGCTCCATGTTTGATCCTGGAATCACCAGCGGCGAGCCCGACGCATCAATACATGGCCCTTTTTGTCCGGTTTGTGAATAATGACGGACATCTCCGGACTTTGCGAGCTGCACGGAGGCATTTCTTTAGATGAACAGCCTCGTTCTCATATCTGACCGTCCCGACCTTCATTCTCCCCTTCCTCCCGTCATGTCTGCCTTACCCAGGACCCAGGTGTTGAACAGCTCAACGTTCAAAGCTCCGCCTTTGGGCGACAAATCCCTGTGTCTCCCCGATCTATACGACTGGCAGCATCGAAATAGCCCAAGTCACCCGTTCTTCGTGTTCGAGGATGGTCCCGGGAAGATCAGGACGATTGCATGGGCCGAAGCTGTTCGAGGGATCCATCGCGCTGCCCATCTTGTTGCATCGAGGCTCCCTTTAGAAGTCGCGACAGCTGCCTTGGAAGGACGTCCCGTCACTATTGCCGCATTAGCGGCGACCGGTCCGTACATAACTCTTCTCGAGTCTCCTGCTGTCTTCGTTAACTTCCTGTAGATACTGTGACCTACGTCACTACTGAAGTCGGAATTTTGCGAGCAGGGCTTACCGTGTTTCCCATCTCGCCAAGAAACTCGCCAGAAGCCATCGCCCATTTGTTGAAAAAGACGGGGACAAGCCACCTCCTTGTCGGTGGCGGGCCCACGCTCCAGAAGCTTGCCGCTGCTTCACTGGAATTATTGCGAACGGAAGGTCACCCCGAAATACCGTTTTCGCATATGCCCTATTTTGAAGACATCTACCCCCTTGAGAGCGCGGATAGCACATTCAACCATTATCCTGCGGTCAAGTTCGACCTCAATGCCCCATCATTAATATTACATTCCTCTGGTAAGCATATCGTGGATTTCACTTAGGGAACATACAATTGACTGACTCTGGCATGAAGGATCGACCGCGTTCCCGAAACCCATAGTGTGGTCTCACAAGCAACTCGTCTCACTTTGTACTATTCCTTGTAAGTCGCCTTCAGTGCTCGCGATGGAGCTCGTCTCAGATATTTGATCAGGGTGGGGGGAAATGGACCTGTGTGGACAGATCATGTCTTGTCATGCGATGCCCGTCTTCCACGGGATGGGTCTCTTGCAGATAGCTTTGGTGGTAAGTGCGGCCTGCTCTGGGTATTCCAATTTCAACTATTTTCAGCCATCTTCTGGAGTGGTAATGGCAGTCTTCAAGCCTGCCTTCCCAGCTGTCCTACCAAATCCCCAGAACGTATTGGAAGGGATGGTGGTAACGATGTGCTCTATTGGTGCAGCTGCTCCCACATTCATTGAAGTATGTGATCTCTCCTTTAGTTTCCTTTTTTGGTAGTATCTCATTCGGACGTGCACATAGGCGTGGTCACGCAATCCCGCCGCCGTAAATTATCTCAAAACTACAAAGGCCGTGGTATGTGGCCGCGAACCTACCCCGAGATATGCTGCTGATCGGTCTCGGTAAGATGTGGGGTGGAGGGCCACTACCAAAAGAGGTCGGAGATTACCTTACACGCGAGGGGGTCTCCATCCACTCCCAGTACGGATGGTGAGTATTTTGGTTCTTGTCTTTTTTTCGTCTCTGGAATATCAGCGTAGTTCCGAGTGTGGCGTTATGAACACGGTGCTCCCAAGTGCGTTCTTCTCTCGTTCGTTCAATCTATAGTATGCTCAGGCCATGTTCTATCACGTAAACAGGTCATTCTCGTGGAGAGGATTGGGAGTACTTCACCGTGTCCTCTCACTGCCGCCCCGAATTTTTGCCTCAAGGAGATGGGACATTCGAGTTGGTTCTTGTTGTAAGCGTGCATTATCTTCATCTGTCGCTTGCGCTGAAATGTTCAAGGATCATGAACTTCACCACCCTGTAGTAACAAATACTCGAGTAGACGGGAGGAACGCGTATGCTACATCAGATCTGTTGGAGCCTCATCCTACAAAACCTGGCTTGTGGAAGATTTTTGGGCGAAAGGATGACCAAATCATGTTGTCGACGGGAGAAAAGACTAACCCAGGGCCCCTCGGTATGACTACTAACTCAGTCGCGGCATTATGTATTCTGATATCGTATTCAAGAGGGAATTCTTGCTCAGGATTCTCACATTCAGTCTGCTGTCATGTTTGGCAGGGGGAGGTTCCAGAATGGTGTTCTTATCGACCCAAAACCTCAATTCGCGTTTGACCCTGAGGACGAGGTAAAGCTTGAGGCCTTCCGAAAACTAATCTGGCAAGTATCTGTTTCCTGTATGCGTCCTTGGGTTCTCAGTTCAAAAATCCAGGTCGACCGTGGAGCGGCTGAACGCTTATGCACCACAGCATTCCCGCCTTTTCAAGGAGGTCTGCACATCTATCCCCATTCACGATACGCTATACTAAGATATCTGTCTAGATGATAATTGTGGCGTCTCCATCTAAACCGTTTGCATATACAGCGAAGATGACAGCACGCAGGCAAGCGATCATCAAGGATTATGAGAAAGAGATCAACGCTCTCTACGACGTAATTGATCAGACCTCGCAAGTCGATATCCCTGTGCCCGCAGAATGGACCCCATCCCAATCGCTAGACTATATGCGCCATATTGTCCATAAGGTCATGACGCACAAGGTTCCCGATGATGTTGACATCTTCCAACATGGCTGTGATAGGTAAAACCATCAATCTCTGCCGACTTTTCCTTCAAGTAACACCCTTGTTTAGCCTCCAGTCGACCTATATTCGGAACTCTGTCTTGCATGGGCTCCGAGAGGCTAAGCCCGAAACAGCGAAGCTCGTATCCGCATCTTTCGTCTACGAAAACCCCACCATCCAGCGTATGGCGACATTTTTGACCAAGGCGGTCACCGATCCACAGTCGACTCAAAGAGTCGACCTTCCAACACGTGGGCGAGAATTGCAAGCACTCGTCGACAGGTACACGGAGAGCTTCCCTGCACGCCTCGCGCTCAATGGATCCGCGCGTCCTTTGCCCCCCCGGAATGTCTACTTGTTGACCGGAACGACAGGTGGTCTTGGTTCCAACATGCTGGCGCAATTATTGGATTCGCCTGTGATCATGCGCGTCTACGCGTTTAACCGGCCCTCGAAATCCGCAACTTCACAGGCGCGACACCTTTCTGCCTTTAGACAGCGTGGGCTGAACACGAATCTCCTGTCTACTGACAAGCTTGTGTATGTTGAAGGGGACTTGAGTGCGCCTACTTTTGCTCTGGGCGACCAGTTGTATAGAGAAGTAAGTACTGGTAACCCCCCTTCGGCCACCAATTGTTCTCATACAACTTGCATGAATAGATCCATAGATCAGTCACTCACATCGTTCACAATGGTATGAAAATCTCTGTGTTACCGGACTACCTATACTGAGCACTCCCACAGCGTGGAAGATTAATCTCAATCTGTCATTGACATCCTTCGAAGATGGTATTTCTGGCGTTCGCGCTTTAGTGGACTTCGCAATCACATCACCACTCACGCGTCCGCCACACCTACTCTTTGTCTCTTCCATCTCTGTATTCATCAGTGCGTGCTTTGTCCCACGATCGTCCATGTTTTTTTAAACTGATCAATTGCCAAGATTTTGAGAACAAGGGCTCGGTGTTGGAGGAAGTTTTGTCAAATCAAGAAGTCGCCGTTGGCACCGGCTACTCAGAATCAAAGTGGGTAGCAGAGCGTATCCTCGATGCAGCTGCGGAGCGCACCGCACTGCGGCCTGTGGTCGTACGTCTCGGACAAGTATGCGGGGATGGGAATGGCGCTTGGAACGAGAAAGAATGGTTCCCGTCGCTAATAAAGTCAGCCCTGACACTGGGATGTCTGCCAAGTCTTGATGGGGTAAGCGGGATCTTAATCACACTGACTGCATGTCGCTAATGAGAAGCGGAGACCGTTGCTTGGATCACTGCACCGGATGCCGCCGCGGCAATGCTCGAGATGTCACGTATCAGCCCCGCGCCTGGCGCGCACACTCTCCACGTCGTCCACCCGCGCGGCGTACCCTTCAACGCGCTCGTCGCCTCCGCCGCCGCCTCCCTCGACGTCCCACTCGTCCCTTACCCAGAATGGCTCTCCAAGCTCTCCGAGGAGCACAAGGCCCAGTCTTATTCCGCCGCGAACCTGGAAAAGGCGCAAGCGGAGAACCCAGCTCTGCGCCTGTTTGGCTTTTACCAGTCCATGCGCACGGGACTCGAGTGGGAGCCTCTCGGCGTTGCGCGTTTAGATACCACGCGCGCTGTGCAGGTCTCGAGCGTGTTGGCGAAAGGCGCTAAGCCGCTCGGGGAAGAGAACGTGCGTAAATGGCTAAGCGCCTGGCGCGCAAATGGCTTCCTCCCTCTGGAAGCGAAGAAGGCAGTGACGCGTTTCGAGAAGTCTGCGGCTCAGGTGTCAAGACCAGAGATAGCGACAGCTGGGCCGGGGTCCCTGCCTGCCGAAGTGCTCAAGGGAGCTGGCTTGGTTTTGATGGCCTCACAGTTTGGGTTCTTGACGGTCGTTTTGGCATCTCTCGGGATGGTGTATTCTTATGCTTAGACACGCTTATTTAGTTCTGCATCTTCTTAATGTATCCTCAACCTAAAGAACAATAATAGAACATTTTCAATTCCAAAGAACAGAACAGCTGTGTTTCTTGAGTGATGGTCTTGACAGCATGAGGGGGACATATAATATGAAGAGCTAGTTGCCGAAATACTCTTCTACCAATGCGCGCTTGCGCAAATCCAGAAGAACACCCTCCATTTCTTCCTTCGTTGGCATCTTCGGCGGTAGGAGGCTATCCACAGATAAGAAGGGAATGTAGGTAGCAGCCGCGCGGGCATGTGCCAACGCGGTAGCAGCTGCGTCTCCCTGCGTCGGCGCCACACTCGAAGGTGGCGCGGGCGCACCTTGTTTCGAGCGCTTGACGAGCTCGCCGTCGGATTCGGGCGCAGGAACGCTGTCGTCTGTGGGGGCTTTGCGCTTGCCATCTGATGTCGCTGACGCTGGCGGAGGGTTGTCGGATGGCGGGATGGTGGATGGTGGCACGCCTCCGCCGCGCCGTATTTGAGGTATGGGCAAGTCTGAGGGTAGACCGAGCACTTCACGCAGGTGCGCGTGCGCCTCCTGCCACTCTGTTACGGCACGGTGAGCTCGCTGTTAACTGACGGGCCACAAAATATCCAACTCACCTTCTTGCTCTGCCGCCTCCTCGTACTTTAGGAGCTCCCCATCGGCCTCGTCGAGGTCGCCAAAGTACGCTGGACCCTGGTTCGTGAACTTTTTGTAGAAAGTTTGCGTCGCGTTCTCCTCGTCTTCCTCCTTTTTACGACTTTCGAACAGTTCCTTCACGCCCGGCAATTCCTTGGCGCGTCCAAAGTATCTGTGAGGGTTCAAAGTAAGCGTAAGAAAAAGGGAATTAGACAGGGTCGGGCTTGCGTACTTGTATCCCTTCGTGCCTGGTACTTCTCGCCCATCGTCGTCCAGCATGGCGACATTTCTTCGATAGTTCGCGCCACCTAAGGCGATAATCTGGTTCTCCCAATGGCGCTTTTCTCGCAATAGCTTGTTAATTTCATCATTGAGGTCTCGAACCTCATAGTCTGTGAGGCCAGCTGTTGCGAAAGCCTCAACACATGAACCTCAACCAAGATCATGAAGTTACAGACAGTCTTGAATTTTTGACACTTTCCTGCTGATTTCACGCAGGATTTCTCCTCGCCATCGCTCGCATTCGCGCAGGCTCTTACATGCGCTCGCCATACGTGGGCGCCGATCGCTCCGGGTCCCGAGCCCAAGCTCTGCCGCCTGAGCTTCGCGGAAGCGGTAGAGCATTGACTGAGCTTTTTCTTCATTACGGGCCTGGCGAGAGTATCAGAGATAATTCCAGTTGTGACTTGAGGTACATTACATACCATTATTGATAGGAAACTGGACCAGGTTTTACTTGCACTTGCACAGCGCAAACTTGAAGCAGAGGGAAGAGGGACAATGACACGGCCCGCATTACCCGTGTCTGTCCAACCCGTGCCCCGGGCCGCCCATCCCTAGATTGCTCTCAGTTACCATGATGTTCCGAACGTAGCTTGGTGATCCCACCGACGACTCACAGCGCATCTGTATCCGCGAGTTTGGCATATGGGTTCGAAACTTGCCTACTCTCATGGCAGCACGTACATAGTCCCGTGTTCTCTCTACGGCGTCCGTAGCTACGGGTCACCCTATCGCTTCAGCCCCAGCCACGGACTCTGTCGTCGATCGTGACAGTTCTGATAGTACACTCGAAGTCGTGCTCGACGAGGATAAAGAGGAAGAGCGGCAACAACAACAACAGGAGTAGCACGAGACAGATGTTGGTCATGCTGCCTCCCATCACTGCGATCCAGTTTGAATACGAAAAGGCGCAAACGTGGACGCAAGGGCAAGGGTGTCACGCTATCGGTGGATCACGTCCAAGCGTCTGAATTGCTCGCCTCGGCGGCTCAGCCATGGCCGTGAACTCAGCCGCCAGACCCGCTCTGCTTCCGCTTCTATCCAACCATTCCCCGCCTGTATTGACAGCGGCTGGAACCGTCACGAACAAGTCCAGAAGAGAGGCAACCATGAGCACGCGGTCCGACTCGCTCAGCTCACACCGGTCAAGGTGCTCTTCGTCCTGCCCGAGCAGAGCCTCCAGCCACCACTCGCCTTTATTATCAACACAGCCACGTTTATCGGCGCGGTGGCAGGCGTTTCGATCGGCCTCGTCCTTGCGCGTGCGCTTGGGCGAGGTGTTCCCGCGGCACCATCGCCGCGCCCGCGCTGCAAAGATGGTAATCATGCCCGTGCTTAGAGTCTCAATGACGCGCTTGTTCGGGCGTGCTGGGTTCGTGAATTAGCTGCGTCCAATTCCTTGCACGGGCACTTTATTACCTTAAAACGTATTAGTTACCAGAGATACCGCGTCTTGGCACCAGTCTCAAGCGGTATATAAATTGGAATATAAAAAAAGACATTCCTGCCGAATTTCTTGTTGGGATTTGAGCGGTCAGCCCCATGGCCCCGTAGGGCGAGGGCGCGGGAACCGCCGCTAGTGCTGGACCTAAAACCGCAGGAATGCGGACTCTGAAGAAAGACTAGTATCAAAGTATCTAACCTAAACTGCGTGAATGCGGACTGAGTGCGAGTAAGTACAGGCACAC
>Ga0209488_10001949_pt1 | contig 17399 bp, 20 predicted proteins | sample Rivendell_Oct201_8_FD_188349 | JGI IMG/M metagenome (GOLD analysis project Ga0209488, IMG submission 188349) | Vadose zone soil microbial communities from the Eel River Critical Zone Observatory, Northern California, USA -... | ecosystem: Environmental > Terrestrial > Soil > Vadose zone >...
TGGGGGATTCGGGGTGGGGGGACGTGGATTGAGGGAGATGATGAGGAGGCCCCGAAGAGGAGAGCTTAACAGTTAAAACGCGGTGCGATGGATGAGTATTTATTTATTTTCCAAGTCAACCTCGATATTGACGGACCCAGATTGGTGAGCCAACCACCCGGCCATCAGATCAATCTCGATCTCAGCCACTTCGCCCACGCCCGTGTATGTCCACTTCCACTTGCACGTAAACGTAAACCCGCGCTCGGCCCTTGCCGCCCTTGCCTCCCCTCCAAATCTGGCTTTCCCTTTCCCCTCCCTGGCCCAGCAAGCGACCTCATCTCTCTCCCTGTTCTGTTCCCGTTCCCGTTCCCATCAACGGCCACCATGTTTTTTTTTATTCTTTCATCTGGAACGCGTATGCTCCGGTCCCGGTGCCTCTTGCCGCACACCCTAATTCCTTTCCCTACTGCGGTGCCTTGTCTTGTCCACCCGCGATCTGCGCAGAGGGTAGATGAGTACTTCTATGACCGTAACATGTCATCCCGTCTATCTTCGTCAATACTCCATTATCCATCATAATAGTAGTGCACACTCTCCTCCATCCACCTACATACTGTCCCAAATAGAATGATGACCCTCCTCGCTCCTCCGGATAATCCCCGCTTGACCCTTCAGCAGTGGCAATCCCCGCGTCCTCTCATTGGCCGTTTCCCCCCTCTTCAATTGGCCTATACCGCGGCGCTCGTGGTTGTCTCGTGCCACGCCGGCACACTGGCTCGCATCTAGTAAAAAACTCAACTGCGCTATCCCCATCTCCGTTCTCTGCCCAACTCTGCCAGCCACATCCCGTCATCCCTTTCGTCACCTGTCCCTGTGCACTCCCATGCTACTGTAACTCCTCGGTGCGATGTCAAAACTCGACAAGTTCATCCCATCAGTTCTTCGAGTTGCATCGTCGGCCCTGCCAGCATGCCGTTGTCAACCTGCACTCGACCCCCTTCGCATCATGTTTATCGGCAAAAATCCTGTTCGATAGCCGCGCTCAGAATTGCTTCCCGCGCGCCTTCGCCCATATATCTTTATCCCCCTCCGCGTTCACCGGGTTACGCTCCTTACCAGCCCGCAGTCGCGCGGACTGCGGGGAAGGGGGACTCTTGCGGCGGAAATGAAGGGGCTTCCTTCATCACCCCCTGCACATGCAACACGATCCAGTATCATACAATTTATTTTTTCTCTTTTAATGAGATTTGTCGACGCCGCACCGAGAGGCGGACTGCTTAATCAACGCATTGCGTCCCACTCCATATATAGGTTAAATCCAATTGCAACCCGTCCGTGCTGTCCCGCCCTCCACACCCCCCACCCCATCTACACCCCGTCTGCGGCTGGGTGACGGTGAGGAACCCGTTCCCGCCAAGGCGGTAGGCTCAACTATAAAGCGCATTAGCCCAGTTGCGGTATGCTTGACGGGACCGATCGACACTCCGTCGTCAGGCCAAGACCGCGTCAAGGGGCAAGCCCGGCGCCTATGTATAATTTTTATGGTTACTCTAAAAAAATGCTCTGGGTAAACCATGTATACGTAATGTCCGCCCCGCGCCAATCGGTTTTCAAGACACGCTAAAGGACGGCAATCCGTGTCTGTACGTTGAGCAAGGCTCACACAAGTTGCGTATGTTGCTCGCATCGCAATGGGTAGCCTGGGCCTGAGAGCGCCACGCGGGATGGGGGGAATTCTCATCAATCGCCGACGCGACGCTCGGGCCAGCGTCTCATATGGATCCTCGGACTCGGCCGCCGCTTATGCTTTGCTCGTAGATCATTTCCTGTGGATATGATCGCCTCAATATTGCCGCATTATCAACGTCGCACCATACGCCAATTAGTTCTTTTCATCAATCTGACATGGCTTTGCATTGATTTGCGCTTCATGTCCCAACAGAAACGAGCTCTTTCATCTCATTTCATTTGATTGGGTGTTAACACATCAAAGCATATCTGCGTACGCGCTCACATGATGGATCAGCGTCTGCAAAGCAAGAACCCTCCCCTCGATAGCTGTCACCCATCCGCACGGAATAAGGCCAGACCTCACTCACCCCACTCGTACTCGCTATATAGCATAGCACGTGGAGCGCTGAGCAACTGACTGACAAAAAAGTCAATCAGACAGTTTGGTCGTAAAGGCTAACAAATCGCAAACTCTTCTAGCCTTTGCGATTTCCCCATTTCGCGCGGTCGTTCGCACCAGAAGATCACGTACGACCGTCACGAGTAAAGAAACCTGGCGGGTTCGTATCCAGGAACACGAGAAACCCTCCGCGCTTGACGCGCGTCGGCCCTGTCTCAGCAGGCTGACCCAATCGGAAGGGGCGGTGAGGAAGCTTTTATGCCCGTTTTTACGTACCGGGTTTTCAAAGCATGTTGGCACGCGAACGGTAAAAGTGTGTTCACATCGGCACATGATGCAACGCGGTTCTCCAGGAAAGAAAAAGATCTTCGTGCTCAAGCGAATGCAGGCGACCCTGGTGGGAGGTCACTCTCTCTGCGATGTAGCCGGTACGATCTGAGGGTTGCCAAACGTTGCTCTGCCCGATTATCCTGATTCCGAAGATTATCAGTCGATTATCCCGGTGAGGTGAAAGTCTCGGGCATGCGATCGGTCTTTACTCGGAACGGAACCTGGGGTGATCTACAGCAAGGCGTAGTGGGGATCCTGACACGTTAAACGACACCCCGGATCCGCGCCCACGCGACACACAGGCGGAAATATCCATATCGCCCGCCAGTGAGGACAGCCTTGCTCTGTCTCTTGCTTGCTCGATGTTGTGTGGAACATGCTGTATACAACCCGACGCCCGATCTCTTTCCATAATGAACACATCGACCCTTCCCACTTTCTCCCCTCCCGACGTTTTCGTGTAATTTATCGGTCATCGGATAAACAAGGCTATGACGAGAAATGCGTCCAGGCCCCTGTCCAGTCCAGCTAGCCCACGTGTGCAACGCGACGGAAATATGAAAAACAAACGGCATATTTGCACGGCGCTGAGATTTTGCGCGCACCTGGGCCTTTCTTCGGAGATATGGTTCAAGGGGGTGACCAGCCTTGCCGGCTACAAATGCAAAACCGTGTCGTGTGACCACCCTTGGCCTCGGGTCGCAATGACCAAACAGAGTTGGGATTCTGATTCTCCCTCTGGTCTTTCCGCCCCTCAAATGCCCGCCCAACTCGGCGACTGCGTAACATGACATCGTAAGGAGGCACCAAAGTGCCGAGCGGGCTCTAGCCTCTAGTCCGCTTTTTTGGGGGGGACCTTTTTTGTTTACTTTCATATCATATATACATCATACACGTACAGTTCAGGCTCGCCGCTGGGTGCCAGTGATGAACTCGGACAGAGTGTCCCCGTGATCGATATGTGGATTGTGGATGGATGGATTGGGTGCCGGCCGTGTCCATTCTTCAAAAGATTCAAAATCGCTCTCTTTGCTTCTGTTTCAGGAAACGGTTCTCGGCCTCTCTGGAGTTTGTGAACGAAACGCCGGTCGGCGTTGTGCAGAGAGAGCAAAAAGGAAGCCTCTGGAGAAGAGTCGGAGACAAAACAAACTAAGCAGGCACTGCCTAACTTGTAACTGTAGTCGGAGCGAGCGCTTGCACATGCAACATGATGTCGTAACTCGACCAAGCGAGGCGCCATATAGTCATATTGACAGCCTCTTCCTCCTTGTTTCTGTGGGGACGTTCTCGACAGACAGCAGCCCGACACCGTGTGAAAAGTATAACGTCATGGCAGGCCCGGGGTATTGTATGATAAGCGAAAGTGTGGACAAGCAACAAGGAAAGTGCTGGAACTGGAGATAGATAGACATACTGTACTTAGGGCACACTCGCGCCGCATCCCTTAGGGTCGCGCTCGGGCCTGGGGTGACAGATGACGTGATGCTCATGGCTCAAAGATAGATATTTTTTCGCTCGGTTAATCATTTTCATCATTAATCATCCATCATCATCCTCGTCATCTGCGGTCGCGAGCGCATTCGAAACAGGGCGGTGAAAATAGAGAAAAATCGAAAAGAAAAATGTCGAGACAGAGGTGGAGGAGGAGGAGAGACATGTTTCGAGAAAGAAAAAGAAAAAATGCTCGTGGCGGGGATTTTCAATGATGACGAAACGACGACTCCGGACACGAACTTTGCTTTGTTGGTGTGTGTCTGTGCCCGTGCGGCGGCCTGTGGGTAGGTAGGACAGGACCGGGTGTCATCGTTTGCCACTCCTTGTGTTTTCCTTTTTCTCTTCCTCGCCCGTTTTCTTTCGAACGGTGGCGATCAGAACCATATCAGTTCAACGTAATCGATCCGTCCGGATGCCATAAGCGTGTGTGAGAGCAAGGGGAGGGCCCGAGGGACGAGGGGTGAGGGCAGGCGGGGGAAATGAGGAGGATATTGATATTTTCTCAGCGCTTTTTGGGCGATAACGATCGCAACAATAAGCCCCTTTGCCGAGCCAGAGAGAGTCGAGGGCGACGAGAATCAACCGACGACGGTAACGAACGACGACATGTTCTTGGCTTGGACCTCGTAGGTGGGGGGGACCATCGTGTCCGTATGCATGGGTGGTGTGTTTCTTCCTCCCTCCGTGAAACAAGATGCCTTGAGACGAGACGACGCACCGGTTCCAGGTTCCACGCCGACCCCACTCACCACGCTTGCTCTTTCTCCACTCAACCCCACGGCCGCCGAAGATAGCCCGGAACGACGTGTGATGCAAAAGTCGAAACCCTCCTGTAATGTGAAAGGTCCGAGCTCCACGCGGGGATCCAAAGGTGGGTCAACCCCACCAGCGAATGGAGACGGTGCGTTGGATGCCTCAGGCCGTAGCTCCTCTCCTCATTCAGGTATCGTGTCCCGCATCCGGGACAAAAGTCAACCTGTGGGGAGTTGAACGAAACATGAAGAAATGCGAGTCAGTCAAAAAGATAAAAGTAGCCACCTACCTGACCACTCCACTCCACCGTCGCCACCAAGGATGTTGGATCGTGCCCCATCTAGGGCCACGTCCCAGCCGTCCACTCGCTTGCTGGTCACGGTAGCTGTGGCGGTCTCAATCTCTCTTCCTATCCTATCCCATCCTTGGGGGCGGGATGTGCCTGAAACGTGTTGACCCGCGGGGCAGTTAGCCTTTTTCGTGGAATGGAAGGCCCACCTGTACCTACAGTGCACTACAACCACCGACCGACGACCAACCGGGGAGAGAACATGCCGGGGGGTTCACTGCTTACCTTAGCGGACGTTTCCGTCGGGGATCGAGACGCATACGTACCAGGGCAAGGGCAAGTAGTACTGTACAGTAATCGCATCGCACGCACCGCACCGCACCGCATCGCATGCATCGCGTATCGCACTCAAGTTGCTGACGCTGCTTGGCATCGCATCTCTTCACTTTCGTTTACTCGTCTGTCCAGCCGCAAGAGCATCCCAATCGATTTCGTATGAACCAGCGCGACCGTGACACGTGTCTTGCCACTGGGAACGATTACCCGGCCCGCGGAGCCAATCCCCCTTTGCTTGCGAACGGCGGACACAATAAGGAGAGGCGAGCAGCGAGCAAGCGCTAAATTAAAAAGGCACAATTGCACCCGTATGGGCTTCCCCCATATGTGCAAACCTCAACGCAGGAGCAAAGCAATTAATTGCCACATATGACACCGCTTCGCTTCTGTGAACGAATGAGGCGCAAGAAAGAAAGTTTTGCGGGCGTCCAGGGTGACGGGGAAAAGGTGCATGGACGAGAGTTTGCTTTGTTGTCATTACCGTTAATGGGAATGCTTGTGAGTGTCGTATCTTCTGAAGAGAACATTTGCTTGCGCTCTGTGATTTTAATGGTCGTGGGGGTCCGAGCCGGACGCGCTGTAGTGCAAATCGTTCGGAGAGATAATATGCCCCATGGATATTGCGGCGTTGTGGAGAAACAACTCGCGCGCTCCCCCCAATCAGGTTCATCTACGCGTTTGGTATCCACTAGGCCGACCAGGGTCCAGGGAGGCTGACTTACTTTAGACTCGTCGCGCGGCCTGGTCACCGTTCCACATGGCAACCCGTATTGGTTGGCCGACCAAGTGGAGAAACTCTGGAGATAGCAGATATAAGCAGCTGGGCTCATTCCTCGCTTCCGACCGTCTCGCAACTCACACGAGGAACACTTTTGTTCAATTGGTCCGAGGCTGACCTTCCGACCCAACCCCGATGATTGAACACGTCTCATGCGGATACCTTCTGCTCTTGATTTGGGATGGGACGCTGCGCTGGTGATCTAATAGGGAAGAGCGGTGCGTCTCTACGTCTACCTTTACTCTACGTCTCCAAGTTCGGTGCTTCTCTTGTGATCGATAAGTACACACTATCCCGCTCATCGCCCTTGCTAGCTGGCAACGGAACAGCCACTCCAACGACATCTCACACCGATCCTCACAGAGTACAGACTGCAGATCGCAGGCAAAGTCCTATCAAATCCCCGGCTCATGAAGTCATTTTCGCTACATTTTTTCTTCCTTGGCTATGAAGTAACACAGTGCAGTACGTGTACGAAGAACGTGTTTAACCCCCCCGGCGTCGTCCTCGGAAGATTGCAGAAGAGAAGAGAGCGGTCGCGAAGAAGCGGGGGGGGTTAGCATCGATGCTGCCTTCATCATCGCCCGACAGCGGCATCCGACAGCAAGGCTCGGCCAACGTTAACTTTAAAGGTAGTTACCGAAAAACCCGCCAGGTCCCCGCTGTCGCCTCCTGCACGTGGCTCGTCCACCGACGCCGACAACGGCAATAACTCAATGGACTGGTCGTCCGTCGCCCGTTTCGTCTCGTTCCTAAAAGAATAAACATGTGCGGGCCTTTCCACCAAAGTCAAAGCGTCAAGGGCCCCGCAGGCTCTCTCGGCGCTACTTGAGAACCTGTCAAAAGCTGCTGGGAAAAAAAGCGGGTGTTGCCCGATCCGTTCCCCCTCAAATCTTTCACTCAAACTTTTGGTTTCGGGTGGCGGCCGTCTGGGGATGGCACATTTGTTGTCTGTCGTGCTGGATTGGAGAGATGCTCGGGAAAGCGGTAGGTTACCGGTCCTGATTGGAAAATACAGTATCCCTCTCCTTCCCGGAGTTGTATCCGTTCCGTGCTCAGCCATCCTCCGATATTATGCACGTCTGAGCCAAAGGGACGGGGTGGGTGAACGATACCGTGTGTATACCCCACGTTCCTATCATCAATCACACCCGTCCCCATCTTCCAATGTCGACCAATGCGGGGATATTCACGTTCCTCATTTCATCTGAACGATGGCCCCATTGGGCCCGGGCAAAACTGAAGCGTTCCCATACACGCGCCACGTATTCGACACACCACGTCGTTGGGACTGGGCTGTTCGGAGAGGAGAGGCAACGCATGATTATCGCCGGCTTCTATCACAAAGCACGCACATGGAAAAGAGAGAGTAACCGACGACGCGCGTGGCATATTATCCTTCTTCCCTGCTCCGAAGGAACGTGATAAACGCGCACCTCTCCCCATGCCCTTTCTTCGCACCGGTTTTGCCGTTGTCGTGATTATTGGCTGCTGCGCTGCTTTTTCTGTTTAGCCTTTTTTTTTTCTTTTGCGACGCTAGAATCATGGGCGACCTGTCAACTGTAGTGCCGTTGGAGTGGTTACAAGGCGCGATGTCCGCTGATATCCCCGCGTTGTGATGGGAAAAAGCGACCGCAAATTGCCGCGCTGATAGAGCTGAGCAAGCCGGAAATGGACAGATGTACAAGTAGTAGTGCAATTTCCAGACGAGAGTATACTTTGGGGATACGCCGTCTTGCTATTGATGACAACACCCACACTTACACCGGTGTGTTCGGGCAAGGTTTTTATGATCCTAGCCCTTGCCAACTAGTCTCACTCTTGGTCGGATCATTCATTTTTGACCTGGCCCTGGCACGGACCGCCACACAACGGATTAACAGACTGACTTCAAGTTGTCTCTCAATTTTTTGACATTCTCTTTCTGCCAGATTAGGTTGGCACACAGCTGTTCTTGTCCTTCCCTTTCATTCCCGTTCTTGCTCAAGATTGGTTGGAACCACGCAGTCAAACATCTAGCTTAGAAGCGCGCATGAGAACATTGAGAAGCATTTCATCAAATCAGTCGGGACAAATGGCTTTGGTGTTCCGGTTCTTTATGCGGTCGTTTCTTGAAAACGTGGCTTAAAATGAATTCACAACGGATGAAACACGCCGAGCCGATAAGCCTCATATACTCTCCCGAGTAACTTGGAGTTGATAACAGGGCCCGAGCGCCCTCCCTATGCAGCCATGCAGCAACGAGTCGTTCCTTATGGAGTAGTGCTCCTCCAATGCGGCTTAGCGCGTCCCAGGGTGGTCACATTATGGCTTTATGGATTAGTCGGTTGCGGCGGCGGTTGTGCATACTTGGTTGATATCCGCCCTAATTGCTCTCAGCGTCTTCTTACAACAAGACCATCCGGCGAGCTTCATTGACAGCCCAAACATCCCCCCTTGAGCTTGAAAGAGGCCGACCAACAAGATCACCCTGACCGTGCTCAAAATGTCACCTTCAAAACATTTTTTATCAAATAATACAGCAGTACCTTGCCAACATCGACCTCCTTTGACATGGTGTGTGTTGGCGTTCCTGAACTCACGACATGTTTGATTTCCCCAACTGTCTCGTCCTGACTCCGTGGCACTGACACGTTTCGTTATGGTTTATGTTATCTTATGAGCGCCATCCGCCACCCTCCCTGTAACGATACCGTCCCTACTGCAACGACTCCTGCCCTTGGTGGCTCTTTCCTTTTCCCTGTCCCTGCTCCTAGGTCCTATGATGATGCGAGGCGTGCCTCCAACTCCGAGTGCCGGCACGATCCGCAGCTCCCCCACAGCTCCCCACCTGTGCCAGAGTGGGATGACAAGCCACACAGCCATCTGTGCAACGTGTCCGAGTACCACACCTCGTTCCCATCCTACTCACACCGCCTTCGTCTCCCTCAATCAAGCCTCCTCAAGCCTCTGGGCAACGCAACGTGCAGCGCCACTCATTCACAAATGAAGACAATGACTCGGAAGAGAGACGACTACAAATATTACCAAAAAGAAAAAAATTCAAAAACAAAAACCAGACTAGAGGGTGCAGTGCGCCACACGTCTTGTCGCATAGCTTGATAGCCAAGCAAGGTCGCGGCGTGACACCAGAGCTATCCCACTCTTGCGCCCTTTTTTTTCGCGCGCTCATAATCGTCCGCAGTCCCGGCTAGCGGTGAGTGGCTCGTTTGCGGCCTGCCCGGCTTGCCCTTTTGCAAGCAACGACGACGGACCGATCGAGGCTTTGGGCTCCGCTCCCTCGCTTCCATTTTGCCCCCGGCTCAAAGCCCTCCAACTCCAACTCCAACTCCAGCTCCAGCTCCTAGACGATCCATGTTGGGCAGTTATTGGAGATAGATGGACAGAGCGATCTCAGGTGGTCACGTGCCTCTGCATGCTTTTCCTTTGTAGTATGACTCCGCGGATCCGAACATTGTCATATGTCAGATGGCTGTCCGCCAAACAACCCGCCCAAAGTTTGCTCGTATCTCGGCGGTCTCCATATCGTCGCTGCGCCTACGCCAAGGGCTTTTTTCAGCATTTTGCGCTAGTTGGACGTGAAGGATGTCTTTCTTTTGCGTTGCACTTATTCTTCAAATGGGATGCGTCGGTCAAAGAGGGATTGTTGTTTATCACGGGCGTCACGGAATTATCAAAATCAAAATCTCGGAAGCAAAATCATGATCAACTTGGTTCCCCCTCTCGAGGCGAGGCTGTGTATGGCCATTAACAGCCATAAGCCCCACATCCCCCTCCATAATCGCCATCGAAGCCAGGGAGCGAGAGGCGTCCCCTTTTCCACTCCTATGTTCTGCCGCCGGTACGTTGGGCTCGACATTCCTGAATTGTCAAATCATGATCCAGAAAGAGCCTGCTGCAGAGTTTGATCTTTTGATCCCCTATCGCATCGTCCAAAATGGCTGTGAAACATTATCAAAGTTTGCGCGCGCGGCTAAAGGAGTCGAGTCACCCAAACGCGTCGAACGAAGCAGAGCACTGGTTCCTCGTCTCGTCTGCGATATCATGCTGATGTTGTTCGTCGCATGTTTTAGCGAGCCACCCTTCCCACTTTCATCCCAGCTACCTCGAGATGGTGCAAAGCTCCGAGCGAGGAGCGCTTCGCCGATAAACATGAGTGCTCGATCTTCCAAAAACGTTGTACTTTTTCTCGACCTATCCTTCTGTGGGTCTATGGGGCTCTGCTTTACCGGGTCCGACAAGCGCGCGCCCGCTCAAAGAAACAAGCGTATGATAGCTCATCGCGTTAGGAGCAGTAACGGAGTTACGCATGGCTTGGAATGCTCTTTGTGTGGTTTTGCGCTCGTCCTTACATGGACGCCCCCGGGCCTTTGCGACCTAGGCCCTTTGTCCCTAACTCTATGCTTGGTTGGCAACGATTCGGGAGCCGCCACCGCCACCCGTTGTGTTAACACTGGGGACCGGACATTTGTTATGTCCTGAAGCGTTACTCTTATCTCCGGCTCGGTCGGGAACGACCGAATGAGGCCGGTCTCTTATGCTTCACCACGTATCATATCGTTGCTTTGTTTCTACGTGCGTAGATAACATAGTTTCATCTTTTCTTCTCACACCGTCGTCATGTTCGTTCAAGGTACAAAGAAAGTCCTCGTCGTGGTGTACATGTCTTTAGTCAGAAACCTGTCCAACAGGCTTATCGTGTTTGTTTCACATCGGTGGCTCTGACTCGTCTCGAGTGGTGGTTCTTGGAGGTCTTGCACTGATTTAGACATATCATCGCACATAAACCATGCATGGCTTAGAATTAGCTTGTCGCGGCGTTTTGCGTCGGTTTACGGTATCGAGTACGTTTTCTGATCCAATCAAATCAACGCGGTTGGAGAAACTGTCCGTCCTGTCATTCGGTGATTCAACCCCAGGCCGTGCGGGAAGACCGTCCTCGGAACGGATATGCGATCACCACGACCTTTTGTCAACAACACATCAATGATGGGCGTCAATTCGGGTGCCGAAAGTGATGCCAGTGATGGGCGGTCCAGAGGTTTTTTGACGGCCTTCGTCAACGTCCGCCCCCGCCAAATGTAGAATAGGCACAGGGTATTGGCCACCGGGGGGGTCTGTATGCCTACCTACCAGATATATGAAAACCTCGTTTAGGGAGATAGGGGGTTGGGGGCGCAGCCAACATTGGGGTCATAGGGTATAGGGCAGATAAGGTACGGGACGAACTCGACTGGAGTTCAAGAAGAAGGGTGCAAGGTGATTGCCCATGCCGTGCCAGTGTTCCCAGTGGCGGCGCACCAATGGATTATGTCATCAGCATCTCTTGTCGGCCTCCATCAACCATCTCTGATCGATAAGCTCGGGCATGGCGGCAGTGACAAGTGCCACAGCCGCCCATCACCCTTTCTTCGCCTGCCATGCCATTTCATGATATGGTATGATCCAAATGGGTTATCAGACAGACAACAGTTAAAGGGTGCCGTCACCTTGGATTGTGGCGGCGGCAGCTTTGTATTTTGGCGGAGTGCGATCATGTGCACTGGCCAGCCTGAGCGATAATCACCCGTTATGCACTTGCGGCGATGAGGTGGCGCACTCGGCGTCGTTGATGGCTGGGTTCGGATTCCATTCCAGTCAGTGATGTAGAAGCCCCGCCTTGATATGCAATAATAATAAGAAAACTTACATCAACGCAAAGATATCACTCGTTCCGTAACAAGTCGACACTCCGACAAGTTTTGTTCTGTTCGCTCGCTTAGCCGGACAAAAAAAAACATGACAGGATTGATATGGCGATTCTTGGAAGCGGATATATCGCATCGGTTCGGTGATATTTTCATACGTGTAATACATCATTTCAAACCTTGGATCGTGCGTACGATAATCTTCCTCCGTTCGTCCCGATCGCATGCTTCTTGTTGGCGGGAGCGACGAGAAGTGAAGAAGCTGATTTGGGGGGCTCGAGTGAGGATCAACACTCCCCAGAGTGAGAAAGGAGTGTCAGTGGCTTCGCCTATCGATGTGGTGTGGGGTTCAGCGCTCAGCGCTTATCGTCAAGTGTATCTGTGCCAATGATGTGGAGCAACTATCGGCTGCCATGTAAATTGGATGTTTAGACGATCTCATGGAAGACTGAGCTGGTATTCAATGGGGTCCATAATACGACCATATCTGAGCCATTGCGGAAGTTGTAGAGCGCAAGTGATACGACTTATTATCAGTGCCGAGCAGTGCCTAATGACACCACACATGCATGCCTCCCTCGCTTTCGAGCCTGCAACCAGCTTCAGGTTTGAACCAACACAGATCTCAGGATCTGAAGTGACAACGCAGACCATCAGAGAATCGGCATCATCATTGAGAAACCATCATTTCATATCTCCGCATGCGTCACACTTGGCACAATTTCCCGAAATCTCCGCACCCAGTGTCCATCCCGATCTGACACCTCGAGTTCCCGAATCCCAATTCCCAGCTCCCGACGCTCCGCGAGAGCATCCAGAAGGACATCCCCACGTATCCGAGTCCGAGGCGGAACGGCGATTTCGTCTAGGTTGACCAACGCGAGCTTCACAGTGCGCAAATTGGGAAAGAACGCGGGGGGCAGCTGGTGCTGCTGTTGCTCGACTGCGGGCTGGACGAGCGATAACACTTCTATCAGCGCGTCGACCGCTCCGCGGTACATGGCGCGGACCTGCTGCAGGCGCGTCGCAACACGTGCGGAGGTGTACAACAACCCCACCCACCAATCGCGTGACGAGGATGGGGACGAAGAGGAAGAGGCGGCGCCAATGGGGGTATGGCTCACGATTTCGAGATACAAAAGGTTTTCCAGGTTCAGGTGCGCTGACAGCGAGGCATTGCCGAAATGAAGGGCCGTCCCGCAAGAGGGTAGTGTGGTTGCGAATGGAGATCGAGACTCGCTGTGCGGGGCGGTTGGAGGAAGGCGCAAGGCGCAGTCTAGGCGCAGCTGCGAAGGCACAGTGGGTTCTACCGATATCGCGTCCGAGACGCGGAACTCGATAGTGACGCGGGGATGAGAACCGTTTGCCAACAGTTTGAGTCTTCGCACAGGGCCGAAAGTACCCCCATAGTGCGAAAACAGGGACACAGGGCTGGAAACGCCCTTCCATCCCCGTCTGTTGGTCTTGATCTCGGCACAGGTCGTGGAGGGTAAAAGGAGGAGAGAGGCGAATGACAGCAGATCGGACTCTTGCTGGTCAATCAGGGATAGTGTTTGTAACTTGGGGAGGGAGATTGAGCCCCATCCTTCCAAATCTGCATGGGTTCCCTCAGCAAAGACGTTTCGTAGAGCGAGGAATCGCAGCTCTGGCATGCGCCCTAAGATGGTCGCCAATTCGGCATATGAAGGGAGGGTGTCTTGCAGATGTAGTAAACGATGCCGATCAAAGTCTATGTGTAGTTCCTGAAGATTTAGAAAGATCGGAGAGGCCCAGGGGAAGAGGAAGACGTTATACAATGCTAATCTTTTGAAACTTGGTAGACAGGATGCGAGGGAACCGATTGTCATTGATTCCCATGACGTTTGTCGCAGGTCCAGAGATTCCAGCCGTGGAGCAGATCGTTGTAGAGAGTGAATGAGCGACTCGACATCGCTCTTTGCTAGCGAGCTCAGATGCAATTGCAGACCAGTCAAACGAGCTGAGTACTCTTCCTTTACGAGCTCTCGAGTAATGTCCATTGAGGTCGTCACAGGGTACCGATCCGGTCTCCCAGTGACCCTCAATGCGACCTCAAGCAAACAATTTCCCGATCGACGCAACATCTCCGAGCACCACTTTCGCGACATGTGTGCAAAGTCCAGGTATCTCCAGAAGGACGGCGTTGCGAGCGCGACCTGGGAGATTATTCGGTGAGTTCGAGGTGAAGCGCGACTGAGGCCGCTTGCCCTACCTCACGCCACCAGTGGCACACCTGAGTGATTGAGATCCATCCAAGACTGAATGTTCCGTTTTTTGTACATGGACGCTCGCAGAGGACGTTGATAGAGAATACGTAGGAAAGCAGTTCGGGAGGAAGTTTGGAGACCACGCAAACGGAATTGCGATATCGCTTTGCCAGGACCGCAGTTGAGCTAGTCCCATCCTGTTCAAGTTCTGGGATTGTCGGGTGTCGTTCATTCGATCCCTGAAGTCGATCGCTCATCGGTGGACTTTGGGAACGCGTGGTGAGATGTAAGCCGTTATCACCTTTTTGGCAAGATGACTCTCAGTTAATACTAGTGGCAAACGTTAGGATTAAATTTGAGAGAGCTCACCGGACATGGCAATCTGCTGGCTGAACGAACGAGGCAAAGGTTGGGTTACCCTTTGCACAACGACGAACTTTACGACAATGCGGAGTTTATGAGTTCCTGCGATGCACGTACAAAGACGTCACCAAACGGCATGGGGTGGTGTATCGACGGAGACTGACATCCGACAAAGAACGTGTTTATAGTAAGGGACAACTCGGAGACAGATGACCTCTCTGAAAAGAGTACGCTTTACGTGAATTGACGAAGCGAGCTGCCTGGACAGCCCTAGAAATGTGAGTCATATATCACGGTGGTACGGACATCCCAGCACGTGTAAGAAGCCGTTTTTCAGTCTTCAGGATGATCCATGCCGGGCCCCTGCCCTTATCTGTGTGATCAGCTTGAAGGTGTCACGCGCCTGCCTCGCCAGTGAAACAATACTGGCGCGACAAGGGCTCCGTCAGTGAATAGAAGCGGATAGTTTCAGCTCAATCATACCAGTCTTCTCGGGAATCAAAACCTGTTGAAAAAATACGAAGACGTGAGGGCACCGGCGGCGCACTTGCAATTTGTGTTACCATACCAAATGAAACGGCTTCTGTGTACCCGAGACGGTCACTAGTACCGGAATGCAAGAATGCCGCGGTGCGCGCCGTCTTCATAGCAAATGTGGACCGAGTTTAGCCATTTACTAGCACGTAGGTAAATCCCGTCGCCTTTGCCGATTTTCAAAAGATGGCGCGGGATTTCGGGGGTTCGGTTGTGGTCGGAGTTGGCCGGCGGCCAAGTTGCCATCGTCCCTACAACGCCGGTAATTGATAACGGAGCAACCATATTCTGCTCGGTTGTCCCTGCAAGAGACTAGGCCAGGGCAAGCAGAAATCATCGATTGACGGCCTTCGTCTGACAGATTTTACAACTTGAAGCTTGAAGACTTGGCCCAGACGTTGTGGCTGTGGGCCGGGCTGCGTTAATATTGGAGAAATTTTTTTTCGGCGTCTCTGCCTTTCCAAAGTTGACTTCCATGCAATCGGCTCTCGTTGAGCCCAGCCCGCCCACGAACCCAGCTCAGATTCCCCTATAAGTCAGAATTGAGGGTCTGCAAAGCACATCACAGTAAAATACAGCTACGCCATCACCGTCCCTTGTGCTCGGCTGTCGAACTCTAATCCTTTTTCCTCTCCCGCGGCCTGCTGGGCATTATGTTATTCCAAGCAATTTCAAACTCGTCAACGGGTTCTTGGTCAACAATCCAAGGGGCGTTCGAGGAAGTCCCTGGGTTTCGTGACACGCGCCTGGGGGGTTCTAGAAGCCACTTTCTCGGGTCACAATCCAAATTCGTGAACTTTTGTGCATTGCGTTCCAAGGGTGGCGATCATACTGCCGGAGCCAACTGTGATCGACCACGCGCATTCTGGCTCGCTTGATGCAACGCGTCGACATGACTGGTCTATAACTCAGTTACGTGTAAAAGTATAACATCGGAGATGTGTCGCGGGCCAGAAGTATCGAACCTGCAGACTGGTAACCCTGGAAAGGTCATGCTTTGGCGACGTCTCGCTCTAGCTCCACCTGAACCTAGATGGTGTTTTGCACCTCAATATCGTGGGCCATGATGGTGGTAGTGCCACTCTCCCTCTTCCTGGCCGTCGCAGTCGCACAGCTATCATTGGCGGGTGGGTTTGCTGCATGTTGCCGCACACGTCGTAACGCGACCTGTACCACGTATAGCGGAGCGGTCCACGGATTCCTGGATCTATTACTCGTGCAATTTGAAACAACTTTCGTACACACCATCAAAGGTACTGTGCTACAGATGGTAAGGCGGGATGTAACCAACAGTCGTCCCTTGAATCCCCTTCCTGTCCACTCGCCTCCATTCATTTCCCAATTATCGACTACTACAGGATGGTTGGAGTCGGAGAGCTGTCTCGCGCCGACGAACTGCTCAATGACTTGTTGAACAGGACCCAGTGCATGGGCCTTCGTTTGCAAGTCTTAGCCACTTTCCAGTGTGACTGCTTTGCTCGCGGTGTACTCCGCATCCCTGTCTTGCAAATGTTGCCTTCGATGCCATCACCCCCCAATTAGCTTGTCACGGACTCAGCTCAGATTCAGAATTGAGGGTTTGCAAAGCAGGCAATACCGTATCTACGCTATGATCGTCTCCCCCGCTCAATCGTTGAACTAATCCTTTTTCCTCTCCCGCAGCCTGATAGGCATTATGCCATTCCAAGCAAGTTCAAACTCGTCAAAGGGGACTTCCAGACCCACCTCCAGATCCGAAAGGCGTTCGAGGAGGTCCCTCGTTTTCGTGACAACGCTCCTGAGCGGTTCTAGATGCCACTTGTCGCCCCAATTACCTTTTAGGTTCTTTTTGGGGTGTATCCTGGATCCGAGCCCTGTGCGTTTTTGAAGATTGCTGGCCTCGTCGAGGATCCCGCTGCGTCGCGTAAGTCGAACGCTCACAGAAGCGTAGTGATTTTTTATCTCACCTAATTTCCTTGTACTGCGCCATCAATTCCGAAATCTCTTGGAGTGTCGCTTCTGCTCGTCGAATCTTGATAGAAACTTTCGAGCACTGGGTACGAGTGACGACCCATTCTAGGCAGAGGAGAAGATGGGGAAGTGGCCCGAGGTAGAGTTTTCGATATTTGACATGAACGGTATTCACAGATGCCATGCATTCATTGAACAGGCGATTCCGTCCTATTCGTAGTGGGTCTTTAGAGTTATCCTCATCCTTTTTGGCCGCAAGGCGTCTGTAATTATGGCGGCGGAATGCTTTCTGAATTGCTTTGGCTTCCTTTGTCCTGTCCGGTTCTTCTTTGTCACCATCGTCGATGGCGTCTTGAGCAGAGTATTCGGCAAGGCCTTCAGAACGTTGTTCGCCACTAGATATATCACCTGGGTCGTCAATCCGCCCGGCAGCCGGAGAATTCGAATGTGAGGCATTGATAATGTCAAACCCGCGTCGCTTATAGTCTTTGCGATTCGTGGGGTGAGACCTAAGAGCATCCGGAATGGATTTCATTTCCTCGAATAT
>Ga0209488_10001950_pt1 | contig 17388 bp, 16 predicted proteins | sample Rivendell_Oct201_8_FD_188349 | JGI IMG/M metagenome (GOLD analysis project Ga0209488, IMG submission 188349) | Vadose zone soil microbial communities from the Eel River Critical Zone Observatory, Northern California, USA -... | ecosystem: Environmental > Terrestrial > Soil > Vadose zone >...
TTCCTGGTTCGATCGCTTGCTGCTTCAGCCGTTCCACGACGATATCGGCCCTTATGCCATCAACCGACGATGGGATGCCGCTGATGCGCGGCGAAAGGCATCTGCGGCACGCTAACCGTTCTTGGCCGCCGAAGGCGCAGTACACACGCTGGAATTCGAGATTCGAGGCGGTTCGGCTGGCGCGAAGTGGAGCCTTCGACAGGAAGTCGCCTCAAATGAATCAAGGCCAAAACGCGGGGAAATTCTATCTTTGCCCCATGCATCCGGAAGTTCGTCAGGCGAACTCCGGAAAGTGCCCAAAGTGCGGCATGGATTTGCTCCCGGAAGGCACTAGGTTCGCTATGCTTCGGCACATCGTCAAAAGCCCGCTCATGATCATCATCATGGTCGCGGTCATGGGCGCGATTATGGCGGCGATCATGATGATGCGATAGATGGAGTGTTTCGAACAGCATTACTCGGAAATGAGGCGTGAGCACGTTGGCACCGGACATTCTGCCGCGACAGGAACGAATAAGCCGCCAATTCGAGAAAAGCCGCCAATAGCACGCCCGCGCACACGGGACACACCCGCAAAGGTTTGACCGCAGGGGGCGGGGCTGCCAGTCTAAGGCCAACCAAAAAGCCCAACGGGGAGGAGCCGCGATGAGAGAATCCGAAGGCGACGCACGCGATGCGATAGGCTGCATCGGCCGTCCTGCGCCCTTCGAGACGCGCCCTGCGGGCGCTCCTCAGGGTGAGGCGAGACCGGGTTTGGCCTCATCCTGAGGAGCCCACGAAGTGGGCGTCTCGAAGGACGCAGGGCGGTCATGCAGGCCTCGTGGCGAAGCGGCGTGACATGGACCTGGTCGCGCAGCTCCTCGTCAACGGCATCGTCAACGGCAGCCATTACGCGCTTCTGGGCCTCGGCTTCGGCCTGATCTTCGGGCCGACGCGCATCACCCATTTCGCCTATGGGCCGCTCTACGCGCTCTCGGCCTATGCCGCCTGGACCGCTTCCGTGCCGCTGGGCTTGCCCATCCCCGCCGCGGCGGCGGTCGGCATCGCCGCCGGCGCGCTCTCCGGCATGATCGCCTACCGCGCCCTCTATCGCCCCTTCGAGCGGCGCCAGAGCTCGGGCCCGGTGGTGCTGATCGCCTCGCTCGGCCTCTTCATCGTGCTGCAGAACGCGATCGGCATCGCCTTCGGCAGCGACACCAAGGTGGTGAGCCGCTACAGCGCCGACGTGATCCTCTTGGGCGATGTCGTCTTCACGTCGGTGCAGCTTTACCAGGTGGCGGCGCTGGCCGTCATCGGCGCGCTCCTTGCCCTGTTCTTGAAGCGCACGGATTACGGCAAGGCGCTGATGGCGATGACCGACAATCCCGAGATGGCACGCATCATCGGCATCGACACCATCAAGGTGTCGCTGCTCGCCTTCGCGCTGGGCTCGGCGATCGCCGCCGTGCCGGCCGTGCTCATCCTGCTGAAGGAGGGGGCGACGCCCTATATGGGCTTCACCGCCGTCTTCATGGCCTTCGTCGCGGTCGTGGTCGGCGGCATCGGCTCGCTGCGCGGCGCCGTCATCGGCGGCTTCGCGCTCGGCATCGTCGAGAATCTCGGCACCTGGAAGATCGACACCGAGTGGCAGAGCACGATCGCCTTCATCGTGCTGTTCCTGGTGCTGCTGCTGAAGCCGCGCGGCTTGTTCGGCCGCGCGCGCTGATGGATTATCTGCTGCACATCCTGGTGATGGTCGCGCTCTACGCGATCCTCGCCGCGTCCTACAACCTGCTGATCGGCTTCGCCGGGCTCTTCGCGCTGTCGCAGGCGGCCTTCTTCGGCGTCGGCGCCTACACCACGGCGATCCTCGCCACCAAGCTCGGCTTGGCATTTCCGCTGCCGCTGCTGGCGGGCGTGCTGGTCGCGGCGGCGGTCGGCATGGTGGTGGCGCTGCCGGCGCTGCGCATCGGCGGCGACCATCTCGTCATCGTCACGCTGGCGCTGCAGATCATCGCCATCGCCATCATGGTCAATTGGCGCTCGCTCACCGGCGGCACCGACGGCATCGCCGGCATCCCCAAGGTGGTGCTGCTGGGCGTGCGCCTCGACACGCCCGGGCGCTTCCTGCCGCTGGCCCTCACCGGCGCGGGCTTGAGCCTCGCCGTGGCATGGCGGCTCGCCTCCTCGCCCTTTGCGCGCGCCGTCCGGGCGATGCGCGAGAACGAGGCGGCGGCGCAGGCGGTCGGCAAGAACATCGTCGCCGTCAAGCTCGCGGTCTTCGCCTTCTCCGCCGGCCTCGCCGCAATCGCGGGCGGGCTCTACGCGCATTACATCAGCTTCGTCAGCGCCGAGACCTTCACCCTCGACGTCACCATCTACGTCCTCGCCATGGTGATCCTCGGCGGCACCGGCAATCTCTGGGGCTCGGTGCTGGGCGCGGTGATCCTCACGGCGCTGCCGGAGCTCCTGAAGTTCATCGCGCTGCCGCCCGACATCGCCGACAAGAGCCGGCAGGTCCTCTACGGCCTCGCGCTCATCGCCATGCTGCTGCTGCGCCCGCAAGGCCTGCTGCCGGAAATCCCGACGCGCCGCCGCCGCATCTTCGCCGCCGCCGCGGTGCCGGCGCCGCTGGGCGCAACCGGACCGGCGGACGGCGCGGTCACCGTCGCGGGCACGGGCCTGGAGCGCCGCTTCGACGGCATCGTCGCGGTGTCCGGCCTCGACATCGAACTGCGCCGCGGCCGCATCATCGGCCTCATCGGCCCCAACGGCGCCGGCAAGACCACCGCGTTCAACCTGATGACCGGGTTCCTCCGGCCGGATTCGGGCAATGTGCGCCTCCACGGCACGCCGCTCGCGGGCTTGCGGCCGCACGACATCGCCCGCCTGGGCATGGCGCGCTCCTTCCAAGACCTCAAGCTCTTCGCGCACATGACGGTGCTCGACAATGTCATGGTGGCGCTGCCGCGGCAGAAGGGCGACAGCCTGCGATATGTCTATTTCGCGCCGTGGATCGTCGCCGCGGAGGAGCGCGCCAACCGCGGCCGCGCGCTCGCCGTGCTCGATTTCGTCGGCCTCGCCGACAAGGCCGGCGAGACGGCGGAGAACCTGTCCTACGCCGAGGAGAAGCTCCTCGTCATCGCCCGGCTGGTGGCGACCGGCGCCGAGGTGCTGCTGTTCGACGAGCCGCTCTCCGGCCTCGCGCCCAACACGCTCGAGGCGATCTTCCCGATCATCCGCCGCCTCGCTGCCGATGGTAAAACCATCTGCATCATCGAGCACAACCTCGATGTCATCAGGGGATTGTGCGACACCGCAATCTTCCTCGACGAGGGCAGGAAGCTCGCCGAGGGCGCGCCCGACCGCCTCATCGCCGATCCGGCGCTGGCGGCGCGGTATTTCGGATGAGCGCCCAGCCGCTGCTCGCCGCCGCCGGCATCGCCGCCGGCTACGGCAAGAAGGAGATCGTGCGCGGCATCGACCTCGCCGTGGCCGAGCGCGAAGTGCTGCTGGTGCTCGGCCACAACGGCGCCGGCAAGACGACCTTGATGCGGGCGCTGTTCGGCCTCATCGCGCCCAGCGCCGGCCGCGTCACCTTCGCCGCGCGCGACATCACCGGGCGGCGGCCGGCCGAGAACGTCGCCCAGGGACTCGCCTTCATTCCGCAAGGGCACGGCATCTTCCCGACGCTCTCGGTGCGCGACAATCTCGAACTCGGCGCCTTCGCCTTGCCGGACCGCTTCCAGCTCGGCGCGCGGCTCGACACGGTGTTCGCGCTCTTCCCCATCCTGGCCGAACGCCAGCGCCAGATCGGCGGCACGCTGTCGGGCGGGCAGCAGCAGATGCTGGCGATCGGCATGGCGCTGATGCATGCGCCGCGCCTCATGATCCTCGACGAGCCCTCGTTGGGATTGGCGCCCAACCTGGTCGACAAGGTCATGCAGGCGATCCGCACGGTCAACCAACGCTTCGGCACCACCATCCTCATGGTCGAGCAGAATGTGCGCTACAGCCTGCCGATCGCCGACCGCGTCGCCGTGCTCAAGACCGGCCTCAAGATCTACGACGGCCCACCCGACCCGTTGCACGACCACGTCGAATTGATGAAGCTGTTTTGAATGATTGCGCCCCCACACCGCGTGTCATTGCGAGGCGCCCGCAGGGCGCCGAAGCAATCTCCCGCCGGCACGGGCGCGATGCTTGAGTGAGATTGCTTCGCTACGCTCGCAATGACAGCCACGTAGGAGGAACGCCGATGACCGAGAACCCGCGCTGGAAGCGCCGCCCGCCCGGCTCGACCTGGGGCGATTGGGGGGCCGATGACGAGCTGGGGCGCCTCAACCTGCTGACGCCCCGGAAGGTGCTCGAGGGCGTCGCCGAGGTGAAGGAGGGGTTGAGCTTCTGCCTGTCGCTGCCGCTCGACTATCCCGGCGGCAGCAAGCTCAACCCGCGGCGCAACCCGCCGGAGCTGCGCCCGACATTGCGCGGCGGCCTGCCCAATTTCAATTACCCGGTCGGACGCGAGGACCCGAAATTCACCGACATCATCTGCGACGACGTGGTGCTGCTGACGCTGCAATACTCGACGCAATGGGACAGCCTCGCCCATGTCGGCCAGATGTTCGACGCCGACGGCGACGGCAAGCCGGAGATGGTCTACTACAACGGCTACCGCGCCAACGAGCACATCGTGGGCCCGCTCGACCACGCCACCGGCAAGGCGAATGAGCGTCATGTCGGCGCGTGCCGCCTCGGCGTCGAGAACATGGCGGCGAAGGCGATCCAGGGCCGCGCCGTGATGATCGACCTCGAGGCGCATTATGGCCACGAGCGCAAGCTGGTCGGCTTCGACGACCTGATGGCGATCCTGCAGCAGGACAAGGTCGCGGTCGAAGAGGGCGACATGGTGTGCCTGCGCACCGGCTTCGCGCAGCGCCTCCTGGATATGAAAAAGGATCCCGACGAGAAGGTGCTGCACGGTTCCTGCGCCGCGCTCGACGGGCGCGACGAGCGCCTCCTCAACTGGATCACCAGGAGCGGCCTGGTCTCGCTCATCGCCGACAATTACGCGGTCGAGGCCTCGCCCTCGCGCCCGTGCGCAGAGGACCATTGCGCGGCGCTGCCCTTGCACGCGCATTGCCTCTTCAAGCTCGGCGTCAATCTCGGCGAAATCTGGTACCTCTCCGCGCTCGCCGATTGGCTCAAGGCGCACCAGCGCAACCGCTTCCTGCTGACCGCGCCGCCGCTGCGCCTTCCCGGCGCGGTCGGCTCGCCGGCGACGCCGGTGGGGACGGTCTAGGAGCGCCCATCCCTCACGCGATCCTCTCCGCCAAGCCGGCTTCCCCGCGTCGCCGCCCGGGCCTCGTCCGGGCTTGGCCGCGGGCACCGGGCTCGGCGGCGCAACCAAAGTGTTTCGTAAAGCGTTTCCTGTGGCCGCGGCGCGCTCGGGGCGCGCGTGCGCGACCGAGGCGGCACAATGCCGAGAGCGCCGCCGCCAGCGCGGAAGGGAACGATGGTCGCCGCAGGAACCAGGCTCAAGGAAGGTCTGCCCTATCCGCTGGGCGCGACCTGGGGACGGCAAGGGCACCAATTTCGCGCTGTTCTCGGCCAACGCCACCAAGGTCGAAGTCTGCCTGTTCGACGCGACCGGCGCGCGCGAGGGCGAGCGCATCGAGCTGCCGGAATACACCGACGAGATCTGGCACGGCTATCTGCGCGAAATTCACCCCGGCGCGCTCTACGGCTACCGCGTCTACGGCCCTTACGAGCCCCAATCGGGGCACCGCTTCAATCCGCACAAGCTCCTGCTCGATCCCTATGCCCGCGGTCATTTCGGCGACCTGAAACGGGATCCCGCGGTCTTCGGCTACAAGATGGAATCGGCCGATGACCAGAGTTTCGACGAGCGCGACAGCGCCGCGTTCATGCCGAAATGCGTCGTCGTCGACCCGGATTTCGATTGGACGGGCGAGCCCGCGCGTCGCGCCGTCGCGTGGGACCAAACCATCCTTTACGAAGCGCACCTGCGCGGATTCACCAAGCTCCATCGCGCCGTGCCCGAGAAGCTGCGCGGCACCTATGCCGGGCTCGGCTCGAAGCGGGTGGTGGACTACATCAAGTCGCTCGGCGTGACCTCGGTCGAGCTGCTGCCGATCCACACCTTCATCAATGACGGCCCGCTGCTGGACAAGGGTCTCACCAACTACTGGGGCTACAACTCCATCGGCTTCTTCGCGCCGGATCCGCGCTACGCGTCGGAGCGCGAACAGACGCTGCGCGAGTTCAAGGAGATGGTCGCCCGCTTCCATGATGCCGGTCTCGAGATCATCCTGGACGTCGTCTACAACCACACCGCCGAAGGCAACGAGCGCGGTCCGACGCTGTCGTTCAAGGGCATCGACAACGCGTCCTATTATCGCTTGCTCCCCGACGAGCGGCGCTTCTACATCAACGACACCGGCACCGGGAACACGCTCAACCTGAGCCACCGGCGCGTCATCCAGATGGTCGCGGACAGTCTGCGCTATTGGGTGACGGAGACGCATGTGGACGGCTTCCGCTTCGATCTCGGCACCATCCTGGCCCGCGAGGTGAACGGTTTCGACAATCAGAGCGGATTCCTGAAGGCGTGCTGCCAGGATCCCCTTCTCGGCACGGTCAAGCTCATCGCCGAGCCCTGGGACTGCGGTCCCGGCGGCTATCAGGTCGGCGGTTTTCCGCCGGGCTGGGCCGAGTGGAACGACAAGTTCCGCAACGCGGTGCGCGACTTCTGGAAGGGGGCCGCGCCCGCCGCCGCGCTCGCTTCACCGCTCTGCGCCTCGGGCGAGCTGTTCAATCACGCCGGCCGCCGGCCCTGGGCCAGCGTCAATTTCATCACCGCGCATGACGGCTTCACCCTCGACGACCTGGTGACCTACGACGGCAAGCACAACGAGGCGAATGGCGAAGACAACAAGGACGGGACATCCGACAACCGCTCCTGGAACTGCGGCGTCGAAGGGCCGACCGACGACCCGTCGATCAATGCCCTGCGCGAGCGGCAGAGGCGCAACATGCTGAGCACGCTGCTGCTGGCGCAAGGCACGCCCATGATGCTCGCCGGCGACGAATTCGGCCGCACGCAGAAGGGCAACAACAACGCCTATTGCCAGGATAACGACATCAGCTGGGTCGATTGGAACAGCGCGGAGAAGGGCAAGTCGCTCATCCGCTTCGTGCAGAAGCTGACGCGCTTGCGTCACCAGTTTCCGATCTTGCGCCGCAGCCGCTTCCTGACCGGCGCGTACAACGAGACACTGGAGGTAAAAGACGTCGCCTGGATCAACGCCAATGGATCGGAGATGACGGCGCAGGAATGGGGCGATGCAGGCATGCGCTGCTTCGGCATGCTCATGGATGGACGCGCCCAAGCCACGGGGATTCGCCAGCGCGGGCAGGATGCCACGCTCCTCCTGGTCCTCAACGCGCATTACGATTTGGTTCGTTTCGCGATGCCGGATGCCGCCGGCGGCGGAAGCTGGACGCGCCTCATCGATACGAACATACCCGATGACGAATCGGCGGTGCATTTCAAGGCCGGCGATCCCTACGACGTGACTGCCCGTTCGCTGCTGCTGTTCGCGCTCGAGCGTGCGGCCGCCTGATCCGGTCCAGCCGGCGCGGCGCGCGTCGGCTTAGACTTGGTCATCTGCTGCTCTATCGCGCGCATCGGCGCCATCGGCCGGCCGAGGAGGCCCTACGCCTGGAGCGACGCCTTGGCGCGAGCGAACGTCGGCCGCGGCCAAAAAGGCATGCAGCGTCGGCACGAGCTGCGCGCCCTCGCCGACCGCCGCCGCGACCCGCTTGACCGAACTCGACCGCACGTCGCCGACGGCAAAAACGCCCCGGCGACTGGTCTCCAACGGTCGACGATCGGCAGCGGCGTCTCCGCCGGTCAACACGAAACTCTTGGCGTCCAGCGCGACGCCGGACCCGGATAGCCAGTCGGTGTTCGGCTCCGCGCCGATGAAGAGAAACAGATGGCGAATCGGCCGCCGGACTTCCTCTGCCGACGCCGCGCGGCGCCAGCGGATCGCCTGGAGCATGCCGTCGCCGCCTTCCAGGCCGCTGACCTGGACCCGCGTCACCACCTCCACATTGGACAGTCCGGCGATGCGATCGACGAGATAGCGAGACATGCTCGATGCCAGGTCCGGTCCGCGCACCAGGAGCCAGACCTTGGCGACCCGGCTCGCCAGATAAACGACGGCTTGGCCGGCCGAATTGCCGCCGCCCACCAGGGCCACCTCCTGCCCGGCGCAGAGCTTCCCTTCCAGAGGCGATGCCCAATAATGCACGCTCGAAGCCTCGAAGGCGTCGAGGCTCTCGACATCGATCCGCCGATATCGAGCGCCGCTGGCGACGACGACGGAGCGGGCGCTGACGCGCTCGTCATTCGACAGCGTCAGCACGAAGCGGCCGTGGTCCGGATCATCCGGCCTTTGCAGCCCGATCACCTCGTCCGGGATCGCCATCTCGACCCCGAACTTCTGGGCCTGGTTGTAGGCGCGCGCCATCAGCGCCATGCCGGTGATCCCCGTCGGAAAGCCGAGGTAGTTCTCGATCCGGGCGGAGGCGCCGGCTTGGCCGCCGAACGCGCGGCAGTCGAGCACCAGGACGGAGAGCCCTTCGGACGCCGCATAGACGGCGGTGGCGAGGCCCGCCGGTCCGGCGCCCACGACGGCCACGTCATAAACCCGGTTCGGGTCGATCGGCCCCACCAGCCCGATGCAGCGGGCGAGCTCGGCCTCGCCTGGATTACGCAGCAGCTGTCCGCCGGCGCACAGCACGATCGGCAACTGACCGGCGTCGATGTGGAAGCGTTCGATCAGCGCCTTCGCCTCGGGATCGGTGTCGGCGTCCAGGCTTTGATGCGGATGGCCGTTGCGTGAGAGAAAGCCGGCGAGCCGAAGCACGTCGCCGTTCCCGGCGTGCCCGACGATCACCGGCCCGCCGGCCCCGGTCTCGAGCAGGCCGACGCGGCGCAGGATCAGGGCGCGCATGATGCGCTCCCCGAGTTCCGCCTCCGCCACCAGCAACGCCCGAAGCCGCTCGGGTGGGATGATCAAAGCCTCGACCGGTCCCTGCGCGTAGGCGTCCACCAGAGCGGGCCGGCCTGCCAGTTGAGCCAGCTCACCCATGAATGAGCCGGGGCCGTGGGTGACGATGGGCGTGCGCCGACCCCATTGGTCGTGCTGGGTGATATCGACATGGCCGGCCAAGATGATAGCGAGGCCGTGGCCCACTGCGCCGACCTTCGCCAGCGCTTCACCCGCGCCGTAGGAGCGGACCTCGCCAAACCGACGGAGACGCTCGATCTCCGTCAGCTCCAGCGTCGGGAACATCTGTGGGCGTCGCGTGTCGATGACCGAGTGCGTCGGCACAGACATCGTTATCACCTGCTACGAAAGCGGCGCTTCTACGTCCGCTTTGGATTCCCGCGGCATGTCGTCTTCACAGACGCGATTGACGATGCTGCGGCCGCCACGGAGAGTCCTTGTCGGCGGTGGTTGCAGTGTGCGTAGGGAGCGTGCCCGTTACAAGCGCCGTCATTCTCTTACCGGAAGCACGACAATTTGCAGAAAGCGATGGGCTTCGTCCTCGCCGTGCATGTGCCTATAGCTGCGCTGTCGCTCCTGCCGCTGCTGTTCGGATTGCCGCTGCTGTTCATGCCCGTGCATATCGCCTTTCTGGTGGTGACCGCCGGCTGCGCGCGCACCAGCGCAACCGCTTCCTGCTGACCGCGCCGCCGCTGCGGCGTGCCGGCGCGGTCGGCTCGCCGGCGACGCCGGTGGGGACGGTGTAGCGGTTCCCTGATCCCTCGCGCGATCCTCTCCCGCAAGCCGGCTTTGCCGCGGCGATGAACCCATAAACCGGGACTGAAAACCGCCCGCGCCGGCTGTCAGCATCCCCCATTCTTGCACTGCAGATCGAGTCTGGTTACTGTCAATTTCACTTATTGTCGAATAGGACCCAACAGGGCCGGCGCTTTTGGAGCGGCCCAAAAAACGGTGGCGCGTGGCGAAACCCCGGTCAGGCAAGACCATTCAAGGGAGTAAGCGCCATGAATACCGTCGCCGAACGTCGTCGCAAGGCCAGACGCATTCTGAATACCTGTCTGCTGTCTTCGGTCGCGCTCTATGCGGGTCCTGCGGCCGCCGCCGCAACCTGCGCCAGCCTCACCAGCCTGTCGCTGCCGAACACGACGATCACGCTCGCGCAATCCTATACTGCCGGCCAGACCGTGTCCGGCAGCACGGTAGCTCCCGCCGGTCTCTGCCGGGTGGCGGGCACGGTCAAGCCGAGCAGCGGCTCGAACATCCATTTCGAGGTCTGGATACCGACCGACGGGAGCTGGAACGGCAAATACGAGCAGCTCGGCAATGGCGGCTTCGCCGGTTCGATTTCGCTGTCCAACATCGCCAACCAGGTCTCGCGCGGCTATGCCGCCGCGGCGACGGATGACGGCACGTCCGGTCCTCCGAGCGGGGCCCCAAGCTTCATCGGCAAGCCGGATGTCCTGATCGACTACGGGTATCGCGCCCTCAAAGTGACGACCGACGATGCCAAGGCCATCGTCGCCGCGCTGATGGGCCAGAGCCCTCGCTATTCCTATTTCAACGGCTGCTCGGACGGCGGTCGTGAAGCCTTGCAGGAGGCGCAGCGCTTTCCCGACGATTTCGACGGCATCATCGTCGGATCGCCCACCAACGACTTCGTCGGCGAGTTCGGCGCCTCGTATCACTGGGACATGGAGGCGACCCTCAACGGTCCGCAAACCGGCGGCGTTCCGGATGCCTACATTCCGGCGAGCCTGCTGGGCGTGCTGAGCAGCAAGGCGCTGGCCAAATGCGTCGGCAGGGATGGCGGCGTTCCGACCGATGCCTTCCTCAACGACCCGAGGGCGTGCCATTTCGACCCGAAAGTTGCCGAGTGCGACAAGGGCCAGGACCCCACGACCTGTCTGACGCCGGCTCAGGTCGAAGCGGCGAAAAAGATCTATCGCGGGGCGCACAGCGCGCATGGGGAGCTGCTCTTCCCCGGTTACGAGCCCGGCGGCGAGTCGGCCACGGGTGATTGGAGCACCTGGATAACCGGAACTTCGCCGACTTCCCCCGGCGCTCAAAATACTCTCGGCGTCGGGTTCTCGTGCGACCTGGTGCTGGGGGTCACGAGCTGTGCCTATCTCGGCATCGACATCGACCAGGAGTTCGCCACCGCCACCAAGAACATTGCTCCCATCGTCAGCGCCGTCAATCCGAACCTCAGGCAGTTCGAGCGCCGCGGCGGCAAGCTGATCCAATATGCCGGATGGGCGGACACCGCGATCGCACCGGAGAACGGGCTCAACTACTACCGAAAAGTCACGAAGGAAATGGGGGATGTGCACGATTTCTATCGTGTCTTCATGGTCCCCGGCATGGCGCATTGCAGCGGTGGAGCCGGTCCGAACGCGTTCGGAAACGGCACCAGCAACGGGCCGGTCATCGACGCGGATCACGACCTGGTGAAGGCCCTGGAGCGCTGGGTGGAGCAGGGCGTCGCTCCCGACAAGATCATCGCCACGCATTACGTGAACAACGTTCCGGCGCAGGGCGTCGCCTTCCAGCGGCCGCTGTGCCCCTACCCGCAACGCGGCGTCTATATCGGAACGGGCGACACGAGCCAGGCATCGAGCTTCAAATGCGTCGAGCATGAAGACGAAAGCGACCCCAGGAACAGGGGCGTTCAAGCCGCCTACAAGTGACGGATTGCGATCGGTAGCGGGCGCGCATCGCAAGGTGCGCGCCCGACTTCGACGACGGCCAGCGCTTCCTAAGACGAAACCCCAACCCGAAAGACCGCTCGCCAGGACGATGGCGCTCGTCCTCGCTCCGCCGTGGACGCAGGGGACGCATGCGTTTCGATGCCATGCGAGAGCGAGCGGCACGGCATGTCACCCTCGAAACGAGTGATCCGCCTGCGAAATTTCCGGAACGTTTAACCGGCGGTTCACCCGTTTCTGCCAGAATGCAGCCTCGATGGTCCGATCCCAGTCGCAGGACAGAGCCGTGTCTGCCAAGCGCTTCAAGGGATGGCAGGCGGCGCTCGCAGCGGCCGTGATGATGCTGGCCAGCGTGGCGCCGGTCGCCTGGATCGAGTCGCGGCCGCGCGATGCCAGCGAGGTGGCGGTGATTTTCGCGCCCTGGACAACGCGCGACGACGCCTTCGCCCGCGTTCTGGCTGCGGATGGGCTGGTGATGCGCGAGGGCATCATCGAAAGCATTCTCGTCGTCCATGGCGCCAATTCCGGGCTGATCAACCGGCTCTATGCCGTCGGCGCCTGGGCGGTGATCGATCCGGTGGCGTTTGGCGGTTGCCTCGTGAAATCGCGTTCTCGGACAGTATGAACGCACGTTCGGAGGAGACGATGCAGATCTCAAGCTTGGTTCAGCTCCGCGCCAGCGCCGGACGGTTCTTTGTCATTGCGTTATGGCTGCATCTTCCGTTGCTCGCGGCCATCGGCATCCTCAACGGCACCGAATGGCCGGCGGCGCTGCTCATGGGCGGGGTCGCCGTCGGCGTGGCGACAGCGGCTTGGCTCCATGACCAGCAGAGTGCGCTGGCGCGCCATGTGATCGGCCTCGCGCTCATCACGATCGTATCGCTGATGGTCTGGCTCGCCGCGGGCGAGCTGCAGCCGGACATGCACATGTATTACTTCACCGTTTACGCGGCGCTGGCCGCCTTTTGTGACTGGCGGGTGATCGTGTCGGCCGGGGCGGCGACGGCGCTTCATCATCTCGGCCTGAACTTCATCTTGCCCTACGCCGTGTTCCGCGACGGCGCCAACCTCTGGCGCGTGCTGCTCCACGCCGCGATCGTCATCACGGCGGCCGGCGTCCTGATTTGGGTGACGCAGTACCTGACGCGGCTGTTCGGCGCGAGCCAGATGACGCTCGATGGCATGGCGGCGACGAGCCAGCGCGAGGCCGAGCTCAATACCGAAAGGCTTCGCCTGCAAGAGCAGGCGCAGGCCGATCGCCGTCGCATCACGCTTGAGATGGCCGAGCGGTTCGAAGCGACGGTGAAGTCGGTCGTCGACAAGGTGGCGGAAGCGACACGCGCGATGCAGGAGACCTCGGGACGGCTCACGGCGGCGGCCGGCAGCAACCGCAACGGGGCGCAGGAAGCGGTGAGCGTCCTCAGCGAGACGACGACAAGCGTCCATACCGTCGCTTCGGCGGTGGAAAGTCTCGCCGCGGCCGCCGACGAGATCGGTCGCCAGGTGTCGCAGTCCGCGGCGATGTCGAGCAAGGCGGTCAACGAGGCATCGCGTACCGACGCCACGGTGCGCGGTCTCGCCGAGGCCGCGCAGCACATCGGCGAGGTGGTGCAGCTCATCACCGACATCGCCAGCCAGACCAATCTGCTCGCGCTCAACGCGACGATCGAGGCGGCCCGCGCCGGCGACGCCGGCAAGGGCTTTGCCGTGGTCGCGTCCGAGGTCAAGTCCCTCGCCAGCCAGACGGCCAAGGCGACCGACGACATCGGCGCACAGATCACGCGGATCCAGGCGGCGACACGCGAAGCGGTCCAAGCCATTCAAGGCATCGGCGGCACCATCGGCGAGATCAGCCAGATCTCGACCGCCATCGCCTCGGCCGTGCAGGAGCAAGGCCATGCGACGCGCGAGATCACCCGCAACATCCACCAGGCCGCGTCGGGCGCGACCGCAGCCTCGCGCACCGCGGAGGCGGTGAGCAACACCGCGATCACCACCGGGCTCTCGGCCGACGAGATGCGCGCCGGAACCGGCCGGCTTGCCGATCTCACCGAGACGCTGCGCACGGAGGTTGCCCGCTTCCTCAATCAAGTGCGCGCCGCATAGGCTTGGCGTCGCCGCCGGCGCAGGAATCGCGCAGGTTCTCGAGAGGATCCAACATCTCCTCTCCCCCTGCTGCACCACTCCTGCGCCGCGCTCGACGGGCGCGACGAGCGCCTCCTCAACTGGATCACCAGGAGCGGCCTCGTCTCGCTCATCGCCGACAATGACGCGGTCGAGGCGTCGCCCTCGCGCCCCTGCGAGGCGGACCCTTGCACGCGCATTGCCTCTTCAAGCTCGGCGTCGTCCTCGGCGAGATCTGGTACCTCTCCGCGCTCGCCGACTGGCTCAAGGCGCACCAGTGCAACCGCTTCCTCCTGACAGCGCCGCCGCTGCGCCTCCCCGGCGCCGTCGGCTCGCCCGCGCCGCCGGTGGGGAGGGTGTAGCGGGTCAATCCCTCACGAAAGCGGCAATGTCTTGGTGCGACCACTCGTGCACGGAGAACAGCGTCGCCGGTTCGCGCAGCGATGCCGGCAACTCGGCAAATAGCCGCAAGGGCGGTCGCGGCCCGCCTGACGCTGCTCCAGTTTTTGGTCCGGGGCCGGGTCCTCGCTCGGGACATCCTGCCCGGCCGTCAGCGGCGGCTCTTGCAAATGCTTGCGCCGGAGCGCCCGAAAGGCGTGGCCCGCGTCATACGGCGGGCCAATCGGCACGCGGAGGAAATCCGCCGGTATGCCGATAAAAGACATCGAGACGCGGCTGAGTAAGGACTAGAATACTTCAGATGCGCCCCTCAGAAGGCGTCAGTCCCACATTTTCGGCGAGGAGGAGGCCATGCCATTCGACGGTACGGGCTATGAAGGCCGTGTCGAGGCCCTCGGAAAGATGGACAAGGTAATCGACTTGCTCAGCGACGAGAGGCGCTGGTGCAAGAAGCGACTGCAGACCTTCGATGGACGGCGCTGCATCCTCGGCGCCATGGAGGCAGCAGACGCGACTTATGTGCTGAAGGCACCGATCCTGCGGGCGATCAAGCAGGTGACCGACCGGGACTATCTGCGGATCGAGATGTTCAACGACCATCCGCTGACGACGCATGCGCTTGTGGTTCGGGTACTCCATCAGGCGCGCGAGACTATGCTGGACGACTTGGCGGGCAGACTGGCTGCTCGTGAGCAGCGGACCGCGGATACCCGACTTGGCGTCTTGTTCAAGCCCGCGGCTTACCTGCACCGCATCCTACGGACGGCGCATTTCGGCGTTTAACGGAGGTGATCGTCGTCCGACGCGGTCAATGCAAACCCGGAGTGGGTTCTGGCGCAGGCGCGACGTTTGAGGGGCTTGGCGCCGGCAGAGGCGGCGCCGTCGGCGGGCCTTACGCTGGCTATGCAGGCCTGCGCGAGCGTTCACTGGGCGTCCTTGATGGCCGCGGGAGCGAGATAGCTTCCTTTGGACGTTGGTGCCGTCACTCCCTTCTCGCCTTCCGCTTGTTCTTATCGACTCGCGATTGCCTATGGCCTGACGCGACGCCATATGCACTGTCATGTCGCCCTCATATGAAAGCCTTCGCGCCGAGCTTGACGAGATCGTGGAACGGTATCGCGCTCACCTCGCGCGCGACAAGAGCAAGGTCACGTTGACGCGCGAGGAGGCAGTAAAGCGCATTCGCCAGCTCGGCTTTACCGAAGGCGACGCCATGCGGTGGCTCGACCAGAAGCCACGGCGCCCATGAAAGAACGCCCCGCTGTCAGCGAGGGCATCGCGCGGTCTCAGGGACCGCCCGAGGAGATGGCTGCATGACGGTCGGATCGGCCGGCTACCCGGGCGCCGCGTTGTGGTCGATGGACGCGGTGCCTTATCACGCCCTTGCGCGCGAGCAGGTATATGAGGACGCACTGCTGTTTTACATCCTCGCTTCCGCCTCCTTTGTTGAGATCACCTCGGACATCTACACCCGCAATCTCGTCGAGTTCTTCCGCGACGACCAAGAGATCGTCGAGTGGTTGGAGCTCGATTGGGAGAAGGAGGAGCTACAACACGGCGCCGCGCTGAGGCGCTATGTGCAGACGGCGTGGCCCGAGTTCGATTGGCATGGCGCCTACCGCAGCTTCCTCGCCGAATTTACGCGTTTCTGCTCAGTCGATCAGCTCGCAGAGACGCGGGCACTTGAGATGGCGGCCCGGTGCGTCGTCGAGACTGGCACCGCGGCTTTTTATCGCGCGCTGTCAGAACTGAGCCCCGAGCCGGTGCTGCGCCAGATCGCCTCGGAGATCAGCGCTGACGAGGTGCGCCACTATAAGCACTTCTACCGCTTTTTCCTGCGCTATCGCGAACGCGAGCGCCCGAGCCGCGCTGCCGTGCTGCGCACGCTCTGGAGGCGGATCGGTGAGGTCGATGGAGAGGACGCATTCTACGCGTTCAAGCATGTCCTCCTCGGACGCCATCCGAATGCGGGATTTCAAAGCAGCGACTATGAGGCATTCCGCTCCAGCCTCAGGCCGCTCGCGAAGCGCCATTTCCCTTACGATATGGCGACGAAGATGCTGCTGAAGCCACTCGACCTCAGCGCCCCCGTGGGTCGCCTGGTAGTGCCAGCGGTCACGTCTGCGACGCGCTTTCTCTTCCTCATCTAGCCTGTTGCGCGACTTGGGCGCCGGTGACTCGGAAAGTGGCCATGCGATCGATGAGAGGCAACGCGGCCTCCCGCGCCGGCAGCATGACTGAGTCTGGCGTCTAAGGGCGCGATTTAACCGCGACAGAGCTTTGGGGCGCGCATCGAGCCATGGCTGAGCCGCCGATCATCAAGAAAGGGCAGCGATTCCGCGACGTTCAATTGCGGCTTTGGGGCAATCAGGCACGGATTTGGGTTGTCGAAGCCGTGTTTGTCGGCGCGGATGGCCTGGAACATGCCCGTCTCTCGTGCGCCGATGAGCCTTCGCTGCGCAAGACGCTGTCGACCTCGGTGCTCAAAGATAAACGTCGCTTCGAGCCTGCCGAAGGCGCCTCCTGAGAGCTACCGCGTTGTAGATGCGCTCGGCCTGGATCACAGATGTCCGCCTTGGGCGAAGGGGCGGAGCGAGTTGCAGCCTCTCCCCTGGCGGGAGAGGGTTCGGGCGCGGGCGACCTACTCCACCCTCACTTCGAGCGCGCGCAGCAGCCACGGCATGGTGATGCGCTGGAAGATCGCCGGGTCGGTCCAGCCCTTGGCCTCGCGCCCCATATGGCCGCCGGCGGGGTTGATCCAGGCTTCTTTCGGCGTCTCGCCGCTGTGCAGCAGCAGGTCGATGTCGGCGATCGGCACCTGCGTGTCGTGGACGCCGCCGATCACCAGCAGCGGCGCCATCTTCCGGCCGATGATGCCCTGCGCCTGGAGCGACGCCTTGGCGCGCGCCGCGCGCAGATCGTCGAGCGTCTCGACCCCGGCATAGACGGACAGGTAGGCGGGGATGTAGTCGAAGAGGTATTCCTTGTTGCTCATCGCCCGCTCCAGCGCTTGCGCCGAGAAGGTCTCGTCGATCGGCGGCGATTGCGCGACCACCGCCTTGACGCGCGCGCGCTCGGTC
>Ga0209488_10001951_pt1 | contig 17388 bp, 18 predicted proteins | sample Rivendell_Oct201_8_FD_188349 | JGI IMG/M metagenome (GOLD analysis project Ga0209488, IMG submission 188349) | Vadose zone soil microbial communities from the Eel River Critical Zone Observatory, Northern California, USA -... | ecosystem: Environmental > Terrestrial > Soil > Vadose zone >...
CGCGCCAAGATTACAGATCGCACCCGGCACGATCTCCATCGCCGCGCGGCGGGCAACGATCTTTCGTTCGGAAAAAGCCAGCGCCTCTAAATGCCGCAACGGCACCTGCAGCTCGCCGGCATAACTGGCGCTGTACCCGGTCGCATAGGTCTGTCGCTGCTCCTGGTCGACCACAACATAATCGACCAGGATACCCGGGATCTTTACATGCTTCGGCGGCAGTGTCCCGCGCTTGGCCAATCGCTTGACCTGAGCAATGACAATACCACCCTGGCGTCGGCAGGCCTGGGCCGTCGACAACATCTCGCCGAACAGCGCTTCCTGTTCCATTGTGACGTTGCCGTCTTCGTCGGCTGTCGTCCCGCGCAGCAACGCCATGTCGATTCGGAACGGCTTGTAGCGCAGCCACTCCTCGCCATCGATCGTCATCAGTTCGACCAGATCTTCCTTGGCACTGGGGCTCTGCCTGCCACCCAACTGTCGCGGATCAATGAAAGTGTGCAGGCCAACTTTGGTGATGAGCCCGGGCCGGCCGCCGGCGATATCGCGTGTGATCTGTGACAACACGCCCTGTGGCAGGGTGTAGGACTCGATCTTGTCCTGCAGCACCAGGGGGATCATGACCGGCGCGTCGATCAGCGCGCTGGTGATGCTGCGCTTGATCATGCCGTCATGGCAGAAATGGGCGACGCCTTTGGTCGCCCGATCACCCAGTCCGACCACGTGAATGAGGCAGAGATCGCGTGGCAGAGCCTCGGCCAGATAGCGCTTCTCGATTTCGACCAGGATCGATTCCGGGATGCAATGGCCGCCGCCCGAGCCGCTGATCATCACGCTATGCCCCGATTTGACGAGCTTCGCGGCTTCGCGGGCTGTGACGATCTCCATGGCAGACCATTTCCCTCAGGTGATTTCTGTGTTTTTCGTTTGACAGAGCCGAGGCTCAACTGTAACCGGTTACATAACAAAGAAAGTAGTGTCAATGGCCAGGGAAAGCCGAAAAATGGAGCAGTCAGGTCTCGATTTCGTGGAAGTCGGCCAGCATTACCTGTTCGCCAAGACCGTCGGCGAAACGGACGTCGTCTTGTTCGCAGGAATTACCGGCGACTTCAGCGATACCCACATCAACGACCAGTACATGAAGGAAAAATCGAGCCTGGGTCGGCGTATCGCCCACGGCGCGCTACTGGTGGGATATATGTCGACGGTATCGACCATCAGCATTGCCCATGTGATTCACAAGGAAGGACTGTCCGACTTTCCGGTCTCGGCCGGTTACGACCGCGTCCGGTTCTTGCAGCCAGTATTGCTCGGCGACACCATCACGGCACACTACACAGTGGATGTGGTTGACAAAGAGCGCGGACGCAGCATCGCCAAAGTGAAGGTGGTCAACCAGAACGGTGAGACCGTCGCTATCGCCGACCACATCATGCGCTGGGCGAAGAAGCTCTCAATGGCCAGCAGTTGACGGGATCGGCCGATGGCGTTGATTGGAAACGGGGTGCTGGTCATCTGGAACGGCATCGCTAGGGAGGCCGAAGAAGATTTCGTTGCGTGGCATGTCCGCGAGCATATCCCCGAACGGGTCGGGCTGCCGGGGTTTCTGCGCGGCCGCCGCTACGTGGCGGTCGACGGGCATCCGAAATACTTCAACTTCTACGAGACTGAGACGGCGGCCGATCTCTCGTCGCCTGCGTATCAATCGCGGCTGAACGCGCCCACCAATTGGACAAAGCAGGTCGTCGCCCATTTCATCGACACTTCGCGCACCATCTGTGACGTTGCTTGGAGTCTGGGCGTCGGCGAGGGTGGTTGGATTGAAGCGGTCGTGCTCGATACAACTGCGGCGGCCGAAACGTTTCAAGCGGCGCTGCGCGACCGCCTGGCCGACGCCATCACCGCGATCCCGGGTCTGGTCGGCCTGCATCTACTCAGGGGACATGTAGCGGCCGGACAGGGTGACACCGCGGAGAAGAATCTCCGTGGTGCGCCAGACAAGACCGCAGCCTGGGTACTTATGGCCGAAGCCAGCCGCCCCGAGGCTATTGAGGCATTTCGGTCGGGGATGGGGGACAATAAGGCGATGGTCGCCTGCGGGGCTGCAGAGACCATCGTGCGCGGCATCTATCAAATGCAATTTGCCCTGACCAAAGCTGAACTCGCGAAATCCTGATGCAGCCGGGCCTTAAATAGCGATGGCAACAGCAAGCAAGCGTGGCGTCGCGCTGGTGACCGGCGCCGCCAAAGGCATCGGTTACGCCATCGCCTCGGCCTTGGCAGCGCAAGGCTTCGATGTTGCGCTGGCCAGCATGGAGGATCCCGGGCCTGAACTCGACATCTTCGCAGCGTTCGGCTGCAGGGCACGTTATTACCCGTTCGATCTGGCCGATCTTGACCGGCACGACGCCTTGCTGGAACGGATCGAACAGGACCTCGGCACTCTCGCCTGCCTCGTCAACAACGCCGGCGTGAGTTCCCTGGTCCGTGGCGATCTTCTCGTACTGACGCCCGAGAGTTTCGATCGCAGCGTCGCGATCAATCTGCGCGGCACGTTCTTCCTGACCCGGGGTCCATATCGATGTCGGCGGCGGTCTGCAGTTGCACCGGGTTTGATATGTGTTGGGCGAGCGATCTTGCCTGGATCGACAATCGAGCCTGAACTAGCGGATAACTCTTCTTTTTGGCAGGGATAGCGTTCGCACGGATTTCCCCGAAATCATGTGAGGGGTTATCTTTTTTGGCACGGAGGGTGTCATTCCCGCCAAACACTCGCCAACATACTCAACGGCGGTTTTGCAACAGGCCCCTAGGCCGAGATCCATCGTTGTGAGGACGGGATCGCATATTCCCGCATAGGCGGTGGCGCCGGCACTGATAATCGACACATCATCGGGGACGCGAAGTCCCTTCATTGCCAGCCCCTGAATGATGCCGACCCCGAGCGTATCGGCATTGGCAAGGATCATCGTGAGCTTCGGGGACTGCTCAAGCAACGCATTGACCGCGTTAATCCCGCCTTCAATACCGAACTCGGTGTTAACAACGGTGGGCTCAATCCCGGCATTGGCCAGCGCCTTAAGACTGCCTTTAAGACGCCGCTGCGTGACATAGCTGTGAATGGGTCCGGCAGAAATTCCAATCTGCGAATGTCCGTGCCGTAGCGCATGCTCGGCCAGCATCACACCAACCGTCACATTGTCGACGGAAAAGACCGGGACGGGAATTTCCCGCTCGGCAACCGTAACCACAATAATGCCGGCTCTTTTGAGCTGCTGGATCAACTCAACCAGCTCTTTCCTGTAGGTCATTTGATCGAACCCGCCGCCGGCGAGAACCAGCCCATTGACGCGATGCTGCCAAAGCTCGCGGATCATTGCCAACTCGAGTTGCGGATCCCGCTGCATATTCGCGACAATGGCGAGCAACGAGCGATTGTGCGCGGCAACGCTCACCGTTTGCGCGATCGCGCCGAAATAGGGGTCCATCATGTTTCCGACGATGAGACCGATGGAGGAATGCTCCCCGCCACGGAGCTTTTTTGCCAGCAGGTTCGGCACATAGGCCAATTTGTCCGCGGCCTTGCGCACGCGTTCCTGCAATTCGGGCGCAACCGGATAGGGCGACCCGCGCAGAACACGCGCTGCGGTGCTTACCGAAACATTGGCGGCGCGCGCGACGTCATTCAATGTGGCGTGTTGGCTTCCGCTTTTTTCGAACACGTTTTTCATTTCCCGAAGGCCTTTGGAACCTAGGTCAAAACCACCGGTGGCCGCAAGGCTGCTCGCAAGGCTGCTGGACTGATGCCAGGGTATGGAAATCAAATCCCTGTTGACACAAACGTTGTGCCGGGGATAGAACTTCTTCAATAGATAACGTTGTCTGCTGGATGAAATCAAGCAAAAGCCAGACATAGGCAACTGGCAAAACGCTGTTTCGGGAGCCCTCGCCCGTCTACGCCAACGAAAATTGAAAGAGGAAAGCAACATGTCTCACAACTTGTCGTCCGGCATCATCAGTGCTGCGGTCCTTCCTTTCGAGGAAAATGGTGCCATCGATTGGAAGTTGCTCGATCGATATATCGCGCAGGTAGCCGGCGGCAATCCGCGCGCCATCGCCATGAATATGGCGGTAAGCGAAGTCAGTTCTCTGGAGATTTCCGAACAATTGGACGTTATCCGCCGATGCAAGGCGACGCTTGCGGGCGGGTGCACGCTGCTGTCGGGCGTGAATGCCACTCACACTGCGGCGGCGGTTGAGTACGCAAAGCGCGTCGTTGACGCAGGCGCGGAGGGCCTGGTGATCTTTCCGCCGGTTCCTGCTTTCCTGAGCGCGCCGTCGGTTTCGATGATCGTCGACTACCATCAGGCGATCGCCGACGCCGTCAACGTGCCGATGTTGGCGTTCCAGACCAACTTCTGCAATTACCCGAGGGGCTCGATCACGGCGCTTTCCCAGATCTCCAGTATCGTTGCGATCAAGGATGCGTCCTTCAGCGTTGAGCAAACGCTCGACAACGTCAAAGAGGCCGCCGCGGCGAAGCGCAAGATCGGCTCCTTGACCGGAAGCGATACCTTTATTCTGGAGGCGATGCTGATGGGCTGTGACGGCGCGCTCATCGGTTTCGCGGCGACGGCGACCGCCGAGCTGGTGCGGATGCACACTCTGGCGACCCAGGGCAAGATTACCGAGGCTTACGAAATCTGGGGCAAACTTGGGCCTCTCGCGCGCGCGTGTTGGCGTCAGCCGTTTCGCGATTATCGGGTTCGTACCAAGTACGCGTTGGCAAAGCAGGGAGTTTTGTCGAATTTCAAGGTACGCGCGCCGTTCCCGGCTCTCGCCGATGCCGATCGCGCCGATATCGATGCGTTGTTCGAGAAATTCGGCTTGGCCGATGCCCGGTTCCTGCCTGCAGGTTCTTCGATCAGTTCGAAATCGGCGCCGAAAATCGGCGCTGCCGCAAGCTGATCGTTGGAAAGGAACTCAGGCGTGGAAACCGGAATGCAGGGCGATGCGGGTTACGTTCAAAGCGAACAGGTTTCGCCGCACGTCCTGCTGATCAGGTTCACACGATCGGCAAAGCGGAACGCTCTCACCAACGGAATGGTCATTGAGCTTGCCCGGCTTCTCGAACAAGCCGGTGGTAATCCAAAAATGCGCGCGGTCGTCATCACGGGCGACGAAAATGCGTTTTCGGCCGGTGCGGACCTCGCGAACATGCGGAAACACGGTGTCACCGCGGTGGTCAACGATCCCTTGCGTGTAGATGCGTGGTGCATCATCGAATCCTTTCCCAAACCGATCATCGCCGCGGTCAACGGCTATGCGCTTGGGGCGGGCAATGAGCTGGCGATGTGTTGCGACTTCGTCGTTGCCGGCCGGAACGCACTGTTCGGACAACCGGAAGTCAAGACCGGCGGCATGCCCGGCGATGGCGGCACTCAGCGGCTGCCGCGCAAGGTCGGCCCGAACCTGGCTTCCTACATGATCATGACCGGCGATCCGATCGATGCCGAAACCGCTCACCGTGTCGGATATGTCGTCGAAATCTGCGAGACGAAAGATACCGTCAACCGCGCGGTCGAGATTGCTAAAATTATTGCAGGCCGTGCGCCGTTTGCGGTGCGCTCCTCCAAGGCGTGCATGGCGGTTGCTTCCGGAGCCACACTTCAGAATGGCCTTGCGTTCGAACGTGTGTCGATTCTGCGCAACCATTCATCCGCGGATCGCGCCGAGGGCCTTGCCGCGTTCGTTGAAAAACGGCCTCCGAACTTTGAAGGCGACAGATAGTTTGAAGGCGACAGATAGATTGTCTAACAGCCGGTTTCTGCCCGCAGCTCGACGCGATGGACGAGAAAAATGAAGCGTCTAAACATAGCGATCGTTGGCTGCGGCTGGGTGGCGGGTTGGCACGTCCGCGACGGACTGGCTTTCCTGCCGGATCTGTTCGCTGTGACGATATGCTGCGATTCCGATGAAAAGCGTTTGACGGAATTCGCGGATCGGCATGCCATTGCAGGTCGGATTCGAAGTTTCGACGATGTTTTGAAAAGACCGGACGTCGACGTCGTTGCGATCTGCACGCCTCCCGGGCTGCACTATGAGATGGTCAAGGCCGCCTTGGCGGCGGGAAAGCACGTTATCTGCGAGAAGCCCTTCACGAGTTCTCTCCAGTTAGTCGACGCCGTCGCAGCACTGGAGAAACAGTCCGTCGCACGTGTGATGCCGATTTTTCAATATCGCTTTGGCGATGGCATCGCAAAGGTTCGTCACGTCATTCAATCCGGTCTTGCCGGAAAGCACTACGTTACCTCGATCGACACTGCAAAGACCAGGGGACCGGACTACTACGCCGTCGCCTGGCGCGGCAAGTTTGCGACGGAACTCGGCGGCGTCCTGGTCACCCAAGCCATACATATTCACGATCTGGCTTTCTGGCTTCTGGGGCCCGCGATTGCCGTATCCGCCTTCAAAACCACGCGCGTCAATCGGATCGAGGTGGAAGATTGTGCCGTTGCCAGCGTGTTAATGGCTGACGGATCGCTGGTGTCGCTGAGCGCAACGCTCGGATCGGCGCGTCAGGTAACGCGCATGCGGTTTTGTTTTGAGAATGTCACGTTCGAGAAGACCGGCTACGACAACGATTCGGCCAGGCCGGGTGAAGACCCCTGGGTGGTTATCCCAAAGACTCCACAGATCGGCGAGGCGATAGAAGCCAAGATGAGGGAGCTCAAACCTCAGAAGAGCTGGTTCGCGCGGCAATACGAGCTGTTCCACGAGGCTATCGCGACGGGAGGTCCGTTGCCGGTGACGCTCGCCGACGCCCGGGCATCGCTGGAGCTTATCACGGCTTGTTACCAGGCCAGCGAGACGCAAAGTGTGGTTCACCTTCCGATCGATCCCGAACATCCGCGATACCGTGGTTGGGCGCCGGCGATTTCGAACGAACAGCATCAGAAGGTGTTTGGAAAACTTCCCGTCGGCTAGCGCCCCGGGATTGAGATAACGCGTAAGCGGAGAGCGATAATGTTGCTGAATTCGATGAAGGTAGTCAGTTTCTGTCACGTGCTGCAGGGACCGGCGTGCACACAATATCTCGGAGACATGGGTGCAGACGTCATAAAAATCGAGCCCATCGAAGGTGAACGATCCCGCCGCTGGAGGGGCGCTGAGCTGCCCGGAAATGTCAGCGGTCTCTATCTCTGTGCATTTCGCAACAAACGTCTGCTTTCCGTCGATCTGAAATCTCCGGAAGGGCGAGAGATCGTGCTTGCCCTGATCGACAAGGCCGACGTCGTGGTTGAGAATTTTCGCAGCGGCGTGATGGCGCGGCTTGGACTTGGCTACGAAGACATCAAGAAGCGAAAGCCGGACATTATCTACGCCAGCGGTACCGGCTGGGGCAGCAAGGGACCGATGCTCGCCCGAGAATCGCAAGATCTGATCATTCAGGCGAGGACCGGATTGATGAGCGCGACAGGCAATCAGCACAAAGAAGCCAAATCGGTCGGCTCGGCGATTATCGACCAGCATGCGGGTGCGTTGCTTGCCATGGGAATAGTTGCCGCCTACGTCCGAAAGCTGACGACGGGTGAGGGCACGCATGTCGAGGGATCGTTGTTTGCGGCCGGCTTCGATATGCAAACCGAACCGCTCACCGTTTTCATGTCGGTTCGCCCCAGCACACAAATTCTAAATCGCGATCCTCATCTCTCGACCTGGTATCACCACGCTCCTTATGGTGTTTATCACTGCAGCGACGCCGAGATGGCGGTTTCCACCAATCCGCTTGAGAAATTGGCCGAGGCGCTGGACAGCGACGAGCTTCGTGCCATTCAGGATGTGCATGCATACGAAGAGCGTGACAAAGTCGCCCGCGTTTTTGCATCGGTGCTTGCGAAACGTACCTATGCCGACGTCGCCGCGGCGTTTGACAGGCATGGCATCTGGTATGGACCGGTTCACGACTTCGACGACGTCGCGGACGATCCCCAGGTGGAAGCTATGGATATCTTCCGGTCGACCGAGATCAATGGCGGCGTCGTTCAACTGGTGAATCACCCCAATCGCTACGATGGTCAGGTTCCCGAACTTCGGGTCAAAGGTCTGAAGATTGGCGAACATACAAGGTCCATCCTGACGGAACTGGGTTACTCGGCTGAAAAGGTCGACGACCTCGTCGCGCGGAATGTTGTGTTTTCCGCCGCTGAAACACCAAACGCTTCATCGGAAACGCGGAAGAAAAAGGTTTCGGCCAAATAGCGGCGAGGTTTTCCGGTTGTACCGGCATTGGCGCAGAGGGTCAGCATGGCGGTCGGTCGAAAGCGAAGTGCCTGGAAGGATGCGCTGAACCCGGTCCTGGGCCTTTCGGCTTTTTTCCTTCGTTGGGAAGGCACCGTTCGCGTCTTTGGCGCCAACGAATTCGTCGCCAAGAGCTGAGGGCGCTGCCCTAAAGTGCTTTGGCCGCGGATTACACGCGGTCAACAGAAATATCTGTAACCGGTTACAAAACTACCTTATTGTCGGCACCGCTGGCTGGGTTTTGGTGAAACGCTCGATGGAATTTGACTACATCATAATCGGGGGCGGTTCGGCGGGGACGGTGCTTGCCAACAGGCTTTCCGCGCGTGGCGCCAATCGTGTCCTGCTCTGTGAAGCGGGCGAAGACGTTCGCGAGGACGATGCACCGGAGCCGATCCTCGACAGTTTTGCTGCCTTCGCTTTTCTCAATCCGAGATTCTTATGGAACGATCTCGCCGTCACGACACAGAGCGTCTCTGCCAACGCTCCGTCATCGGTTGAACGCCCGTCGAGAAAATATGAACAGGCCCGAATCCTGGGCGGCGGCTCTTCGATCAACGGTCAGTTGGCAAATCGCGGAGCTCCAACCGATTATGACGAGTGGGAGCGGCGAGGAGCGGACGGATGGAACTGGGAGGCGGTGCTCCCTTATTTCAAGAAGCTCGAACGTGATGTCGACTTCGACGGTCCGCTGCACGGCAAGGATGGACCGATTCCGATCCGGAGAATTTTTCCGGATCAATGGGCCGAGCATGCCAAGGCGACGGCCGAGGGATTTCGAGAACTTGGATTTGACTATCTTGAAGATCAAAATGGGGAATTCCGGGACGGGTATTATCCCTGCGCGATCTCGAATTTGTATAACCGCCGGGTCCCCACCGCGATTGCCTATTTGAGTTCCTCAGTAAGACATCGACCAAACCTGAAGATCCTGACTGAAACCACCGTCACAAAATTGCTATTTGAAGACAAAACCTGCGTCGGCATTCAAGCCCGCGGAAGTTCGGGGGAAGTGACGTTCAGAGGACGCGAAGTCATTCTCTGCTGTGGCGCGATACACACCCCGGCCCAGTTGCTCCGGGCAGGCATCGGGCCCGCCAACCATCTCAGGGATTTAGGCCTTCCGGTGCTGCAGCACTTGCAGGGCGTCGGTCAAAAATTGATGGACCATCCTTCCGTGTCGCTCGCGGCATTTGTCAAGCCATATGCCAGGCTTAATGGCCGCACGCGCCGTCACATTCTGGTTGGTTTGCGCTTTTCTTCCGGGCTGCACGAAGCGCCGGCAGGGGACATGGCCGTTACCGTCTCTACCAAGTCTGCATGGCATGCGGTCGGCGAGCAGATTGCGTCGATGACCATGTGGGTCAATAAGACCCTCTCCGAAGCCGGCGAAGTTCGTCTTCGTTCCGCGGATTTTAACGACTCTCCCCAGGTGAACTTCAATCTGCTGCACGATCGACGTGACCTCGATCGGCTCGCCGCCGCGTTTCGTCGTCTGGCCAAGATGTTCGACGTTCCCGCTGTCCAGGCCGCGGTCTCCTATCCGTTTGCGGCAAGCTTCAGTGACAAGGTGAAAGCCGTCGGGGTCGTCAATCGGAAAAATGCCATTCTCACCGCGATCCTGTCAAAGCTCCTCGATGGTCCTGACCTCCTATGCCGCTACCTGATCCGACGCCTGATCATGGAAGGGCCTCCGCTTGACGAATTGCTTTTGGATGATGCCGCTCTCGAACAGTTTTTGCGAAAGACAGCTATCGGGGTCTGGCATGCATCCTGTTCCTGCCGCATGGGAGCTGCAAATGACCCGTGGGCGGTAACTGACGTCAACGGTAGCGTTCGCGGCGTGGCCGGACTGAGCATCGTCGACGCCTCGATTTTTCCGGTGATACCGTCTGCCAACATAAATTTGCCGACGATCATGCTGGCTGAAAAAATCTCCGACGCAATCCTGGCTGGGCACTGAATGGTTCTCGTTAGCGACGTCGGCGGCTTTTTTTGGGGGGAAAACCGCGAGCTACAGCCGTACCCGGGGCGACCAGCGGTTCCCTTGGAATTGGTGATCCAGCAAGAGCCTGGCGGGCGGCTTGCCGAAAGCCCGGCGGAGCCTTTCGTAAACCCTTCACGAACAGTCGCAAAAACGCCGGTCCTTGCCGGAAAAACCTGCCGAAAAGCTTGACGCAGCGTCATTTAGCGAGTGGAATGTAACCGGTTTCTTTTTCTAAAAAAACACCACCGGGGAGGACACCATGGGAGTGTCAAAAGCTGTTGCCTTGTTCCTGGCCGCGACGTGGCTCGGTGGGGTTGGATCGGCTCGCGCCGAAGATCTGGAAGTCCTGCATTATTGGACATCCGGCGGAGAATCGAAGGCCGTAAACGTTCTGAAGGGTGAGATCGAGAAAAAGGCATTCACCTGGAAGGACTCCGCGATCGCGGGCGGGGGCGGACAAAACGCGATGACGGTTCTCAAGTCGCGCGCCGTCGCCGGAGACCCGCCCGCGGTCGTTCAAATGCGGGGACCGGCGGTGCAAGACTGGGCCGAGAACGGCGCGCTGGTCGATTTGGACAAGGTAGCCGGCGGCTGGAGCAAGGTTCTTCCTCCCGCGATCCTCAACGTCCTCAAATACAAGAACAAGATTTACGCGGCGCCGCATTGGATCCATCGCGTCAACTGGATGTACATCAACAAGGCGATCCTCGACAAAGCCGGCGGCAAGGTACCGACGACGAGGGAGGAACTCTATCAGGTCGCCGACAAGATGAAGGCCGCGGGCTTCATTCCGATCGCGCACGGCGAGACGGCTTATCAAGACGGCGTTTTCTTCGAGGGCATCGTGCAATCCATGGGCATCGATTTCTACCGGAAGGCAATCCTTGAAGGCGATCAGCAGGCCTTGACGTCTCCGACGATGGTGAAGGTGTTCGATACCGTTCGCGAGTCCCAGAAATACTTCGACGACGGCGTTCAGGGCCGACCGTGGAATCTCGCAGCGGCCATGGTGATCGAGGGTAAGGCCGGCATCCTGTTCATGGGCGATTGGGCCAATGGCGAGTTCAAGAATGCCGGCAAGGTGCCCGGCAAGGACTATGTCTGCGTCCCGGTGCCGGGCACCGAGAAGATGTTTACCTTCATCGCCGACACGTTCGTATTCTTCAAGCAGCACGATCAACCGGCCTCGCCGGGCCAACTCGCGCTTGCTTCGCTGATCATGACGCCCGAATATCAGGAAAAAGCGGCTTTTTACAAGGGAGCGATCCCCGCGATCACGACAGCGTCCGTTGTTGAATTCGACGATTGCGCGAAAAAGTCAGCGGCCGATATGAAAGCCAGCATCAGTTCCGACACGCTGATTACTTCGCAAAATCAGGGCACATCTGAAGCGCGGTTGGGCGCTATTCGCGATGTCGTCAGCAAATTCATGAATTCCAAGCAAGATTCGAAGAGTGCCGCGGAAGCATTGGCAAAGGCGGTCAAGGCCGCCATGTAGTTCAGACCGATGACGGCATTGCAGACCATTGCGAGCGTGCGGCAGCGGAAGTCTCAGTCCAGCGTCTCGGCCTGGTTTGAGCGAAGCGTGCCGGCGCTCGTCTTGTCGCCGGGTGTGTGCGTCAGCGTCATCTTCGTATACGGCTTCGTCCTGGTGACGGGTTATCTGTCGTTTACGCCATCCACCCTCATGCCCAGATATGCTCTTGTCGGCCTGGATCGCTACCGGGATCTATTTTCCAATGATGTCTGGTGGGAGTCCGTCAATAATCTCGCCTGGTTTACCGTACCGTTCATTATCGGCAGCGCCGCGTTCGGACTGTTGCTTGCCATCCTGATGGATCAAAGAATTCGTTACGAAGGCGCGTTGCGCGCGACGTTTCTTTATCCCTTGGCACTGTCCCAGATTGTCGCGGGCACGGCTTGGCAGTGGTTGTTCAATCCGACATATGGCCTGGAGAGGGCAGTCCAAAATTTTGGATGGAGCAGCTTCAGGTTCAACTGGCTGGGAAACCCCGATCTGGCGATCTTTTGCGTGGTCATCGCCGCGATCTGGCAATGCACAGGATTTGTCGCCTCTCTATTCCTTGCCGGACTACGCAGCGTCGATGATGAAATTGTAAAAGCAGCTCAAATCGACGGCGCGTCCCTGCCGACGATCTACCGACGCATCATTCTTCCCGTCATTCGACCGGTGTTCTTTTCCGTGACGCTGATATTGGCTCATCTTGCCATCAAGACCTTCGATATCATCGTGGTCATGACCGCGGGCGGCCCCGGAACGGCCACCTGGTTGCCTTCGTACTTCATGTACACGTTTGCGTTCGAGCGCGGCCGCATGGGAATCGGCGCGGCATCGGCCATGATGATGCTCGCAATGATCGTCGCCGTGCTGGTCCCCTTGATGTACCTGGAAAGCCGAGCCACGCGCAATGCAACATAGCTCCTTAACAGTGCGGGCGGTTCTATATCTGGCGTTGCTGCTGTTTGCCGCGCTTTTTTTGATTCCGTTCTACTTGGTCCTTGTGACCTCCTTCAAGGACGTGGCCGAGTTGCGTCGGGGCAATATGCTTTCCTTGCCCGAGACCTGGACGGTCGCTGCATGGCTGAAAGCCTGGAGTGCCGCCTGTACAGGCGCGGCCTGCAACGGTCTTCGTCCATACTTCTATAACTCGTTGGAAATGGTCGTTCCGGCCGTGCTGATTTCGTCTGTTATCGGCGCGTTCAATGGTTATGCGCTGGCACAATGGCACTTCCGCGGCGCGGACGCCATTTTTACGCTGTTGCTGCTGGGTTTCTTCATTCCGTACCAAGCGATATTGCTTCCGGCTGCCCAGTTTCTTGGCTATCTGCATCTATCGAATACCATTGCCGGCCTCGTGCTGATTCATGTCGCGTATGGCATTGCCTTCACGACGATGTTGTTTCGGAACTATTATGTCAGCGTTCCGTCCGATCTGGTTAAGGCGGCACGAGTCGATGGGGCCGGTTTTTTCCTGATCTTTCGCAAGATTTTCCTCCCCATCTCGCTGCCGATTTTTACCGTCTGCATCATTTGGCAGTTCACGCAGATCTGGAACGACTTCCTTTTCGGAGCAGCTTTCTCCGGTACGACCGCACGACCGGTGACCGTGGGTTTGAACAATCTCGTCAACACCACCGAAGGCGTGAAGGAATACAACGTCGATATGGCCGGTGCGGTCATTACGGCGTTACCCACGCTGATCGTGTACATATTCGGGGGCCGTTACTTCGTCCGCGGATTAACCGCGGGGGCGGTAAAGGGATGACGTTCCTGACCTGCATAAAAGCCAGATCGATGATGGCCCGACGCCTGAAGGGTGCCGGGGAATCGTCAGGAGGAATCACGCCATGCCCGGCTTGAAAATAAGAGATGTCTACAAAACGTTCGGCAGCAATATAGAGGTCCTCAACGGCGTGAACCTCGAGGTCGAGCAGGGGCAGTTTCTGATTCTTGTAGGCAACTCGGGTTGTGGCAAGTCGACCCTGCTCAATATGATTGCCGGGCTTGAAACGATTACGCGCGGCGAAATCGAGATTGGCGGCCGGGTCGTCAACGACCTTCCTCCCAAGAGCCGCGATATCGCGATGGTGTTTCAATCCTACGCGCTGTATCCGTCGATGACGGTCAAGGAGAACATCGCTTTTGGACTGGAGATCCGGAAGGTCCCCCTTGCGGAGCGATCGACGATCGTGGCGCGCGTCGCGGAGATGCTTCAAATCTCGGATCTTCTGGACCGCAGGCCGCGGCTTCAAGCACGCTCACTTCTGATGCGAACGTGCCCACTGCGACGCTCGAAATGCTCGCGGCTGCCATTCGAGGCATTGAATCCCATTACGTCTGGAGCGGGAATCTATCGCTTGAAATCGGCAACGCGTTTCTCCACGAAAGCATTGATTCCTTCACGGTGATCGCCGGCGGAAAAGCAGAGTGTGTTCATTTCGTTTTCATAGATGAGGCCGGCGGGAAGCGCCGACATCATGGCCATCCGCACCGACGCCTTCACGGCTTCCAGCGCGACGGGGCTATAGCCCGCCAGTTTGCTGCAAAACGCGCGGGTTTGTTCGAGCAGCGTCTCCTCATTGGTGAGGGTCCGGGCGTGACGGCGTTCAGCTTTTTCGGGCGGTTTAACACGACCTCGGCAACGGCTCCGTTCATCTGAAGCAACACTTCATCTTCCATTTTAGTCTCCACGTTTGTCGCAAAATCGGTGCGTCAGCGGTACGAGGGACCAGCCTCGTCCCGCTCCCTGATGAAATCCATGTCCAGCTCCAGGCCAAGTCCTGGCAGATCCGGAACGTGCATGAAGCCGTCGATCGGCGCAGGCGCATTCTTGAAAATCTTCGCCGTGATATCCTCGAACATCAGCAGGCGTTCCAGGAACGGTGCGTTAGGCAAAGCCGCGGCCAGATTCAGATGGATATTCTCCATTGCGTGGGGAGCGAATTGCACGTTCCAGGCCTGCGTTAGTGCTGCGATCTTCAGCAATTCGGTGTAGCCGCCGGCACGCGCTCCGTCGGCTTGAATGATATCCGCGGCCTCATTCAAGAGGAGATCGCGCACACCGAATTTCGTGTACTCGTGCTCCCCGGTGGCAAGCGGGATATCGGTACCGCGCTTGAAGCGGGCCAGGCCGGGAATATCGTCCGCGAATACCGGCTCCTCGAACAATTTGATATCGAATTCACGGATGTTGTTCGCCAGTTGTACCGCGGTCGCTGCATCGAAGCAGTTGTTGGCATCGATCAGAAGGTCGATATTGGGTCCTACCGCGTCCCGCACCTTGCGAACGCGCTGCACGTCGCGTCGCGGATTTTTTCCTCCCTCAACGCCGACCTTGAACTTGATCATCTTGAATCCCCGGGCGATCATGCCCTTCATTTCGTCCACCAGCCGGTCGTCGGAGAAGGACGTCCAGCCGCCGCTCGAGTAGACCGGTATTTCGGTGCGATTGCCGCCCAACAGCCTGTAAATGGGCAGATTGACGATCTTACCCTTGAGATCCCACAACGCGATATCGACCGCGCTTAGCGCGCAGAAAGTAAGCCCCTTTCGCCCGATGCCTCGCAGATAATGGAAGAACTCGTTCCAGATGACTTCGGTCTCAAGCGGATCCCGGCCAAGGAGCATCGGCGCCATGTTGCGCAGGATAAGCTCGCGCGTCGCCTCACCACCGACTTCGTGATAGGTGACGCCTATTCCTTCGAGCCCTTGATCCGTGGTCACGCGGACGATGACGTAGCCGATACTTTCCACCTTGCGCGTCGAATCCGCAAAGCCTCCGGTGACAGGTGCGGACACCAGATGAACGTCGATCTTCCTGATCTTGTGCAACATTAGCTTTCCTTAATTGAGCGGTTGCAGAGTACGATAAATTTCGTCGAATGCCCGGAGCCACATGGGTTCTGTAGCGGCCTGTTATCGTTTCGTCATCGCGCGCACGAGATCGCGGATGGCGCCGATCTGTTCGATCTTCGCCGTCATTGCGATGACTTCGCGTACCTGGCTGGCTGGCAGACGGGCCGCAGCAGCGAGTTGCGATTGACGAATGGGGTACCGAAAGGATATTTATGAAACCGGTTACATGCAACCTACTTTTATTTGGCGCGCCCCATAGTGACGCGGGCCGCCGTCTGGCCGTAGGACGGCGCCGGGAAACATGACCCTTCGATTTGGTGTTGTTGGCACGGCCTATTGGGCCCGGGAAATCCACATTCCCGGGCTTTTCGCGGCTGGTGCGGATGCGGTCGGAATTTGGGGGCGGACGCCGGCGACCGTCGAAAGAATCGCCCAAGAGCGCGGCTTGCCGGCCTTTGCTAGCCTGGACGATCTCCTGGACGCTTGTGATGCGGTTACAATTGCCGTGCCGCCGGATGTTCAAGCCCAAATCGCCCTGCGGGCTGCCCAAGCCGGAAAGCATTTGATTCTGGAAAAGCCGGTCACCCGCGACGTGGAAAGCGCCCACCGGATCGCCAGGGTCGTCGCGGAGCGGGACCTGGCGACTCAGGTCTTTTTCCTGCGCCGTTTCGTACCGGAGATCGCTGCAACGATCGCTTCGGAGCGGGGCAACAACTGGACCCAGGCCAAGATACGCGTGCATGCCTCGGTGATGGCCACTGAGAGCCCCTATTCGGGTTCGGTATGGCGCCAAGCGCCGGGAGCTGCTTTGTGGGATATCGGCCCTCACGTTCTGTCTGTGCTCATTCCCATGATGGGGCAGGTGACAGCCATTGCAGCCCAGCCGGAACGCGACGGTTTCTCGGTCTTTCGGACATGGCACGAGCGCGGCGGCGTTGCCAACGTGTCGGTGACGCTGCACTGTGCCGCCGATGCCGTTGCCAACGACTATCGTTTCCTTGGCCCAACCCGTGAGTTGGTGTTTCCGAATCCGCAATTCTCGCGCATCGACGCGTTCAGCCGCGCGGTACTCGAACTCACCGACGCGGTCCGCAATGGGCGCCGCGATCTTCCATGCGGTCTGCCGCTCGGGGTCAACATTGTCGAATGGTTGGTGAAGGCGGAACTAAGTCAGGAACGGGGCGCTAAGGTGGTCTGAAATAGCGTTGCCGTCGATGCGCACAGCAGCAAAGCCGGATAGACCTGCTTTAATTGGAAGACGTTCACTGCGTTCGGGACGCAGAGACGATCCACGTCAGACGGTCACGACGAGCGAATGTCGGTATCGGTGGTTGCGAGTCCGCGCAACCACTTTTGTTATAACTCGCTCACCGTCCCGGTCTGATAGCCGGGACGTATGCGGGATTGGAGGACTGAACTTGGAGACGCCCACGCAGATGGTGTCGATCGATGCGCAGCGTCGCAGCAGGCCGATTGCGATGGCCTCCCCGAGTGCTTCCAGCGTTCGATATTTCATCGCGCCGGCGAGGCTCACAGCGGCGTCCACCACGGCATCTAGCGGATCGATGCATCCAATCTGTCGTCCCGATGGAAATCGGCGGCGGTGTTTTTTGGAGGCTGTGTTTTTGGAGACTTGCATAGAGTGACGGTTGTCGATTATATGGCAGCGTCGCGTGACTGGCGAGCTTGGATGGGACACCATCGGGGAGCGCGACATTTACCA
>Ga0209488_10001952_pt1 | contig 17381 bp, 13 predicted proteins | sample Rivendell_Oct201_8_FD_188349 | JGI IMG/M metagenome (GOLD analysis project Ga0209488, IMG submission 188349) | Vadose zone soil microbial communities from the Eel River Critical Zone Observatory, Northern California, USA -... | ecosystem: Environmental > Terrestrial > Soil > Vadose zone >...
TCCGTTCAGACCCCGGATCAACAAACCCCTTCCGACCCGGGACCTAAACTTGGCGACCTAGGGATGCCCCCTCCGTCGCACCGTCACCTTACTCGACGACTCTCTATTAGCAACGGTTAACCATGCGAATTACCAACAACCAACGCAGTTTTCAGCCGTGTGTTGCTTGAAAAACACTCATTTTCCAGCCGCAGAGTGTCCTTCCGGCCAGTTATTGAAAGGTTATGCATCCGTCTTGCGCGTCCAAAATAGCCGTGGTAATCAATCAGTGCTTTCAGTCATCATATTTTATGCGCTTTTTACGAAATTAGACGATAATTTTACATGGAGTTTACTTTACCTTGGATGCCCCCGCGAATCGGTGTTTCTCTACCGCCCAAAAGCATCTGCCCGAGTCAATTGCGGTCCTCATCCCCTGCCAAGCCCCGCTTGATCGACGCTGCGAGCCAGCTCTCCGGCCCTAATCGGAGAAAACGATGCGAAGTACTGAAATCGACGGCCTCTGCTTCTCAATCGCTCAAGACGTTGCGCAAGAAATATAGCCGCTAATCTAGGCGCATCGGCAATATCGGCAGATCAACGCAAGGACTAGTGCGGCGAATTTGAAGTTCCTGCAGCAGTTGCCGCAAGCTCGTTCAGGAACTTCAAATTCAAAGCCGTACTAGAATCATAGAGTTGCTAGTGCTCCTTTGTTTCCGAAGTTCGCATTGAGCGTGCCGCAATGTCAGGCGAACTTCGGAAACGAGCACTAGCCTTCCGTATTCACAGAAGACAACATCTATATTTACTGAAGGGAAGATTGGTCAGCCTTGCAGCACAAGCTGCAAGACGACGGCTCAACAAACCGCGTTCAAACAATGGCGGAGACGAATAATGGCGGAGAGGATGGGATTCGAACCCATGATACGGCTTTAGGCCGTATAACGGTTTAGCAAACCGCCGCCTTCAGCCACTCGGCCACCTCTCCGATGCCGAACCCGTATCGACCGCGCTGACCTCGGTCAAGGTGCGGCACTCCTCCCGACGAAGCCCCATCAGTCGACGACAATATGAGCGGGCGTGAGGCCGGCGCAATGCCGCTCCCAGATAGCAGTCAATGCGCGCTCAAGGTCGCGGGTGAATTGCCCCGTGTTGAACAGCGGGCCGCTCGATCGTAACGCTTGCAAGCGTGCCCTCAGCCCGGCCAGCGCATCACGATCGCCGGCTAGACGCAAGGCCAAGTTGTAATACTCGGCCAGCGAGGGGGCGATCAGCTCAGGCAGTCCCGCTGCAGTCAAGATGCTGGCTGACACGCGGGAGGCAAATGTGTCCCCAGCCAGTGCGACCAGAGGAACTCCCGCCCATAAAGTGTCGCTCGCGGTCGTGTGCGACCCATAGGGGAAGCAATCGAGCGCAAGATCCGCCCGCGCAATGCGCGCAAGATGTTCGGGCGGCTCTACCATCGGGGCAAAGACCAGGCGCGCAGGATCGATCCCCCGGCTCGCCGCCTTGGCCACAAGCGCTCGCACGGCGATGTCCTCGGGCCGGAGCAGCCAGAGCACCGAACGGTCGACCGCCTGCAATAGGCGCAGCCAACAATCGAACACCTCGGGCGTGAGCTTGAAAGCTCCATTGAAAGAGCAGAACACGATCGCCTCCTCGGGGAGGCCGTGGGCGCTCCGACTCTGTGCCTTAGCGGCAGTTCGCTTGTCATCGTTGGCCTGATAAGTGTGCGGGAGCCGGATAATCTTCTCAGAAAAATGAGGCTCATCCTGCGGCCGGATGAGCGTGTGGTCCGCCACGATATAGTCGATCCAGGGCGCCCCCAGCGTGCCCGGAAAGCCGAGCCATTGCGTTTGTACGGGCGCTGGCCGCGCAGCCAGCACCGCCGGCCGCGTGCGCTTCGTCCAGCCGGCGAGATCGATCAAGACATCGATCTCGTCGCGCGCGATCAACTCCGCAGCCTCGGAATCCGACATTCCGGTGATCGGAACCAAGCGATCGAACGCCGCTTCGAATCGCCTGCGATGGTCGTCGGCAGCGGGCGGCGAAAAGTCGTAACCGATGACCTCGAAGCGTGCGCGATCATGCTGCTCGATCGCTCCGATCATCAGGTGGGGCACTGCGTGACTGTAGAAATCGCCTGAAAAATAAGCGATCCGAATGCGCTCGCGCTTGCCCGTGCGTGCGGCGTTGGCGCTCCGAGCACGCGGCAAAGCACTCGCGACCCTTTGTGCGCTCCGCCGCGCCGCCGCCAGTTGCTGCGAGGCGCTTGCGCCCGCAAGGAACAGCAGGCGCCAGGGAGCGCTCTCATCAACCGCGTCCTCGCCCTCTCCAATCGTGCAGGCCAGCGGCTCCAAGCGTGCGGCGAAGTCCCAGTCGCACGCGCGTCGAGCCGTATAAATCGCCCAGATCGCCCGCCGCGGCTCGTCCCTGAATTTCACTGTCGCCTTGAACAGCTTAAGCGCATCCTCCGTGTCGCCGGCGTCGTCCAATGCACTGGCTATAAGATCGAGGAGGCTCAGGTTGTCCTCGCAGACGACCGTCTCGATTCCGCCGATGACGGCCAACGCTTCACGTGCCGCCGCGGCAGCCTCGCCAGCGCGTCCCTGCGGGCCCAATGCCAGCGCAAGGTTGGCGTGGCTGAACGGCGACGTCCGGTCGAGCGCTATGGCGTGACGAAAGCTCGCTTCGGCGTCGCGTAGCGCGCCACGGCGCATGAGCACGCGCCCGAGCTCGTTATGAGACGCAGCAACGTTGGGCTCCGCCGCGACAGCGAGGCGCAAATGCTGTTCGGCCTGTTCAAGCTGATCGAGCCCGGCCAGCGCTTCGCCGAGATGATAGTGCACGGCCGGATGACCGGGCGCGAGCTCAAGCGCACGCTCGAGCAGCTCGCTTGCCTCCTCGTTCCGCTTGCGCAGATGCAGCACGCGGCCGAGCGCCACCAAGGTGCCGATCGAGGCGGGTTGCAAAGCCAGCGATTTGCGGAGGCTTCGCTCCGCTGGCTCATAGTCCTTGAGCTCGCATTGGCACAATGCCAGGTTGTCCCAGAATTGCGGATCGTCCGGATGATCGCGCGCCGCACGCTCGAAGTGCGGCAACGCTTCGGAGAAGTGCCGCTGCGCTGCCAGTGCGAGGCCCAGGAGCTCACGCAGAATAGGTGTGCCGGCGAATGACTTCAGGACCGCCTTGGCACGCTGCTCCATGTCTGGAAAGCGGCCGAGACTATAAAGCCTCAGCAGCTCGTTGACCGCGTCCTGCAGGCTCGCCGGCATCAGTCGTCCCCGTGCAAAACCCCGATCTACCTAAAGCATGATCGCAATAAGGGGAACTGCCTCTCAGAAAATACCGTGATTACACAAAAGGTTAGATCTTGATCCGACCTCGATTCAGATCAGGGGGAGGCACCATCGTTGCCGCTACTTCACCACCAATAGCATTGGGCTGCGCGCCTCTTCGATCCGAAGTCACGCCTCTTCGATCCGAATATGTATCGCGCGATCGGCGGGCGGGACGGGCCAGCACGCGCTCGAGCCACCGCTTGAGGCGTGGGAACTGGTTGATGTCCTGTCCCCTGATAGACCACGACGCGGCCGCGCCTCGTCGCGCGGATAGAAACGACCCGTGTTGCGTCCCGGATTGCTCGGGCTTGAATTGCTCGCCCTTCGACAAATTAACTGGAATGACATTGTAGGGGAGCGCGCACTCCTCCAGCATGATCGAGATCATCCACCCATTTTCGGCGGCGGCCAGTAGTAGAGCTCGATCGGCGCTGGCTTCTTCTTGATTGCGTTTGAGAATCTGCGCTGGACGCGCTTGCGCGGGGTGCGGACCATGGATGGAAGGCTCCTCGGAAACTGTTTCGAGCCATAAGGTCCCAGACCTGATACGCGCAATCCTACCCCTCAGTCCGAATTTGCCAGGCATCAGACACACCAAGGGCGTCGGCGAGAATCCGGAGATATAAAGCCAGTGACAGGTTAGGCCTGCCAACCGCAGGGACCGGGCGCTGCCCTTTCCCTGGTCCACCGCTTTTCACCCTTGCGAGCTTCCAGCCAGTGGCGCTTCAACCTCTGTCTCGCCGACGCCCTCTGTCGTCGACTGGAACCGGCGCTGTCTATAACGAGCTACACGGCGTAGGTCGTTACTTGGCAGCCGCCGGTCCGTGTGACGCGGTCACCGACATCAGAGCGATGTCAAAGACCGTGAAGTGGCGGCTGCCTACTTCTTCTTCCGGCGCTTCGTCTTCTTCGCGCCCTTCTTAGCCGCCGCCTTGGCCTTTCTCTTCTTCGCCATGCTGCCCTCCTAGCCGTTGAGTGAGTGGCGATATCGCTACAGCAACCGCGGGGATCGCGGCCGCTCCTCTTCAATTACTACAGAGTGAGACAAAAATCAGCGACCACGCTCAATGAGGGGTGGATTTCCTGTGTTTGACACAAGCTGTTGTGGCGTAACACCCGCGTACGCGGCGCGCAGTTGCGCATCACGCATCGCGCGCTCGCGCGCGTCGAGTTGCTCGTCCGCTGGAATCAACAAGTGCCCATGGAATAAGGATTACATGCACGACAATAACGCTCTCACCAAGGCACGTGAGCATCGCGTCGATGATCGATTCCCAGTGCAGCAAGATGGCGACGATCTGCTCATCCACCGTCGATTCACCTTGCTAAAATTTTTTTTCGGATTCGGCTCCGCGGAGGCCCTTTCGGCATTCGACTCCGATCGGAATCGCGCGAATCGCGCGCCAGGTGATTCGCTGGCAAGCCCCTGAGGCAGGATTTTTTTGCCGTCAGCGGTCGCATGACGCGTCGACTCTGACCATCTGCACGGGGCATCAGCGCGCTCAAGGAGCGGTTCCTGCAGCTCAGAGAGGTTATCTGGCGCAGTCAGACGCCGAGCTTGCGCTTGAGCAGGTCGTTCACGGCCTGCGGATTGGCTTTTCCGCCGGATGCCTTCATCACCTGACCGACGAACCAACCGATGAGCTTGGGATTGCTGCTGCGCGCCTGCTCGACCTTGTCCGGGTTCTTGCCCATGATGTCGTCGACGACCTTCTCGATCGCCGAAAGATCGGTGACCTGCTCCATTTGGCCCGCTTTGACGATCGCGGCCGGCTCACCGCCCTCACGCCAGACGATCTCGAACACGTCCTTCGCAATTTTGCCGGAAATTGTTCCCGCTGCAATCAGGTCGAGGATTGCGCCGAGTTGCTGCGCGCTCATCGGAGAGGCGGAAATGTCCTTGCTCTCCCTGTTGAGGCGGCCGGCAAGGTCATTGATCACCCAGTTCGCGGCCACCTTGGCGTCACGACCGCGCGCAACGTCCTCGAAGAACTCCGCAGTCTCCCGCTCGGACACCAGAACGTTGGCGTCGTAGGCGGAGAGCGCGTGCTCGCGCATGAAGCGCGCCTTCTTGGCATCCGGAAGTTCCGGCAGATGTGCCGCCAGGTCTTCAACGACACTCGGCGAGAGCTCGAGCGGCAACAGATCCGGATCGGGGAAGTAGCGATAGTCGTGCGCTTCCTCCTTGCTGCGCATGGCGCGCGTTTCACCCCTGTCCGGATCGAACAGGCGGGTCTCCTGCTCGATCCTGCCACCATCCTCCAAGATTTCGATCTGCCGGCGCGCCTCGTGCTCGATCGCCTGGCCAATGAACCGGATCGAGTTCACATTCTTGATCTCGCAGCGCGTGCCGAGCGGCTCGCCGGGGCGCCGCACCGATACGTTGACGTCCGCCCGCAGATTGCCCTTCTCCATGTCGCCGTCACAGGTGCCGAGGTAGCGCAGAATGCTGCGCAGCTTGGTGACGTAAGCCTTGGCCTCCTCCGCCGAGCGCAGATCGGGCTTCGACACGATCTCCATCAGCGCCACGCCGGAGCGGTTGAGATCGACGAACGACATGGTCGGGTGCTGATCGTGCAGCGACTTGCCGGCGTCCTGCTCAAGATGCAGGCGCTCGATGCCAACTTTAATCGCTTCACCGTCGGGCAGATCGACCGCGACCTCGCCTTCGCCCACAATCGGCGACTTGTACTGGCTGATCTGATAGCCCTGCGGCAGGTCGGGATAGAAATAGTTCTTTCGGTCGAACACCGATTTGAGATTGATCGTGGCCTTGAGCCCGAGACCGGTGCGCACCGCCTGCTTGATGCATTCTTCGTTGATCACCGGCAGCATGCCGGGCATCGCGGCATCGACCAGCGAGACGTACGAATTGGGCTCGCCGCCGAACTCGGTCGAGGCGCCGGAAAAGAGCTTCGAGCGCGAGGTCACCTGGGCGTGGACCTCGAGCCCGATCACGACCTCCCAGTCGCCGGTGGCGCCACGGATTAACTTCTTGGGGTCTACGGGGCGGGCGATAACGTTCATGGGACGAACCTGCGGGGGCAGCGGGACACGCTCGTAAATCGAGCCACGACAGCCTATACTGAATAGGACAGCTCAAACCTGACTAGCAGACCGGCAGCATGACCGTCCATGCACCAGTAACGATGACGAAAGAGGCCTTTCTCGCCTGGGTCGACCAGCGCGAGGAGCGGTACGAATTCTCGGGGGGGCGTGTCATTATGATGGTTCGCGTAACGAGGAACCACGCAAGGGTCACAAAGAACTTGCTGGTCGCCCTCGGTACTCGCCTTTCCAGCGAGTCATACGACATTATGGTTGAGGCCTTCGCGGTTCATGCCGGTGATAGCGTGCGCTTCCCCGATGTCCTGGTCGAGTCAGCGCAGCCAGACGGGAAGTCGCTACGCGCCGAAAGCCCAATCCTGATCGCCGAGGTGCTGTCGCCTGGCACCTACCATCTCGATTTCGGAGACAAGCTCCGTGAGTACCTGACCCTGCCGACGCTGGACACCTACCTCATCATCTCGCCAGACGAGCCCCGGATATGGGTCTGGCAACGAACCGACGGCGCCTTTCCGAAAGAGCCGGACATCATCGAGAAACGTGACCAGCATGTCGGCCTCCCTGCTCTGGCGATCGAGATTCCAGTCGAGGACATCTATCGCGGGATCACCTGAAGCGGTGCCTCTCGTTGACGGCTATCGCAACCTTCCCGACCGGCGTAGAGTTGCGCCAAGGAGAGAACCGTCATCAGGGGGGGCCAACATGAAGACCGTTTTGTCGATCACTGCCGCCGCGTTGCTGCTCGCGGGCGCCGCCAACGCCGCCGAGATCAAGGTTCTATCCACCCAGGCCACCGAGGAGGCCTACAAAGAGCTGGTGCCGCAATTCGAGAAGGCGTCGGGGCACAAGGTCACGACGATCTTCACCGGTACGCTCGGCGTCATGAAGCGGCTCTCGGATGGCGAGAGCTATGACCTCCTGATCATGTCGAGGCAGTCGATCGACGAGCTTGCCCAGAGCGGCAAGGTGGTCGCTGGCAGCCCCGCGGACATTGCGAAGTCCGGCGTGGGAGTCGCAGTGGGCAAGGGCAAGCCGAAGCCAGACATCAGCACGGTCGACGCGCTCAAGAAGTCGCTGCTGGCCGCGAAGTCGATCGGCTACTCCACCGGCCCGAGTGGCGTCTATGTCATCACCATGTTCCAGAAGATGGGAATCGCCGACGAGATCAAGAGCAAGCTGAAGCAGACCCCGACCGGCGTGTTCGTCGGCAGCATCATCGCCAGCGGCGAAGCCGAGATCGGCTTCCAGCAGGTGAGCGAGCTCAGCTTCTTTCCGGGCATCGACTACGTCGGGCCAATACCCGCCGAAGTTCAGCTGATCACCGTCTTTTCCGCCGGAATTCCGGCCGGAACGAAACAAGCCGATGCCGCCAAGGCGCTGGTGAGCTTCATCACTGCGCCGGCGGCGGCGGCCATCTTCAAGAAGCACGCGCTCGATCCCGGCTGATGGGCGGCGCTCCCGCGCGCGGCATAGCGACGCTTGCCGGGACAAAGCCGATTGTCGCTTCTGAGATGGCGCGATAGCCTCGATGGCAAGCGCGACCCGCGCTCCGGAGCGCATGGGCGCAGTTGCATACGCCTGCCAGGGAGGACGCCATATGCTGACCCGCCGCTCGTTGGCCGGGCTTTGTGCGGCCGCCGCATGCGCGCCAGCTCTCATCGGGCGCGCTCGCGCACAATCCTGGCCTGGCCGTCATGTCCGGCTGGTCGTTCCGTTCCCGGCCGGCGGGGGCACCGACATCATCGCGCGCATTCTCGCCAACCGGCTGTCCGAGATCTGGGGCCAGCAAATGGTGATCGAGAACAAGGGCGGCGCCGGCAGCAATATTGGCGCCGAAACAGTCGCGCGCGCTGAGCCCGACGGCTATACGCTTTTGATCGGCTCACTGCCGGTCGCCGTTAACCGTTTCCTGTATTCCTCGCTCAACTACGATTCCATCACCGACTTCGCGCCGGTTTCGCTGATCTGCACCTACCCGAACCTCATGGTGGTGCCTAACTCGTCGCCGGCGAAGTCGGTCATGGAGTTCGTCGCTCACGCCAAGGCGAACCGCGGCAAGATCACTTTCGCCTCCTCCGGCACCGGGACCTCGACGCATCTCTCCGGCGAGCTGTTCAAGCGCATGACCGCCATCGAGATGACGCACGTGCCTTACCGGGGCGTGGCACCCGCGCTTAACGATGTCATACCGGGCCGCGTCGACGTCATGTTCAACACCATGGCAGGCGTACTGCAGCACGCACGCTCAGGGCAGGTGCGCGGGCTTGCGGTGACCTCGGCCAAACGCTTCCCCACCGCGTTGGAGTTCCCGACCGTGGCGGAGTCCGGCGTACCGGGCTTCGACGTGTCAGCCTGGTATGCATTTTTCGCTCCAGCCAAAACGCCGCCCGAGATCGTGAACAAGCTTTCCACCGACACAGTCGCAATTCTGCGCGAGCCGGCGGTGATCGCCGCCATGGAGAAGGCTGGTGTTGCCGTTGCCGGCTCGACACCGGCCGAGCTCGCCCGGCTGCTCAAATCGGAAATCGATCTCTGGGGCCCGGTCATCAAGGCGGCCGGCATCAAATCCGAGGAGTAAGGATGCTCAATCGACGACATCTCATGAGGCTCGCGGGCGCAACCGCGCTCGCGCCACTCGCCGCTCGCAGCAGCCTCGCGCAGGGCAGCGCCGCCATGACATCTCCTTGGCCAAACCGCATCGTGAAGCTCGTGGTGCCGTTCACCCCCGGAGGCGGCATCGATGCGATTGGCCGCATCATCGGCGCGCGCCTCTCCGAGATGTGGGGCCAGCAGGTGGTGGTGGAGAACAAGCCCGGTGCCGGCGGCAATCTCGCCTCCGAATACGTCGCCCGTTCCGCCCCCGACGGCTACACGCTCTACATCACGGCTGGCGGCATCGCGGTCAATCGGTTCCTGTTTGGCTCGGTCAACTATGATCCGGTTGCCGACTTTGCGCCGGTGACGCTGATCTGCCTGTTCCCCAATCTCCTGGTGGTGCCGGTCGCCTCGCCGTTCCGCTCGGTCGGCGATCTGCTCGCGCATGCGCGGGCCAATCCGGGCAAGGTGACCTTCGCGACGCCGGGCCACGGCAGCTCGCCGCACATGAGCGCCGAGCTGTTCAAGTCCATGGCCAAGGTCGACATGGTGCATGTGCCCTACCGAGGAGCCGCCCCGGCGGCAACCGATGTGATCGCCGGCCGAGTCGACTGCACCTTTGCGGTGATGGCTTCGGGCCTTCCGCTCGTTCAGAACGGCCAGCTGCGCGCGCTCGGCGTCAGCACCGCCAATCGCCAGCCGAGCGCCCCAGACGTGCCAACCATCGCGGAAGCCGGCGTGCCGGGCTACGACACCTCGTCATGGTTTGCATTCTTCCTGCCGGCCAAGACGCCGCCCGAGGTCATCCGGAAAATTCAAGCCGACACCGTTGCGGTGATGGCCGAGCCTGCCATCAAGGCCAAGCTGGACACACTCGGCGTCGTGATCGTCGGCTCAACGCCCGAAGCGCTCGGGGCCCACCTCAAAAATGAGATGGACAAGTGGGGCCCGGTGATCAAAGCCGCCAACATCAAGGTCAACGAGTAGCCCTGCGCAGCAATTGCGCGACCGCCCTCACATCGCGCGCGGCTCGCGGCGCCAGGGTGTTGCGGCAAGCACGAGCGCATACTCCTCATGCGGCGTTCCAGCCCAGGTGACATGCGCGAGGATTGCGCACACAATATGCCGCGCTCGAAAGGTCGCGATAATCACAATCAGCGCGCGAGCGGCGTGAACGTTTGATCGAACGGGAGGAACGCCATGATCAGCCGCCGCCGCGTCATTGCGCTCTCGGCCGCCTCGGTGCTCGCGCCCGTCAGCCGGGCGTTGGCGCAGACGTCAGGCTGGCCGAACCGCTACGTGCGTCTCGTAGTGCCGTTCCCGCCGGGCGGCGGAACCGATGCCATCGCGCGCGTCGTCGCCGGCAAGCTGTCAGAGCTTTGGGGCCAACAGGTTGTGGTTGAGAACCGTGGCGGTGGCGCCACCAATATCGGCACCGAGGCGGTCTCGCGTGCCGAGCCTGACGGCTACACCATGCTGCTGCACTCGATGCCGCTCGCCGTGAACAAGTTCCTGTTCGCGTCGCTCCCCTACGATCCGGTCGCCGACCTCGCACCGGTGTCGCTGCTGTGCGACTACCCCAACATCATGGCCGTGCCGAACAACTCGCCGGCGCATTCTGTCAACGACTTCATCGCGCACGCCAAGGCCAACAAGGGCAAAATTTCGTTTGCCTCGTCCGGCCACGGCACCTCGGTTCACCTTTCCGGCGAGCTGTTCAAACGCATGGCTGGCATCGAGATGCTGCACGTGCCCTATCGCGGCGCGGGGCCGGCACTCAATGATCTCATCCCCGGCCGCGTCGACGTGATGTTCAACAATATCGGCGCGGTGCTGCCCTTGATCCAGGGCGGCAAGCTGCGCGGCCTGGCGGTGACCACGGCCAGGCGTACGCCGGCTGCCCCAGATCTGCCCCCGATTGCGGAAGCGGGCGTTCCGGGCTTTGACGTCTCATCCTGGTACGCCTTTCTGGCGCCAGCCAAGACTCCGCCCGAGATCATTCGCAAGATGCACGCCGATACAGTTGCGGCGCTCACCGATCCTGCGACCAAGCAGAAGCTCGAGGCCCTCGGTGTGGTCATCCGCGGTTCGTCGCCGGACGAGCTTGCCGCCTTTCTCAAGGCCGAGATGGACAAATGGGGACCGCTGATCAAGGAGGCCGGTATCACCGGCGCCGAGTAAGCCCCCGATGGTCAAACAGCAGATTTTTCGTCAAGGAGTAGAACAATGCGTTGGTCAGTTGTCAGTGCGTTCGCGATTGTCCTGCTGACGGGGCTTGGCACGGCAGCGCAGGCGCAGCCTGCCGACACCATCCTGGTCAACGGCAAGATCGTCACGGTCGATGACCGGTTCAGCATCGCGGAGTCGCTTGCGATCCGCGGCACGCGGATCGTCGCGGTCGGCAGCGCGGCCGAGACGGAGAGGTTGAAAGGGGCGCAGACGCGGGTCATCGACCTCAATCGGCGCACCGTGATCCCCGGACTGATCGACAATCACGCCCATTGGGTACGCGCTGCCGAGCATGATGAGCTGCGCTTCGACGGCGTCACCTCGCGCCAGCGCGCACTGCAGCTCCTGGCTGAGCGAGTGCGCACAGCCAAACCGGGCGAATGGATCGCGGTGCTCGGCGGCTGGTCGGAGGAGCAGTTCACCGACGACCCGCGCGGCTTTCCGCTCGAGGAGCTCGACCGCATTGCTCCCAACAATCCGGTGGCGATCCAGGCGGTCTATAACCACACCTATCTCAACAGCGTCGGCCTTGCGGCCGCCAAGATCGATGCGAGCACAGCGAACCCGCAAGGCGGCACGATCGAGAAGGACACAAGCGGCAAGCCAAACGGCCTTGTGCGCGGCGCCGGCGGCGTCGCCTTTGTGGCAGCACGCATTCCACTGGAAACGCAGGAAGCCTGGCTCGCCAACACCAGGAAGCTCGTCAGCCATCTCAACTCGCTGGGGCTGACCGCCTGGCTCGACGCTGGCGGGCGCGGCATGGGGGCCCAGCACTACGAGCCTTACAAGCAACTCGCCGACCGCGGCGAGCTCAACATCCGTGTGTTCTGGACCACGATCCGGCAACCGGCGACGCCGGCGCAGGTCGACGCAGTGCTGCCGGAAATCGCCCAGCAGAAGCCGTTCCAGGGCAATGCCTATTTCGACCAGGTCGGCTGGGGCGAGTCGGTCTATGGACCGGTCACCACCCAGCTCCTCCGCGCGGAGAGCAACACCAAGCCCGAAGACCTGGCACAGATGCGCCGCGTCCTGCTCGCGCTCGCCGAGCGTGGCCTCTACGTCAATTCCCACGTTGAGATGCAGGCTGCGATCGGCGCCTTCCTCGACGTCTACGAGAGCATCAACAAGGAACGCCCGATCAAGGGGCTGCACTGGTCGTTCTCGCATCTCGACCAGGTCACCGACGCACAGCTCGAGCGCATGAAGCGGCTCGGCATGTCGGCGCAGATCCACAGCCGACCGCTCATTCAGGGCGCCCTGATGCACAAGGCGCATGGCGAGAAAGCGTGGGACATGCCGCCGTTCCGCCGCATCCAGGATTCCGGCATCCACTGGGGCCTAGGCTCGGACGCAACCGCGGTGACGACCTCGAACCCGTTCTACACCTTGAGCCTCGCCGTGACCGGCAAAATGATCGGCGGGCGCGAGGTCAATCGGCAGACCATCACGCGCGAGGAAGCCCTGATCGCGCACACGCGCTCGAATGCCCGCTTCCTGTTCCAGGAAGGTGATCTCGGCTCGCTCGCGCGCGGCAAATATGCCGACCTCCTGGTGCTCGACCGCGACTATCTCACGGTGCCGGCCGACGAGATCAAGGACATCAAGCCGCTGATGACGATGGTCGGCGGCAAGGTCGTGTACGACGCGGCGGCGAAGTGAATGCCGAATACCTGGATCATGATCCAATCAAGTTGAACTGGGATCATGGTCTCGCTTTTTGTTTGAGCATGATCTTTTCCGAAAACCGGTTCCCACTTTTCGGAATCATGCTTTAGCGCGTGCGCCGCCCGACGCCCGTGGATGCACGTGCCTCCGCCTCGGCACGCTGCGGAGCCGGTTTGTTCTGGTAGCGCGCGACCAGGGCTTCGTCATCCAGGCCTTTAGCACAGTCGACCACTAATCGCTGCGACTCGGTATGTAGACCGTGAAAATTCTTGGCCCCCGAGTCGGCGCTGATCTGCATGATCGGAATGGCCTTGGCCCTGACGCGCTCCACGAACTCCCGTTGCGAGCGGAACGAGACAATCTGATCATCGGGATCAGATATCACGATCAGGCGCCGGCCCGGCTGATGTTGCATGCTTTCGACCGCATCGATTGGGTCATAGAGCACCCCGGAGCCGATTGGTTTTCCCAGATCTCGCGATCGAGATTTGACCGAGATGACACCCGCTGCCATGACCGCGCAGCCGACATCTGTACGCCGCTGTACGAGCGCAGCAACCGTATGACCACCACCGGACTGGCCAGCCAGATGGAATTGCTTGAGACCGTAAGTTTCCTTCAGCACATCTAGCGCAGCCACGGCGACGCGGACTTCGATCAGCGTTCGCCGCTTCCGGTGGTCGCCCGAGGAGCCAAACGCGCCGAGACGACCGATGGCGATGTATGGCCCGCCATAAATGCGCGACAGGCGGTGCATATCACGTTGCACGCGACCCGCCGTTATGAAAGTGGCATATTGGTTGAGCGTGTTCGGTTTTTTGAAATCGCCAATATCGCCATGCACAAAAACAATCGCTTCGTCCCTAGAGCCTCCCGCCTTTGAGATCCAGTACCGCACACAATAGCCCGTGCCATCGACCCGCACCCAGGCCGCAGTCCGCAGACTTTTGCATTGTGATTCAGTGACGGTGACGCTCCGGGTCAACACATTCGGCGGGTGGAGCGGAGGATCGTCGGCATCCGGCGGCGTCTCCAGCACCTTATTTTGAAACTTTGCGACAATGGCATCATCCGCCGTTCCCTTGGCACACGCAGCCAGCACTTGCCGCGCCTGACTGTCGAGCAGATGGGCAGATTCATCAGTGGCAGCGACGAAAATCTGGCGGACCGGGAGCTTGGCTTCGGCGAGCCGCTTGACATACGCGGTCTGGGAACGAGCCGAGATGACAGTGTCATCAGGATCCGTCAGGACAAAGATGCGAAGATCAGGACGTGCGGTGATCTGATTGACGAGAGCGATCGGATCAACAGGGCTCTTGTTGCCGGTCCAGTCCTCGGTGCGGCCGAATTCGGCGAGATAGCTGCGAACCGACAGCAGAGCGGAGGAAAGCACAACACAGCCCAGATCGGTGCGCCGGGCCATGAGCGCAGCCGCGCTATGTCCACCGGTCGACCATCCAAGAAGGTGGAAACGGGTATAGCCATGGCGAGCCTTGATGGCGTCGAGCGCGGCAGAGATGAGGGCGATCTCTCCCGGCGTGCGGCGTTTGCTGTGCTCGCCCGAGGAGCCATAGGTACCGGGCCTGCCGAGATGCAAGTACGGAAGCCCAAAATTCCGTGACCAAGTTGCGGTCAAGTCCTGCGTCTGCGCAGGTGTCGCCTTGATGTAATAGTCGTGAGGCTTTACCTCACCGCGCCCGTTGGTAGAGACCAAGTCCTGCGACAGCCTGATGATCACTTCGGATCCGCCGCCCGCAGCGGCCGAGTGAAAGTAGCGGATGCATTCCCGCTGCCCGTCGGCGACCACCCACACGGCGCTTGGCAGCGCCTCGCACTCGGCTTCAGTGATCTTTTTTCCATGAACGAGGTCGGAGCCTGAGAATGGCCCGGTCTCGAAAGCGAGCGCCGCCGTAGGCGCCACGCGCTGGGCTTGAACAGGTCCCATCGCAAATGCGAGCGCAGCAACCGCCGCTGCGCAGGCCGCTCCAAAATGATGCATGGCCGCCTCACCGAGCCCCAATGCGCCAGAATGAAGCAGATCGCGCGTGAGATTACAACCAACGCTGGCAATCCACGCGCGGAGCGGCGACTCATTGCTCCGCGGCAAGGAGCGCCTGCGCAATGCTGTCGTATTCAATCTTGAGCGCGCCCGACACCGCAGGCTTGCCGGCCTGCTTGTACCAATAACGGGCGTTCTCGAGATCGCCCTCGACGCGATGCAGATAGGCGTGCACCCAAGCGCAGTCCTTACCGCCTTCGTCCATGACGATCTTGTGTGCCTTGTCCCAGTCGTCCTTGCCGGCCCACCAGAGACCTGCAAGCGCGGGCGCCAAGCTTTCCGGCGGGCGCGATTTCGATAGACTACGCTTGAACTCGGCGAGGGTCATGGCTCCGTTTCCCTCGAAAAGTCTACCACCACTTCTCCGGCGTGAAGCGGCCCGCCGCGCCCTCGATCACCTGGCCAAGCGAAAACAGCGTTTCTTCGTCGAACGGGCGGCCGATCAGCTGCAGCGCGAGCGGCAGTCCCTGCGGGGACAATCCGGCCGGCACCGCCATTCCGGGCAACCCCGCCATGTTCACCGTCACCGTGAACACGTCGTTGAGATACATCTCGATCGGATCAGCCTGCCCCATCTCGCCGATGCCGAAGGCGGCCGACGGTGTCGCGGGCGTGAGGATCGCGTGAATGCCCTGTGTGAAGCAGTCCTCGAAGTCACGCTTGATCAGCGTGCGCACCTTCTGCGCCCGCAGATAATAGGCGTCGTAGTAGCCGGCCGAGAGCACATAGGTGCCGATCATCACACGCCGGCGCACCTCCTTGCCGAAGCCCTCCGCGCGCGTCTTCTGATACATGTCGACCACGTCGCGCCCCGGCACGCGCAGCCCGTAGCGCACGCCGTCGTAGCGCGCGAGGTTCGAGGAGGCTTCCGCCGGCGCCACAATGTAATAGGCCGGCAGCGCGTACTTGGTATGCGGCAGCGAGATCTCGACGATCTCAGCGCCTGCGGCCTTGAGCCAGGCGACGCCCTGCGCCCACAGCGTCTCGATCTCCGGCGCCATGCCGTCGACGCGGTATTCCTTCGGCACACCGATCTTGAGGCCCTTGATCGATCTGCCAACCGCCGCCTCGTAGTCCGGCACCGGACGATCGACCGACGTGGTGTCCTTCGGATCGTGCCCTGACATCGAGCGCAGCAGGATCGCGCTGTCGCGCACCGTGCGCGCAATCGGTCCGGCCTGGTCGAGCGATGATGCATACGCAATGATGCCCCAGCGTGAGCAGCGGCCATAGGTGGGCTTGATCCCCACTGTGCCGGTGAACGCAGCGGGCTGCCGGATCGAGCCGCCGGTGTCGGTTGCGGTCGCACCGATGCAGAGCCGCGCCGAGACCGCTGCCGCCGAGCCGCCCGAGGATCCGCCCGGCACCAGCCCTTCATTCGCGCCGCGCCGCCGCCAGGGATTGACCACCGGCCCGAAGCGCGAGCTCTCGTTCGACGAGCCCATCGCGAACTCGTCGTTGTTGAGCTTGCCGAGCATCACCGCGCCATCGCGCCAGAGATTGGCGGTGACCGTCGACTCGTAAGGCGGCGCGAAGTCGCCGAGAATGCGCGAGCAGGCGGTGGTGCGCACGTCGCGCGTGGCGAACAGATCCTTGACGCCGATTGGAATGCCCGCGAGCGGACGCGCATCACCCGCTGCAAGGCGCGCATCCGCCGCGCTCGCCATGGCGCGCGCCTGATCCGGCGTCTCCAGCACATAGGCATTGAGCGCACGCGCGGCTTCGATCGCGGCAAGATGTGCTTCCGCAAGCTCGACGGCCGAGAAGCGTCTGCTGCGAAGCCCGTCGCGCGCCTCGCCGAGCGTCAGCGAAGTCAGCTCGGTCATTCGTTGTCCGGGGTGTCGCAGACGAAGGGGCTTGCAGGCTTGGTGCCCTTGGCGGGCTCGGATGACACCCGCGATTTGCCAGGCACCGGCAGGCCTGCTGCCTCGAAATCGGCTGCCGTGAAGCCCTCGGGCATCACGTCGCGCGCCACAGCCATCTCGAGCTCGTAGCGGTACATCAGATCCTGCTCTTCACAAGCCCAGCACATTTGGCCCAACCCGCTACGCCGCGCTCATCACAAGATGTATCATTTCTCCGTGGTCAACACCTAAGACATTGAACCAATTTGAATTTCCTTTCAGTTGGTCGCCTTGCCAAAACCATGGCGGACCCGAATTTGAACCGGTCGCAGGCATTTCCGTTGCTGTTTCGAGGTCAAATAATTGATTCCACAATATTATCTGGATTCTTGGGTTGGTTTTGGCAAGGCTTCCCACTCCTTATATGTAGCAGCTCTTGAAATGTAGGAGCTCTTGCCCCTGGCGCGAGCGCAGCCTACTCAACGACCTTCGGAACCAGGAAGAAATGGCCTTCAGTCGCGGGCGCATTGCGCACGATGTCGTCCGGTATGCCGCCGTCGGTGACCTCATCCTTGCGTTTCTTCATGTCCATCGGCGTGACCG
>Ga0209488_10001953_pt1 | contig 17380 bp, 19 predicted proteins | sample Rivendell_Oct201_8_FD_188349 | JGI IMG/M metagenome (GOLD analysis project Ga0209488, IMG submission 188349) | Vadose zone soil microbial communities from the Eel River Critical Zone Observatory, Northern California, USA -... | ecosystem: Environmental > Terrestrial > Soil > Vadose zone >...
GTCTGTGGTTTTACGAGCTGCCAATTCTGTGCAGCGGTGACAAATTCATAGCCATTCAGGCGTCCATAGCCGTACTTGTACGAGAACGGCCGACCCGCCGCGGTCTTATCCCAATCGGGATCCTCTGCATTGACAACTTCAGCCGTGCGGACAGAGAGATGCTGGATATCACGCCACGTGAGGTCGGGGCTAAATGAGACGCGCGATCAATGTCATCAGGGCATGGATATGAGAATCGGAGAGCATACCGAATAGAAAGTGCAAGAGCAAAGACGCCAGCGGCATTGGGTGCCGCAGCAGAAGTACCGCCGTGCGTGGTGGCACATGCAGACTTGCCCTTATCAGTGGTGACCTTCCCAAACTGGTCAGCACATAAACGGGGGCCAATCAGGCAAACGTGGACGTACGATATGATTGCCGCTCCCTGAGCTGTAGGCTACGAGGAGGTTCGCAGCACATGCCTCAGAATAAATTGGATGGAGGCCTTTGAAATCAATTGCCGCAATTGTGACGGAAAAAATACTATTGGTATATCCATCGAAGTTGCACTGGTCCCCATGTACGGCACCGTTGCCACTGGCGAAGACAAAAATGGATCCCTTGCCACTACGGCCATTCTGTACACCATGCAAAATCGCACGCTCGATCAGATAACTCGGGCTTTCCATGGACTTGCCGTCATCCGGCGGGCCCCAGGAGCAGCTATAGATGGATGTCTCGTTGAAATGATAGTTAAGTGCGGCAGCCTCATCGATGTCTGAGATAGCGCCAGAGAGGATGCGGATCCCAGAGACTTTAGAGTCGTACGCAATGCCAACGCCGCACACGTTATTCTTTACCGCGCCAACTTGGCCAGCACAACGTGTGCCGTGGTGGTCATCAGAAAGCTTGGGCGTGGGGAGATCCTCGTGGTCATTGTAATTATACGAGCCAGGCGCGTACTGCATTAAACAATCGGGGATCACCGTCTCAGAAACACGGCAAGTTCCAAATCGCACACGACAGGGGAAGCGCAACTCACAAAGTTCGCCGCGAGGTCCTCGCTCTCATAGTCCAACCCGTCGTCCACGAGCGCCGTGATGACGCCGGAACCAGTGATGCCATTTTCCCACAGCCTGGTCACGTTCATCGCATGTTCCGGGTACTTTTCGTTAACGAGGTGCCATTGCTGGGTGAACTGCGGGTCATGGATACCGAGCTTGTCGATGATGGCCTGCGCGAGCGGGTGGGCCGAGGCTTCATCTCCGGGGCGTACGGGCGGCGGTGCACGTTTTACCCGCTGGCGTAGTTCCTGGCGGGCGAGATGCTTCACCGAGTCTGCTATGCTGCGAGCCATGAGACGATTGGGATCCCTCGCGGAATGTGTGCTGCGGAGCGCCGCTAGGGCCGCAAATACGCGATCGTGGTCTTCGTCGCGTTTTATGGGAGAGGTTGACGGGTGTTCTTTTAGTATACGGACTACCCAGAGATTGTCGAGCTCGCCTGCGCGCTCGACGACCTGCACGCCGAGCCGAGCAGTGACTTGTGATAGGGAAGGGCCAACGCGAGGGTCGTGTTCCAGGACATAATAGTTGTGAGTATCGAAGGAGCGCCTACGAGCGTCGGCGTGGTAGGGGAAAAGAAGGAAGAGGAGGGAAAAATAAAAAGGCAGCCGCATGATGATGCGCACTCTTGACTTTGGTTGTGGCTCTCCTTCAAATCCTAATGTCGTGGATTACATAATCAGACAATCACCTCAGTTCGCTTTTGATGATTGTAGTGATGATATATATCAAAACGTGATGATACTTCTTACATTAACCCATAAGCGATGTCTCGCTTCCCACTCGATACATCCTCTTCGTCCTCAACATACCAGCTCTCGATAGTAAACTCACGTACAGGTACCTTGGCTTCTAGGTTGTTGGCAGCTTGGACAGCTTCCATGTTTCCGATATACCCGACGAGCCGGTCGCGTATCATTTCCATGTCCATGATCCCCGATGCATTCATTACGTCATCCGGTGTCAAGCCTCCCAAGATGCTGCTCTGTTGTGGGTGCGAACACGTGGTTGAGCAACGTATATATGTAATTGACGGGCATAACATACATTCTGGTCTACGGCAACCGTAATCTGCGCAGGCGTGTGTTCGTCTTGCAACCGCAAGAACAGATGAAAGATGTTCTCGCATTCCGGCGTGGCATTATGGCATAGCTCGCAATTGTCTGTGCTTGGAGACAGCCTGCGCGCGTACCTCAGCGTTAGCTGTGGCGATACGAAGAAAAAAAAAGGCCCACTGCTCTGAACAATTCTTGCAGCAGCGGACGACGCAATCCTCTAGCCTCAAAGGGAAAGTCCCGACAACCCGTGCACGGACACAGAACTTCTCCGCTCGCTTGTCGCTCTTCAGAACGCGCGCAATGGTAGTGAAGCCTTCAGACCGTCCTACCGTTTCTCCTTCTTCTTTCCATCGCCTCTTCCGTCTGTAACGTAGCATAGTAAAATGCAATTAAGTTCCACGTCAAAAAAATAATACGCCAAACGCACTCTAGTAAATTGGTCAACTCCTTATTAGGGTGATTAGCATTGAGCTTGTGAATGAGGCGATCTGGGCCCCCAATCCTGCCGACGACTTTGCCAACACCCATGATGCGCTCAATCAACCGCATATGTTTGACAGAGAAGAATGCGCCAGTTTCCACCTTGTCCGCCATCTTGCTTTGGTGGCCCTGCAGCTCTAGGGTCACTATCCGACCTGGCAGTCCGCGGCTCCACAGCGCTGTCGGTGGCGTGGCGAGGTCACTGTGTTCAGTGTAATCTGTAATGTACAGCAAGGACGTGCCCGCTGCATTATACTCCGCATGCAGAACCTAGATTCCATATACTCAACCACACAAACTTAAAGCGCGAAAGGGGTGGAGGACCCACCTCAACTGTACAGTCAAAGATGGACTGAAGTTCTACTTCACTAAATAACTTGTGCGGAAATACGTGAGGATTTGAATCGTTCTCTTCCCACACCTTCTTCCGCCTGTGAATTGTGGGAGAGATCAGCCGGGAAACAAGCGCCCAAACTGATGGCCGAACGCACTGCAGAAGCGCCCGGAGGTACTGATTCGTGTCCACATCTGAGATCGAAAGTTTCCGTGCTTTGGCCACCTCTGAGAGGGAGCCCTCCATATGACCGCCACTGCTGACCTTCATCCGCACGTTATCAAGTGACCAGTATTCGCCCGCGTTCATACCCTGAGCGAGCGCAACGGCCTTCTCACGCCACATCTCGATGCGGAGCACACGGTCGGCGAGGGACGCAGGGCACCATTCGCTACTGTGGTCCACGAAAGTGCCCGATTTGGACGTGTAATCCGTCACGTAGATGCTGTAGATATCCGACACGAGGTTTGCATGCCCGTGCAAAATCTCCCCACATAAAGTCAATTCTCAAGGTCCGGGCAGATGCTAATGCCATACGCACCTCTACTGTGCAGTTGAAATATCCACGTGGCTCCCGGTTAGGGTCGGCTTCACTGATAAGTAAGTGTTGCCGTTGCACATGCTTCCTCTCTACGGCTACGGTCGAACCACCTCCAATTTGGACCGCCGTACCCTGGCGCTCGGCACGAGTTCGCTGCACGGCGGCCCACCACCTGGCCAACTGCGCACAGTACTCTATCTCTTGGGATGCTAGGTGCCAAATGGGCGGGTGGTGAGAGCGGTGGTTGGCCAGATTGGGATCTGGCTGCGATACCTCTTGCGTGAGAGGGTCGTAAACCGCCCATTGCATCGTGTTTGGGTAGCAGGTACCAGTAAGATTATCATTCCAGAACCTAATCTGAAGTGGACTTCAGCGTGACCGCCTACCCAACGAATGGTAATACGTGGTACCTTGACTTGACGCAGGAGGACGACGTCGCCTTCCTTTGGCTTCGGAAGCAACTGTCCCACTCTCATGAAACAATTGACCTTTATGCCCGCACTTTTCGTGTAAAGCACTCCACCAAACGAGTCCAAGATAGAGGGATCCAGTAAAGAAAAGCAAGTACACCAATCTGAGGAAGGAATGTCATGGGTTTAAAAGTGGTCCCGGAGGGGGTTGGGGCAAGGGGTTGTCGTACCGCCTGTTTTGCTCTGCGTGGGCTCTCTCGCTTCTTCGGACACCACCCCGATGATGGACATCAAAGCCGAGTGTCTGATTTCAGAGAGGGCGGTGTACGGCCACTGCGAAAGGGAGGATCATCCAATAATGACAATGTCTCGTGATAAAGACTTACGCCATTGACAATCAAACCTGCTCGCATGTTCAGCTCTGGGTCGTCCAGATGTTCTTCTGCCTCCCCAACCCCACTCACGTCGTCAACGCCTTCGCGCGATCTCGCTTTCTCTCCACCTCGTTGTGCAACCGTATCTTGTTCCGGCAGCATATCTGCAAGTGTGGAGAGGTCATCGACTTCCAACTTTGTTTGATCGTCGTCACGCCGAGGGAGATCGTAGGCGTCTCTATTTTGGACCGCTGGGACAGCAGTGACACTTTCGATAGGCACGGGGGAGGCCTCCTTGACCGCGAGCTCCCTTACAGCAGCAGCAGCAACTGCTGCTGCTGCTGCCGCAAGTTTTCTTCTCTTCTTCCTACCTGACCTTTGCTTACCAGATGGAAGTCCTTCAGAGGAAGCGCCACCATTGGTCGGTTCTGGGGAAGCCCGAACAGAGTTTCGGTCTGATTTTTCTCTCGAAGTGGAGGGCACAGGGATCGGGGGAATAGCAGACATAGTGGCTGGAAAAGACCCTACGACGGAGGGAAGACGAATGGGTGAGCTCTGCTCATAAGAAACTGTCTTGTACGCATAAGTCGCTGTACCGTGACTCCGGCCTGTAGCTGTGGTCAGAGGCAACTTTGTCGAGGACGATGAGGCTGCAGAGGTGGTGACAGAAGCGGAAGGTTTGGAACCATGTGCCACGTCCGGGTGACTGGTGGAAATTGGCGGTGTGTCAAGAGAAGGAGAGGAGAGCCCGTGCGGCGACGGCTCAGCAAGTTTCGTCAGGCTGGAGTTTCCAGCCGCGGCGGCCTGTGTTCCAAACGTTCCCTCCTCCGCTGCAAGATAACCATCGCCCGATGGTGGCGTGGAGAACCATCCCACGTCAGAGTTATCGACGGTCAGTGCCTTTTTTCTCCTTCTGGTCCTACTGGTTTCTAAAACAAACCAAAGGTTATCTGGCAGCATTCGCAAGAGGATAAAAGCTTACTTGTTTCTGGCCAGATTTGATAAAACTTCTTCTCTTCGCCTTGAAGACCCGCTCTCGAAATGAGCGCTGTTATGCCCTCTCTAAAGCGGAGGATAGCGCGCACATGCGAAGGAGCGTTGGAGTGTGGTAAGATCTGAGCACCTTGCAGAAGTAGTCGCAGATGATCGCCGACAAAAAACTCTCCCAGCCTCTTCTGTAGCTTGGGCTCGATGACGACGTCCAGATAGGCAGGCGATGCTTTCGAATCAAGGCGGACATCAAGGGTGTACTGGCTCTTCCTGGGATCTATCGAGAATACGCGGCCTTCGATGAAGCTTCCGGGATCCTCGACGTCACCATTGACTATATCTTTAGCATATTTGCGTGCAGAGAACGGCCCTGCAGACTCTTCGTGGGCGCGCTTACCAGTCATAGCGCGACGAAAAGCAAGTCAGCGCGTCGCGATTATTGAGCACGTGCACACACCGGGGACCCCGAAGACCCCCCCTGAGGATCAACAAGATGGACAACTGACACCCCTGGAGGCCCATGGAATCACTCTCCACTGTGTTCCAACGCGCACTGCTCAATATCTCAAAAGCATCCAATTTACCGACTATCAAAGATGAAACGCAGGTAGTCTAAGTTCTTGGTAAAGACGACGCCGGTCGAACTTTGTCTGTTAGGAATTAATTCTTATCGCACGGAAAGATTGCCGCGACACGAGCGCACGAGTCGCCAATCTTGCACTCTTCAGTCCCAACGAGACTCTTGACGATATTGCTACTCAAGATCTCGCATACCTGTTTGTGCCCTACGTCTCCGCAGAGATCGAAAGCAGGGTTCGCGCTATCGAGAGGGACGAGCGCTTGGCACGACTGCCCGAAGCCGAGGTGTGTCCCAGCTGCTTGTCCCCTCTCAGGCGCACCCTATACATTTCTACTCCATGGCCAGCAAGGGTTCACCAAATTCGTGTCAGACCTAGAGCTGTACGAAATCGTGTCCAATTCCGACCGTGAATTATATGGGAGGAACGCCTCCTCCATTGCCGATCCCGCCCGACGACGGGAGACAAAGATCAAACAGTACCAAGCCGAGAAAGAGATCCGCAACCGCATCGAGGTACATAAATCCCTCCAACATACGCACATCCTCTACTCCGACGTCGCGTCGAGCCCGCTAACGTACATTCTTCCCCAGACCATCGCGAAACGGCATCGCGTCCCCCTTCCATCGTCCGACACCTCCCCGACCGACTTTGACCTAATCGCCGCCCTTCTACCGCCTTCCACTTCTGCCGCTACAGATTCCTTGAGCGGCGACCAGGACAGCGAGGCCGAGCAGCGCACAGCAACGCTTCTTCTCCTCCGGCTCGCTTATGTACAGGCACATGCCCAGCTCACGAGCATAGCTCAGGAACTCGAACTTTTACGCTCTGCGCCGCCCTTGCCGCCAGCCCCACCCGGGACATCATCAGATCGCGCGCGCTCATCATCTGAAGCTGAACGCGCGCTGTGGACGCTCGATGCTCCACGTGCTGCGGGTACGGCCCCGCGTGGCGGACCATTGCTGGACCCAGCAGGCAAAGTACGCAATCTCATGTTGCCTTTCTTCTCCATTCTCGTTCATGCGAATGTGGTGTGTGCAGCCTTTGCAACCATTCACAATACTACCTTCTGGAGGCGACCGCGTAGGGCTGCAAGAACAAGTGTTCCAACCTGACCACCGTCTACCCACGATGTCCATCGATGAGTATCTAGAAATAGAGCGACAGCGTGGTAACATTCTCACGGGCGGAGGGTAAGCTGCTCATCGCATTGGGTTCTCACTCGATCGTCGCTAACACAACCAAAGACCCCAGTCGGCCGCAAACCCAACGTCCTCCGAGCAGCTCGCCATGGACGCGGAGCAGGACGGGACGGCGTTTGGCGATGCCAAGGCCGAAGAAAAGCGGAGAAAGGACGAGGAATGGGCAAGGTTTACGGATGCCAACCCCCGTGGCGCAGGGAATACTATGAATCGAGGATGAGATTGTACGTACAATAGACATTATCAGACGTCTCTTCCCTGGAAGTACCAATGTCTCCGAAAAAACCTGTCTCTAAGATGCAGGGAATATAGTATGGCACACAAATTAACGCAGAAGAGTGAGATCAGCACTGGCAATTCGCCGCTTCTGGAACTTCATTCGGTGGTGGAGAAGTCACATCGATCTCTGAGAATTATGACAGGTGGTCAGAATAGCGATTGTGGGATGACCAATGTTAAAATGGACGACGCACTAGTATTCTGAGCGTCCGCGGTCTGGGTGTCCTTTTCCATGCCAGGTAGTGACATGGCGATCTTCTTGAACAGACTTTTCACGTTGTGTCCGGCCTTTGCTGAAGTCTCCATGAACATGATGCTGAGACCTTGGGCCTTTGCAGTGGCCTCTTCGAGCGTCACCTGTCTGTGACACTTCAGCATGCGCTCGACTGGTGATATTTTTGCATTATACGTACCGCTTGTCAGATAGGTCGGCCTTGTTCCCGACAAGTACGACCATGACATCATTTCCTCGTTCCGACCGCACGTCGTCTATCCATTTCGTCGTGGAGAGGAAAGATTGACGGTCTGTGACCGTGTGAGTCTCGTAGGGAAGCCATAATGGTGCCACCCACTCGTAATATCAAATACAACAATTGCAACGGAAGAGTCCCGGATGTAAGACGGGATCAAGGATCTGAACCGTTCCTAGGAGGAAGTGAGAAAAACATCAATGCATACTCTAATGCGAGAGATCATACCTGTCCTGCGGTATCCCAGAGCTGTAACCTTACTGTTCGATCATCAAGGTAGAGCGTTTTGCTGAGAAAGTCGATGCCAATGGTCGCCTGGTACGTGTTGTCAAACGTGTCATACATAAAGCTAGCGACGAGTCAGACTCTGAATAATTGCAAGCCATAGCTAAAACGCACCGTGTGATCAGACTTGTCTTACCAACGCTTTGGTCACCAAGCAGCACGATCTTTGTGCGCTTTAACGCGCCTGACGAGGCTTCCGTTGTAGGAGATGTCGGATTAGCCATGTCGGATAGATTTTAGCGTTCGTAGAGTTGAGACGAGAACGGTTTTCCACAGAGTCGGGGGAACTGAGGCAGCGACGTATTCGTGTTTGAGCGTGTTGACGCGGTCCGCTCTCCCTGCCTGCGCCTGCGAATAAATATTATCCCATCCCTCTCACTTTTATTCATTCTTTTCGTGCTGTGAGCGCCCTGAGATCTAGCACTTGTTGTTGCGCACCACCCGGGAATTTGACCTTGACGGTCCCACTGCCACGTCCAGTATGAAGCTCACTGAAAAGTTGAAGCAAGCTCGAGGGCCGTTCTACACCTTCGAGTTCTTTCCACCGCGAACGGACCAGGTGAGCAAAACCCGATCGTATCGTAATCTAGTGTCCAATCATACACAGGGCTTCAATAATCTCCTCCTGCGCATCACCCGTTTGGCCGATCTTAAACCTCTTGCAATCAATATCACATGGGGTGCGGGCGGATCGACTAAGGAAAGAACGCTCGAGCTTGCGACCTTGACGCAGAGGGATTACGATATTGACACGGTGATGCATCTAACTTGCACCAACATGGAAAAAGGGTCTGTGGATACCGCGCTTCGGGTATGTAGTTCTCTTGGCGTAAAGCGTCCATGACATGCCCAAGTGCGTAGGCTGCAAAGGAAGCCGGGATTCAAAACATTCTAGCGTTGCGAGGAGGTTTGTACGATAGACATCCTCGACACCGCAGCGAACGCTGATTGTGACTTGCAAGATCCACCAAGAGGAGAAGAATCCTGGATCCCCACAGACCCTCGCTTCACTCACGCCCAGGATCTCGTCTCCTATATCCGGTCATCACCGGAGTTCTCCGACGCTTTCGCCCTTGGAGTGGCAGGTTAGTTTGGTAGTCATCGCGCGGGTGTTTCTGTTTCTGACTTGGTCCCTCATTCAGCCTATCCAGACGGCCATGCTGGGAGTTTACTCAGTGAGGATGAAGAAACCAGATATCTGAAAGCAAAGGTCGACAGTGGCGCCGATTTCATTGTAACGCAGCTCTTTTATGACGTCGACAACTTCCTTCGATGGCTGCAGAAGATCCGCTCCTGTGGTTTGTGACCACGCCACAGGAACGTACCTGTCTATACTCATCGCCAACTGTGTCAGGCATAGCCGTTCCCGTCATTCCCGGTATTTTGCCCATTCAGACATATGCATCGTTTCTTCGCGTCACAAAGCTCTGCGGAACACATATCCCAGACCAGATCCATGCTGATCTAGAGTCCATCAAGGTATCGTCACCCATTCTTCACTCGCTTTGCCTGCCGACATTCATTCGATTCTAGCACGACGACCAAAAGGTCAAGGACTATGGCATTTCCCTAGCCGTCAAGACGATTCGACGCCTTGTCGAGGAAGGCGGTTTGCGTGGTTTCAACTTCTGCACTTTAAACCTGGAGAAGAGCGTACAGAACATCTTGGAGACTTTGGGATGGACACCAAGCCATGCAAAAATACACAACAGACTGATAGCGGTAAGCCTTCGCGACAATGTGCGTAGGCATCTCAAGTCTAAAAGGCCGAAAAGGAATCCGTCGGGTCAGCCGAATCACCTACCACCACCAACCCCGACTTGATCGTCACACCTGCGACTGCGACTAGCTCTGCAGCCAACGGGCTCGTATCACACGTACCAAAAGAAGGAGATACAGGCAAAGGCGAGGCCAATTATGCCGCTACATGGGACGAATTTCCGAATGGGCGATTTGGCGACGTCAACAGCCCCGCATTCGGCAATCAAGACCTGTGGGGAGGCTTTGGCCGCATCGTACGTTCTGTTTCTTCTTCCGGTTGTTTCCACACCGTTGAAAAGCGATTCCCGTAGACTCCGAGTGGCGCGCGTCCTAGTACGCTCGCTGATATCACCGCGTTGAACCTGCGTTTCCTTTCCGGCGAGATCACTTCGTACCCATTTTCGCCTGTGCCGCTTTCCAGCGAGTCGCAGCTTATTCTCCCTCACTTGCTTCGACTGGCGAAGCGCGGTTGGTGGCCTGTCGGCTCACAACCTGCCGTCGATGGCTTGCCTTCTAACGACGATACGGTCGGTTGGGGCCCGGCGGGCGGATACGTGTTCCAGAAGCCATTTGTGGAGTTCTTCGCTAGTGCGGCTATCGTGGAGAAGCTAGAAAAGGCTGTTGCGGCGGTGAACGGAGTCGTGGACTTCTTGGCAGGAAACAATGCGGTACGTTGGGGTCCTTATCTGTGTCATATACCAACGAGCGCGATGATCACTCACCATTTCGTTGGAAGGGTGAACTCAAGACCAGCATACAGGACACTGAGCGGAACGCGGTGACGTGGGGTGTCTTTCCAGGGCAGGAGATTATCCAGTCTACTATCATCGAACAGGAATCGTTTCTAACGTGGAAGGTGCGTGACCCCTCCTCACTTCCACTCTGATCAAAGTTGATCTTGGACCCGCACGAACTGCGCCCTGCAGGAGGAGGCATTTTCAATCTGGACCGATTGGGCGATACAATTCCCTCCAGACTCGCAGGAACGACAGTTACTGGAAAGGATTAGAGATACCCGCTGGTTGGTCAACGTCACACACCACGACTTCAGGAACCCCGAGGCGCTATGGAGTTTCTTGTTTGAAGACATTGCCCTGGACGATACGAGTCTGACATGACCGAGTTGATCACGAGTACCGATTATGCACGATGGATGTATATATCGAAATCCGTGTATGATACGCTTTGGGGGAGGCAGACCATTCATCGCCACATTGTCTCCTATTTGGACTCCAGAATGAGACGAGAAGATACGTACGATGAAGTCTATGAATAGAAAGAACAACTGAAACCGTACTGGACAGTGATCGCTACTATATGCGTCTTTCCCGTTGCCCAAGCCCCATCGAGAGGTTCCCGTGATCGACGGTATCACCGTCTTCGTATAAAAAGAAGGCAGGCATGGCCAGACTGCGAACCAAAAGAGCACGGCCCAAAGGTCATCAATCTCAATCCCAACCATGAGAAGGGCCGCCAAGCTTAGAATCAGCAGGACTCACCCTAACTATGCAGCGACAAAGCAGCTCCGGCCGTTCTAGCGACTTCACAGCAGCGATCCAAGTTCCGACCACCAACCGCGTTTGTCACGAATGAGGATGGCGATGGGATGGGAAAAACGCGCGGCAGGTGCGATCTGCCGCGGCGGAGTCTGATACGGTCACGGTTGTCCCCACACCACTGCACACTCACAAGAAGGCATCCATCATCTTGCATCTTGCGTAGTTGACCGCTGGCTCCTCCTGCGGGGCTCTAGGTCTCCTCAATCCAGCTTTGCAAGGCATCGCACTCTGTTTTTCACTACGCCCCGTTCGCGACACCCTGTGAGTACACGCGAGGAGAATAACGTTCATACCCTGGGAGAAAACAAGTACCCACCGATATCGTGGGCCCATATATCCTCTTTACGGTTGATAGAAAGCTAACAGCTGGACAGCTTCCCATTTTAGGACCGTACAACCCACTTAAGGGAAGGTAAAAGGGGGTAACTAACCCCGGCCACCGGTTTACTTATGGCAAGGATCAACGATGGCGAAAGAAGAAACAAGAAATAAGCTTGGGACTTGCTTGTCTTGTATCACCAAGTGTATCACTCACCATCTTGGGGTCATCCCTCCCCATCCTTGGGCTCTCTTCATCGCGACAGGCGACTGGGGTCACACCCTTCTGAAGCTACCAGAAACTTGCTGGCAACCCCGAAACTTTCGGGGCCATCGAAGATCAAGGAAAGGCGCTGAGGTGCCCCCTCTCCCGAGCTTCGAAAAGCGCGGGCTCTGGCTGTTCCGTGCTAACTGGATGCTGGACTGTGGAGATCTTGTGGCCCCTTATCGCCGCAGGGTAACGCACGGTATACACGACCCCCTTATAATTAAACAAGGCCCGGGGTCCGACTATATGTTCCGACTTTCCGACTAGAAGGGTTAGGGGTATCCAGGCGTCTAGATGGCACGGATAGCTCTAGGGAAGACTTCGTTTGAGCTGCCTCCCATCCACCGACACCCCAACAGCCTCCTGAACAAGCTCAGCTCTCTAGGATAGAAACTAAAAAACCTACCGATTGTCTTCTTCACGTCTTACTCGGACTCTGCGGAGAAATTTATCCGCCCAATTTCATCTAGCCCCCATCTGACCAGCCAAACCATTGTCATGTGTATGGTCTGTGCTGTGTCATGAGGGCCATGCTCCTTTTATCGTGCATCGGTTCTCTATGCGTGCCTTTCTGGAATCCCATACAACCTTCGCAAGCAATCCAGCACAAGGTGTAAAGTGAGTGTCCTCGCTACCTGTGGAACCACGAGGTCTCTGTCACACAACGCCCGGTGCCATGCCTCGCGCCGCACCGCCCACCGCTCTTTATCCCATTCGTTCGTACCCTCGCGCCGCGCACGCCGATCTGCATCACCTTCCGCCATTTCCGTCACAGAACCTCGTTTCGCCTTGCGCGGCCGTCCTCCTTCTGTCCACTGGCAGAAGAACCACACATTAACGACGTTGCCTCGCCTTCGCCCCGTGCGCTGCCTCATGGTTTGGGGTTGTTCCTGTCGTCTCCGTTCTCCTTCTCGTTTGTATTGAACCTTGCTTACTGGACTGCTTGACTTCTAGCCACGTACTGACAGCTGCCCTTGTGCTCTCCCCGACTCGGATTTCTTTTCATTTTTCTGAGTCCCAGGCCTTCGCCGTCGCATTTCTGTTCTCCGTGTTTACCCTTTTTCATACTGTTCTCCCGTTACGCCTCATTTGACCTTTCCTCCCGAGCGCGGGTACTTTGGAAAACTGTTCATGGCTCTCCCATGACTCGGATGCGTACACCTTCTGCTGTGACCTTTGAATACGTACGACTTTAAGCCCCGTAAATGGCACTATTACCTCTATTATGTTAAAGTGCCATATGATCCCGACCCAAAATATATATACGTAAATCCCCCCGCGATTCGTGTCTTGTCATTAGTCGAAACTCGTCGCCCTTTACCCGTTCTCGGTCTTCATGCTACCAAACGTTCGATTCGGAACGTTCGCACGCCTGTCGGTTGGCAGTGCAGGTCGTCGGAGTCGATTTCTACTTTCCTCGATCCACCTCACGAACTAACACGGCAGGACAGTTCCAACTGGTATCATCAATTAGTGGAGTGCGGGCGTGGGCCGAGGAAGGTCAGGTGAGGACGCAGCTGTAGGGATTAAAATGAAAAGATTACCCAGAGCGCTGAGCGGAGCGCGGGCTCATATTCTCGTTGAGGTCGATGCTGCCTCGTGTGCAGGTTTTGAATGTCTGAAAAGGCCAATGTTTCACTTGAATCACCTCAAGTTTCAATTGTGGCTGCGGCACCCTGCGTAATGTTGTATTCGATCTTATTTTAGATATCGAGGGGCCCGGGTGTGCCAGTGCCAGTGTGTGCCGGAAACACGTCTTCGTCTTCCCTCGCCAACAATATTGGAACTCAGTGCGTACGCGAATTCCTGCTTCCTATTCTCTGGGACCTTGGGTCGAGCGGTGGTCGGGCATTAACAAATGGCTCATGGCAATGGCCAGTGGGAGTGTATGGCTTGTAAATAGCTAGGCAAAAGGTACGTACGGCGTTCCTAGGCAACACACCGTGACTCGGACGTCGCTCCGTTATCTGACTCGTAAGCTCTGGTGTTTAGATAACGGGAACTCAATTAACCAGTCGAGTTCAGTCAGTTCATAGTAGTTAATGCGAAGCTAGCAACGAAACATATTAGCTGTACTGCGCAGCCTAGAGACTCCAGTAAAAACGTCACATCGAACGATACGTTTCGGTGGGATTGAACGTATAGATGACCAAAGCTGGTCCGAACTTGGAATTAAGTGAGGGGGGGGGTATATTTACGGAGAGGGAAGCCTTCTGAGAACTATAGTAAGGTGAATCTCGTCTTGATCAGCGTAGCTAACCCTCCAGTCGAAGAAGCGCCATAAAGGGGGCTCTCCTTGGTTGTTCTGAGCCGGATGTGTCCCTTGGAGGGAGGGCGGAAAATTCATTGCGTTGCTCGGCAACCCATCGGCCAAGAAGGGATGCGCGGAGCGGTTAGATGCACTTTGGAGAAAATTCGTTGGGTTACTCTGTCAGTCAAGAACCGAAGGCGTACCCAACATCATTCCGTGAAAATGAACCCGGTCCGAAAGAACTGTACTGAACACTTGGCTTTATAATGGGAGATCAGCGGATGATCGCCCTAGACAGCCTAGTACTGACCATCACATATCCGCTATGGTTCGGGATTTGAACGGTTCGGTGACCCCATGACCCAGTCACAATATTGTCGGATCCATACCCCGAGACTGGACCTCTTCCGGACACGTTATTGTTGCTTGGTCCAGGTCCAAGTACAGAGGTCGAGTCTCCGTGGGTGATCTGCGACGTTCAAGACATCAGAATGGCTCTGCGTCGGAGAGATCCTTGACTCATACAGTACTTGGTTGCGCGTCATAGTAACGCGCACCTGGCTGGGCGAGGCCAGGAGCCACGAAGTCGGTCTAATCAGGAGTAAACTTGAACTGAGCATTGCAGCAAGCATAAAGAGCGGGGAACGATGCTCTTACAGCTTTGGTGGGAGATTCGCGTGATAATCGCGGGTTGTGTGACAACCCTTCTTGTCCGTTAGCTTGAGATTGCATAGATCTGATAGAAAGTCGTATTGGGGGGGTCCCTAGAGTCCACGTCGTTTGAGTCAGCACGGCATATATACCCCAAGCATATCCCTCTTCGGACTGATCCTCCGTTAATAACAGACAGCCAAATAAGAGGGAAAGCTTTCACATTAAAATTGGATTATGTTCATATTAAAATCACAGCCAAATGTAAGTCTCGTTAGCTGGGCAGCCGCCCATAATTGATCACTCTGGAAGATCGCGTCTGATGGGCGCGGCGTGTCACGTTCTCTGTTGACATGAAAAATGAAGAAATGAAGGATCCTTCTTCACATTACGAAAGTGCCGGGAGGGTGCTCTTGACATGGTCCTTCGCAGAGATGGCCGCACAGACGACGTAATATCCCTGCACCTTACTTGAATCCCTTCAAGTTAGAGGGACCTACAACCAAGCTCTGGCCTTCAAAGGGGTAATAAAGGGAGTGGGGCCCGGTGACCATCACTATTCAAGTTCCTTTGTGCCGGAGATAACCCGTCCATTTTGACTGAATTCCAGGGTGCCACGGTGGGACCCATATAACCAAAGGAGGAGGATCGGATACCGTGACAGTCGTTGGTTGCGTTGGTGGAATTCCGCTTCCCAGCTGTCGGCAAAGTCCGGCGGATCCTGGGATGTGGCTGTACATGCCCGCTCTCACCCACTGGCACGCGAGCGAAGTCCCCTTTGGCGTGCAACACCCTCCGCTCGAATCAGGGCACAAAGCTTCGTGAGCGCTCCTGGCGAGTGGGATTACAAACTAACCAGTTCTGCAGGCCTGTCGCCAAGCTGTCTGAGTAGCTGTCTTCATGCAGGGTTGTCAGCACCGGGATGTTCAGTTCGGAGACTAGGTACATCCCCGGTTAGATACAGAGTTGTTACATCCGGCTGAGGGACCCGAAGGCCATACGTACAACTGACGTGAATTCCCCGCTTGAGGGTAGATTTTACCCATACGGTCTCGCGCTATCACCCGGCACTCAACTGGGTCGATTTCCCAAACTCCTTATGGACTAAGTTTGAGATATGAAAGGCGCAAATTCGCATACATGGATCAGCCGACGGACGCCTCCGAGGAGTGCCAAAAACATGTACAGACCAACCGTAGTCCAATGCCAGTGAGGGGTGAGTCACATGAATGAACATACCATATCACTGGAGATGAACGTACCACTAGCACCCCTGTTCCTATTTTACGTACTATCATCTATGTGGGGAACCTGCACATGTTCTCCAGTCACGTGGCTTGACTCCACAGAACGGAGCGGCGGCGGACTCGTCGACGTCGATATCGATGTGTTTTGGAGGAGTCGAATCATCAAGTTCGGTAAGACTTACATAGTCCTTAAAACGCTTCACCAACAAGGTGGGCCCTGCAAGTGCCTTATTATATTCCTCGTCGTTCTCCTCTCCCGGCTTCCGGAACACTCTGCAGAAGGAAAAGAGTGCACGCCTTCAATTGGCACACGGTAGTGAGAGGACGTGGTTGTTGGAGCCATCGACCAGGAAGTGGACCTTTGAGATTATTTTCGTGGCCACCGGTCTCACACCTTAGGGACCGTCGTCCATAAGAATATTACAAGTTAATACCTTTCACATTACGTGCACGCTCACCGCTGTATCTGCGGCGGAGTTCGCGTCTGTGGATGGGATGGGACGATTACCGAGTTGCTTCCGTGCCACGCGCCGCACGGCTGTTCAACACGTTCCTTAGAACCCCAGAACGCGACTCAATACCTAGCGCAGAAGCCCTTCTCCATTTGTAACGATCGAATTGGCCATTATCGGTGACTAAGAGGTGCCCGTTGAGAAAGCTGCCATAAATGCATATACACCTAAGGCAGCCACCCCTACAGCTGATAATAAGTTATGCCATACATTAGGTTTATTTATCCTCGATTGTCACCTTGCCGATTGACTAGGAAAAAAAACAATTCATACAACACGCCTCACTTGTGTCTAGTTCAGCTGACCCAGTCGACGTCCTGTGCATCTGTAGCCACGCGTGACCCATGTCCGTTCTTTCGCGGCGTCGTCGGGAGTGGGCGAATCCACAACTTCACGTGGCCCACTTTTGTGCCTGTGATTAACCACCGTGGGAGGAAGGCGATCGCAGTCAGGATGTCATTCTCCAGTTGCTTGACGAGTACCGGCTGTACAATCGCCACCTCGTTGCGGGAAGGTGCAGGATGGTAGCGCGCGAGGGGGCCTTCGGGGCCCGGGGGAGGGAGATGGAGCGTCGAGTGGTCGGCGGTGAGAGTGTCTGTGCGCCGACGGGCAGCGAGTGAGAGCGACGACGCCATGGAGAGGCGATGATGGTGTGAGTGTAACTTTGGACGGTGAAGTATTCCACTAGAAAAGTCCCACTGCGTCGTGTCAAGTAAGTGCCGAACAGGGGAGGGCCTTTGAGATGTACTTACGAGGATCAGCTTGTTGT
>Ga0209488_10001954_pt1 | contig 17375 bp, 18 predicted proteins | sample Rivendell_Oct201_8_FD_188349 | JGI IMG/M metagenome (GOLD analysis project Ga0209488, IMG submission 188349) | Vadose zone soil microbial communities from the Eel River Critical Zone Observatory, Northern California, USA -... | ecosystem: Environmental > Terrestrial > Soil > Vadose zone >...
ATGTCGGGTTATCCGGGAGCCGAGAGTTCCGCGCTCAACGGCCTCCTAAGCTTGGGTAATGTCTCCGCCATGCGAATCGCCACAATCACGCCGGAGAACAAAGTCAGGGCGGTGACGATCCACATGGCAACGGCAAGGCCGAAAAGGTCAGCGGCACTACCCGCGAGCAATGCTCCGATCGCATAGCCGAGATCCCGCCACAAGCGGTAGACGCCAATGGAGGACGCGCGCCAGGTCGGATGCGCCACATCGCCGATGGCAGCCAGCAGCGTCGGATATACCATGGCAGTGCCAACACCGAGCAGCATCGCGCCGGTTGCGAAACCGAACGGGCTACCACTCAGTATGGTAGTGGCGATACCCAACGCTTGCACCCACATGCCGGCGGCAATGAGCCATTTGCGTCCGACGCGGTCGGACCAGGCACCGGTGAAGAGCTGGGCGATGCCCCAAGTCGCCGGGTACAACGCCACCAAGGTACCGATCTGCCTGAGACTGATGCCGGCAGCCGCGAAATACAGAGGGAACAAGCCCCACACCATGCCATCGTTGAGATTGTTGACGAATCCTGCTTGAGTGACGCTGGAGAGATTTCGATCAGCGATGGTCGTTCGCCAAAAGACCTCTCGTCGAGACGGCAATGCCTCCGCCGACAGGGCGGCGCTTTGCGCGGCTTCAGCGACCACGTGCTGTTTCGTCTCGCGAACCGCGAATATCGATAGGCCCAATCCCATCACGACGAATGCGACGCCCGGATAGAAGGGCTCTGGTCGCAATCCATACTCAGCGGCGAGGTAACCTGTGGCGAGTGCGCTGCCGGCCACCGCGACATAGCCGGAGAACTCGTTGAGCCCCATCGCCAGTCCGCGACGGTCTGCTCCCACCAAGTCGATCTTCATGATGACTGTGGTCGACCATGTGAGCCCCTGGCTGATGCCGAGGAGCGCGTTGGCCACGAGCACCCACCGCCAGGTTGGCGCCCACATCAGCAGGAACGGCACCGGTGCAGCCATCACCCAACCGACAATGAGCACGAGCTTGCGCCCGATCCTATCGGCCAGAGTTCCGGCCAGGTAGTTGGTGAACGCCTTGGTGAGGCCGAAAACCACGATGAACGATAGAACGGCGGCCGTGGCCGCCAAGTGAAATTCCTGCTCGGCAATGGCCGGGAGAATCGCGCGCTCCAACCCAATCATCGCACCGACGAAGGCATTCACCAGCACCAGCAGCGCGAATTGCGGCATGTTCGCTCGCAACCCAAGGCGCACTGCGCTCATGATGTGGTTGCTGCTCGGCCTTGGTTGAGCTGGATGAGGTGTTGCATCGCCGACGGTTTGGCCGGCACATCAAGCAGTGCTTCGATGAACTCATCTCTTGGACTCGATAGCAAAGGATTCCAACGCTTCTCAAAGGCGATGGTGCTCGACGGTTTGCCGCTCATGCCGGCGCCGCACAGCGAGCCTGCAAAGTGGCCGGGAAATATCTCGAGCGCATCGGGCAGCGTCAGCAGTCTCTGGTGAATGCTGTCGTAGAGTTCCCCCGCGTTCTGCCGGGCATGTCCGGGTAGATCGGGCCGCCCGACAGCGCCGACGAACAGCGTGTCGCCCGTGAACACAAACCACGGATCGCCGCCGCGACGATGATCCGTCACCACTAAACTGATGCTCTCCGGCGTGTGGCCGGGTGTGTGCAGTACCTTGACACTGGTATTGCCCAATTCGATCGCCTGGCCGTCCTGCAGCCGGGTGAACGCCAATGCAACATCCGCCGCTTCATGCAGACAGTAGTCGGCGCGGACTTGCCGTGCGAGCGAAGGGCCTCCGGATCGATGATCGGCGTGCACATGGGTATCGATGACGTGCGTGATCTGCATACCCTTGGCAGTCGCAAATTCACGATATGCGGCGATGTCGTGTTCGTGCGCATCGACCACCGCGCACTTGCCGAGACTCCCGCAGCCGAAAAGATAGGCTGCGCAACCCGTCTCGTAGTAGTAAAAAGGCTTGAATATCATGCGTGGGAACCCTCCCCCCCAGTAGCGACGCGCCAGCCGCGGGCGCGCCACTCGATGACGCCTTGCTCCATGCGCTGTGCTCGGAATCCCTTAGTCCGCAGCAGCTCTACCGCCTCGACAGCCATGACGCAGTACGGTCCCCGGCAGTACGCAACAATGTCGCGACTCTTGGGTAGGGCATGCGCTCGCTTCTTGAGTTCTGCGAGTGGCACCGACAGTGCTCCCGGAATGTGGCCCGCTTGGTATTCCTCTCTCGGCCGAACATCCAGAACAACCACTTCGCTCCGCTGAATCCGGCGTCGCAATTCTTCGCCCGTTATCGGCTCCAGCGCGCCGCGCTCTTCAAGATACTGCCGCGCAACATGCTGTAACTCGACGAGCTGAGACTCTGCAAGCTTGCGCAACTGGAGAAAGAAATCACTCACCCGGTCGTCGGTGAGTCGATATTCGACGTGAAGCCCGTGCTTCTCCGCGTCGACGAGCCGGGCCGCACGCAGTATTTGGAGGTGCTGCGAGGCGTTCGCAGTGGAGATAGCGGCCTGGCAAGCCAACGCTTCCACGGTGCGAGGTCCCTGGCACAGCAACTCGAGCAATTCCAGCCGCTTGGGCGCTGACACTGCCTTGCCGATCCGAGCAAGCTGTTCGTAGATGGCGTCCTTAAACTGCCGATGCGCTTGTGTCATCTATTGACTATTCAAGTATTCACTTGAATAGTCAAGCGCGGCGACTCGGTCGCCCGCGACGGGCTGCTCGCGCAGGATGCCGTACAGCCGCTCGAACTGAGACTCCTCCAAGCGCACCGCGACCGCAAGCGCGTTTTCCTTCAGCCGCCTGATGCTGCGCGTTCCCGGAATCGGCACGACGTACGGCGCGCAGTCGAGCAGCCAGGCGAGGGCCACTTGAGCCGGCGTGTAGCCCGCCTCGCGTGCGATTTCCGAGACGATCTCCACCAGCTGCAGGTTGCGGGCAAAATTCTCGCCGGAGAAGCGCGGATTGCCGCGCCGAAAGTCGCCGGCATCGAGATCCTCGATCCGCTTGATTGCTCCCGTCAAAAAACCACGGCCGAGCGGGCTGTAGGCAACGACGCCGATGCCGAGTTCTTCGCAAACCGGCAAAATCGCAGGTTCCAGATCGCGTGTCCACAGCGAGTATTCGCTCTGCAGGGCCGTGATCGGATGTACCTTCTCGGCGCGCCGGATGGTGTTCGCCGACGCCTCGGACAATCCCAGATGACGCACTTTGCCGGCCTTGACCAGCTCGGCCATCGCGCCGACGGTTTCTTCGATCGCAACTCTCGGATCGACCCGGTGCTGGTAATACAGATCGATGTGGTCGACGCCGAGCCGCTGGAGACTGGCGTCGCAGGCCGCGTGCACGTACTCTGGTGTTCCATCGATGCCGATGAATGCACCATCCGGACCGCGTACGTGGCCGAACTTGGTGGCCAGTACGACTTCCTCGCGGCGCGTCTTCAAGACCTTTCCGAGCAGGCGCTCGTTGGCGCCGGTGCCGTACACGTCGGCGGTGTCGAGAAAATTGATGCCGATGTCGAGCGCGGCATTGAGCACGCTGAGATTGGTGGCTTCATCGGCCGGCCCATAGAAGTCCGACATGCCCATGCAGCCGAGACCGATGGCGGAGACTTCAAGGCCCTGCGGACCGAGTTTGCGACGAGGAATGACCATGCCCATGATAGCTCTCAACAGGTAAAGTGGGGAGAGCGCATCCTAGGCACCGGCTGCATCGCGGCGTTAGATCATTGCTGTCTGGTTCTTGCCTGATCCTGCAAGCAGCGTAGTCTAAGTGTCCGGGCAGCCTACGATTGCCATCCATCCGTATCTCAAGGACCACACGAGACCCATGTTCGACAGCAAAATGCAAAGACCCCAAGATCTCAAGGCGATCGCCGAACGGCAGCAGGATTTGACGGCGCGGCTCGCCCGATTGGCTCCTGTCGACGGCGCACATCCAACGGCGTTCCCCTCGCTCACGCTGGTCCGCGGCAGCGTGCCTACGGCGTGCACTGCGACGGTCTGTCAACCGAGCTTGGGATTCGTCGTCCAGGGCCGCAAGCGCGCGCTGCTCAACGAGGAAGTGTTCTACTACGACGCACTGAACTACCTGGTCGTATCGGTCACCCTCCCGATGATGGGTCAGGTGCTCGAAGCGACCAGCGAACGTCCGTTCTTGTGCCTGCGCATGGACCTCGACCTCGAGGAAATTGCGCGCCTGCTGTTGGAGCTGGGCGACCGCGGCGCGGCGCCGGTTGCCGCCGATCGCGGACTGTTCGTCGCGCGCATGGACGAGTCTCTGCTGGACGCCGTTTTGCGGATGGTAAAGCTGCTCGACACGCCGGAGGACATGGCGGTGCTGGCGCCGGCGGTGCGGCGCGAAATCTACTATCGCGTGCTGCGCGGCGAGCTCGGTCAGCGCCTGGTGGATCTAGCCGAGTGCGACGGCGGCAATCATCGCATCGTCCGCGCAATCGAATGGCTCAAGCAACACTTCACGGCCCCGCTGCGCATCGAGGAGCTGGCCGAAGCGGTGCACATGAGTCCGTCCGCGCTGCATCACCGCTTCAAGGCAGTCACTGCGATGTCGCCGCTGCAGTACCAGAAGCATCTGCGGCTGCACGAAGCGCGGCGGCTGATGTTCGCCGGGGGCATTGAATGCGCCACCGCCGGGCATCGTGTCGGCTACGAAAGCCCTTCGCAGTTCAGTCGCGAATACCGGCGCCTGTTTGGCGCCCCGCCGCGCAGCGAGATCGCGCGACTGCGCGAAATCGGCATCGAAGCCTAGGTAGGCGACGGCGGTCGCTGGCGGTCGTTGGGCTAGGAAGTCTATAGTGCGACTCACAATAAATTTGCGGTTCCGCCGCGGCGGAATGCCGCGGTTACACGGGAGGTTTCAAATGTTCAGATTGATGTCGGCCGCCGCCGCCGCGGTGGTTTTCGCGACGCCTGCTTTCGCGCGCGTCCTGTCCTATCCAGAGAGCTTTCACACCCAGATGATGCAGACCAACGGCACCAACCTCTACGTTCGCGTGGGCGGACATGGTCCGGCGGTGGTCTTGCTGCATGGCTTTGGCGACACGGGCGATATGTGGGCGCCGCTGGCCGCAGTGCTCGTCAAGGATCACACTGTGATCGTGCCCGATCTGCGCGGCATGGGACTATCCGACCATCCGGATACGGGCTACACGAAGAAAAATCAGGCGGTCGACATTATCGGCGTCATGGACGCCCTCAAGGTGCAGAAGGCCGATCTCGTGACGCACGACATCGGCAACATGGTGGGGTATGCGCTGGCGGCACAGTACCCGTCGCGAATCACACGGTGGGCGGTGATCGATGCTCCGCTCCCGGGAATCGGCGATTGGGATAACATCATCCGCAGCCCGCTTCTGTGGCACTTCAATTTCCGCGGTCCCGATGAGGAGCGGCTGGTACAGGGGCGCGAGCGGATCTATCTGGACCGCTTCTGGAATGAACTCTCGGCGGATCCGAAGGGGATCGATGAGGAGACCCGCCAGCACTACGCCGCTCTCTATGCGCGGCCGCATGCGATGCACGACGCGTTCGAACAGTTCGGTGCGTTCAGCCAGGATGCGGTCGACAACAAGGCGCTGCTCGCCAAGGGCGGCAAGATCCCGATGCCGGTGCTCGCCGTCGGCGCCGAGAAATCCTTCGGCACGGCGCAGGCGGACGAGCTGCGTTTTGTCGCCGGCAACGTCACGGTCGGCATCGTCCCAAACTCCGGCCATTGGATCATGGAGGAGAATCCGCAGGCGACCATCAAGCTCGTCACCGAGTTTCTATCGAAATGACGGCACCAGGCATGCAATGCACCGTCTCCATACGCCGACGCTCGCCGCTGCGGGGAGGTGAGGGTTAAGCTCGAACGCGTCTTTATGGCCCATCGGAAGCCCAATGGATCGCTTCTACGCGCACGCCCGTCTCGGGAAGTATGTGTTGACCGTTTCAGGGCTGTGCGTGGCCGCGGGAGCCCATGCCCATGAGAAATCCGCAGGCGCTCCGGGTTGCGCCCAGCAAAGTCCGCAGCAGTGCGTCACCGCGGCGCTGGACGCGATGGGTGGTCGGGAACGCCTGCAGCAAGTGGCAAGCGTACGCCTGCAAACGGTCGGCCATACGCTGCTGATGGAGCAATCTTACCGGCAGGCGCCATTCATCACCTCGTATGAGCGCGGCCGCACCACGCTGGACTTGGCCAATCAACGGCTGCTCAAGGAAGCGAATTTGACATGGCCGGAATCCGATCCCAATCAATCGGATTCCGATACCACGTTGCTGGTCGGTCCCGGCGGCGGTGTGTACCACACCAAATTCGGCGATTCGCCGTGTTCCCTGGGTGACCTGGATGCGTCCCGGGAAGCGCTGGCGTTGGGTCCGCTACGCGTTCTGCTGACCGCTGCCGGCGCGTCCGACTTGCACTTTGAAGCGCCGGCGATTCTGCGGTCGACTCCCCATGCCGTGGTGGCTTTCAGCTGGGGGCGCATTCCGGTCCGAGTGCTTCTCAATCCATTCAATCATCTCCCCGATGCCGTGGAGACCACCCAGGTATTTCACGATTTCTGGTATTTCTGGGGCGACGTACGGCAGCGGATTTATTACGACAATTGGAGGTTGGTTGAGGGAATCACTTTCCCTACGAACTCGGTCGAGGAGCGCAATGGCGTCGTCTGGAGCTCGGCGCAGGCGCTGAATGTGGAATTCGATGTTCAGATCGATGAGAAGGCCTTCGACATGAATGCGGGAGCCGTCAAGCAAAGTGCAGCTTCGCCGGGCTGGAACCGATCGTTCAGCGTCAAGCAAGCCACCGCTCTGGCGCCGGGGATCGATCTCTATGCCGGATCGTGGAACGCGACCGTCGTGAAGGAGCCTGATGGGATCATCATCCTCGAAGCGCCGATTTCAGGACCGTACACGCAAGGCGTGGTGAGGCAAGCTCGGAAGCGCTACCCGGGTCTGCGGGTCAGCGCCGTTCTGTCGACTTCTGACTCCTGGCCGCATACCGGCGGCGTGCGGCAGGCCGTGGCCCTGGGCCTGCCTGTCTACATCCTCGATCTGAACCAGCCCTTACTCGACAGGATGATGAGCGCGCCTCACACGATAGAGCCCGACGCATTGCAGAAGTCGACGAATTCCAAAGCGCCGCACTGGAAAATCGTGGCGAAGAAGCAGGAGATTGGCAGCGGCGCGAATCGGATGGAGCTCTATCCCTTGCGCGGCGCGTCGACCGAACGGCAATACATGGTCTATTTTCCGGAGCGCCACCTCTTGTATGCAAGCGACACGCTGTCGTTGAACGACGACGGCACGCTCTATGATCCGGAATTGATGTACGAAGTCGCGCAGGCCGTGAAGCGCGAGAACCTCATCGTCGACACCGTCTTCGCCATGCACCAGGGTCCGATGTCGTGGGGAACAGTCGTTGGCTTGATCGAGAAGTCGCGGCACGCCGGGGGATGACTTGATCGGCCGTCGATGGGTTCATTGGGCATTGAGCTCGGTCAGCAGCGATTTCGCGCCGTACACCTTGCCGAGCGCCTCGCGAATGATCGCGGGGTGCACGGCAATCGCACGATTATTCGCGGCGTCGAACCAGTAGTGCCCGGCGATCGAGTGGATGTTCCCGTCGAACATCAGCCCGACGATTTTGCCGTCGACATCGATCATCGGACTGCCCGAATTTCCGCCGACGATGTCGTTGTTGGTCGAGATGCAGAAGGGTGTTCCCATGTCGAGCCGGTCCTTCGCCTTCATCCAACTGGCAGGTATTTTGAAGGGCGAGGCGCCGGTCGCGCGCTCAAAGGCGCGGCCCAGATGAGTGAACGGTTCGACGGGCGTGCCGTTTTCGACCCAGCCCTGGACCGTCCCGTAGTTGAGGCGCAGTGTGAAGGTCGCATCGGGGTAGACATTGGTCCCGTAGACCTTGAATCGCGCCGCTGCAATTCTTTGCGCCGCCGCGACAATCGGTGCTTCTACTTCGTCCTCGTACCGCTTGCGCAGGGTGCGGGCGTCGGCGTCGACCGCGCGCGCGAACGCGATCATTGGATCGAGCGACGCGTCCACGGCCGCTTTGCCGCCTTGCCACAATCGCTGGCGCGCATCGGCGTCGTCGAGCTTGGTCTCGGCAACGAGCCGCGTCGCCAGAGCCTCGGGCGATTCCTTGGACAGCAGCCTGCGTACCACCGGATGATCCGGGCCCAGCCATTCGCGCATGCGTTCGAGTGAAAAAGACAGCGTCAATACTTCGAGTTCTGGATACACCGGAACCCGTGCGTACAGTTCGCGCTGAATCAACGGCAGCGATGCTTCGGTAAACTCCCGCAACCGGTCGACGTTGCGCTTCGTGCGCTCGTCGGCACCCCGCAGCAGCAGGCGGGCGTCGCGGAACAGGGCGCTATTGAACCCCGCGCCGCTTTCCAGAAAGGTGTACTGCAGATATAGCGCGCGCTCGCGGGCGGTGGCGGACTCGATTTCATGCCAGGGATCAGTGCCGGCGAGATGGGCGGTCGCCCGGAGCTTCGCTTCCGCCTCGGACTTGCCGGACAGCAGCGCAGCGTCGTTCAACGCATCGAGCTCCTTGCGGCGCACCTTGATCGCGTTCTGCAAGCTGTTGAGGGGCGCTTGCACGATGCGGTCGTCGGCCGGGTTGGTGGTACCGAACTGGATGAAGCGGCCGCGCAGCTCGGCGGCGCGCATCAAGGTGATGGGCAGGGGCAGGTCCCGGTCGAACTCGAGCTGGGCCCGCGTTTGCAGGCGTGCCGTCGAGCCCGGATGGCCGGCAACGAATACCAGTTGGCCGGCGGCGGGTCCGTCGAATTTGATTGGCAGATAATTGGACGTGACGGCGGCTTTGCCGTTCTCATAGGCCCGCAGTATCGAGAAATCGAGCGACCAGCGGGGAAATTGGAAATTGTCCGGATCGCCGCCGAAAGACGCGATGTCGCCCTCCGGGGCGAACACCAGTCGTACGTCGTCGTAGCGTTTGTACTTGTAGAGGAAGTACTGGCCTCCCTGGTACAGAGTCACGACTTGGCACCGGAGCTTGCCGGATTTCGCCTTCGCGCTCGCTTGCTCGCAAGCCTGTTCGAGCGTGGTCAGCGTCCTTTTGCGTGCGTCGTTGGCGGCCGTATCGCTCAAGCCTGCGATGGCACCGGAAACCGTGTCGGTCACGTTCTCGGTACCGACCAGCACGTCCGCGAGCTGTGCGGGGCAGCGCTGCTCGGCACTTCGATCCGCCGCGGCGAAGCCAAGCTCGACCAGGCTCCGGTCCTTGGACGAGAGCTCCGCGAGGCAGGATTCCACACAATGGTGGTTGGTGAGCATCAGGCCCTCGGGTGAGACGAACGAGGCGGTGCAATTCGCGAGCCGAACCGTCGCCAGCCGCACATGGTCGAGCCAGGCGGGTGTGATGTCCGCTCCGTTGCGCTGCTTTACCGCGATGGCCGGGAAATTGTCGAATGTCCACATGCCCTCGTCGGCAAACGCGGGCAGAGCTGCCACGCAAGCCAGTGCCAACAGAAATCCACGCATGAAATCCTCGTTCTCTTTATGTATCTGCCCCCCGGGGCGATCTGCAGATTCTACTGGCTAGTCCGCTCCATGGACTTGCTATTTGGACCCCGGCCCGAACTGCGGTCGATCCGCACGCGCAATATCGATGAAATGAGCGCTCGCACAGCCCGGCGCCGGATGACGAGTCCTGTTGGACTCGGTGGTCGGCATTCCCAACTCGCTGAGCTATAGTGCTGCCGTGCTGTTTCCGGTTTGTGCGGCGATTAGTGATGCGATAGGTGCGCGGACGGCGGGGAAAGTGATGGCGCCTCAGGTGAATTCGTCCCGGGATGTTGATTTCATGAGGCGTGCACTCGAGCTGGCGCAGCGCGCCGCGCTCGATGGCGAAGTGCCTGTCGGCGCCGTGTTGGTGCTGGACGGCGAAGTGATCGGCGAGGGGTGGAACCGGCCGATCGTCGACCACGACCCGACGGCACATGCGGAGATCGTTGCACTGCGCGCGGGGGCGCAGCGGCTGCGCAATTACCGGCTTGGAAGGACCACGCTATACGTGACCTTGGAGCCGTGCGTGATGTGCATGGGCGCCGTGTTGAATGCGCGAATTTCGCGAGTCGTGTTCGGCGCCTGGGATCAAAAAGCGGGTGCCTGCGGCAGCGTCATCGACTTGCCGCGCGAGCCCAAGCTCGCGAATCGCATCGACGTATTCGGCGGTGTATGCAGCGACGAAAGCGCCGCGCTGCTGCGGCATTTCTTCGAGACTCGGCGCTAGTTCAAGGCGACCGCGCCGGCGCCGCTGCCGGCGCCCCAGGCCCATTCCAGCAGATCCCGATAGCCGCGCACGTTGTCCACGTAGCGCACCGGCTCCCAGCCGCGTGCATATCCATTCTCAGTCTGGGTGTACCAATGCTCCTGCTCCAGCAGCGGCAGAAATTCGCGCACATCCTGCCACGAATCCGGATCGCGCCCCGCCTTTTGCGTCAGCACCCGCGCGTCCTCCAAATGCCCGTACCCGATATTGTAGGCGGCCAGCGCAAACCAAGTTCGATCCGGCTCCGGCACGTGGGTTGGGATTTTCTCGTACACGTGCCGGAAATACCGGGCGCCGCCGAAGATGCTCTGCTTGGGATCGGTGGGGTTGGTCACCTTGGCTTCGCTCGCCGAATCGTTGGTCAGCTGCATCAGCCCCTTTGCACCCGACGGCGAGGCTGCGGTGGGATTCCACTTCGACTCTTGGTACCCGATGGCAGCCAACAAGCGCCAGTCTTGACTGCTTTGCTCGGCCGCTTCTTCGAACCACTTCTTGTAAAGCGGCAAGCGGCTTTGCAAATGCCGCATGAAGCCGCGCGCACCGACGAACTCCAGATCCTCGGAGCGGCCGTAGTAGCGCTTGACGATCGCGGCGAGCTCGCCGTTGACGTTGAGCCGCGCGAAATAGCTGCTCATGTCGTGCAGAAATCCCGGGTCGCGCGTGCTTGCGGCCCAGGCGATCGATTGGCTGCCCGCGAAATCGAAGGCGATGCGCAGATCCGGATGGACGTCGTGCGCCAACGCAAATTCCGTGGAATCGGCGATGGTGTAATCGATGGCTCCCGCCGCCACCCCATCGAGCAGCGCCTGGGTATCCGTGCTCGCGTTTTCCACCCACACGAGATCAGGCAGCAAATCACGCGCCGCGTACAAGGTCTTCGCGTGGGAACTGCCGGCGGCTATTTCCAGATCTCCGCTGCCGATTTCAGCAAGCGAACTCGGACGCACTGCCGCGCGCCGGTAGATCAAATGTTCGCGAACCCGCTGATAGGCAGGGCCGAATTCGACGCCGGGGATGTTCTGAGAGGGGATCTTCAATCCCGCTGCGGCCAAATGCGCGTGCCCGGAGGTGAGCGCCGCATAGATTTCCGCATAACTGCGCACTGCCGTGATCTTGAGCTTCACCCCAAGCTCATCGGCGAAACGACGCGCCAATTCGTATTCCGGCCCCTCCGGCATGTCGTCCGGGCCTCGATAGTAGGCGAGGGGGCCATTGCGCGTGACCACGCGCAACTCCCCCAGGGTCCTGATCTGGTCGATCAAGCTCGGTATCGGCGTGCACGTGGACAGCAAGCCGACGGCCGCAACCGAAATGATGACTTTCGTCCAGCGTTGCCAATTGTTGTGGAGTGTCGAGTTACGCACGGTCGTGAGCTTTGATTCCGTGAGGCTGGGCTAGTTCTGTTGATGAGACAGGCCCGTTGCCGATGAGCTAGAATAACCCTTTATTTCGTTCCGCGGACCCTTGACAAATGCGTTTCTATCACCGCTGACTATCGCGTCACAGTGCAATATTGCTTAAGTTAACGCCGTAAAAACTTAAGTAAATTCTGTAAAGTTTTAAGTTAACCGGAGAGGTACCGAAGTGGTCATAACGGCGCCGACTCGAAATCGGATGGTCGGGTAATTCCGGCACGTGGGTTCGAATCCCACCCTCTCCGCCACTTTTTTCTGAAGCATTTTCGGGACTTAAGTCATCCCCCCCTGTTTCCTACTGGCAGAACCACTGCCAAATTCAGGGGACAGTAGGGGCTTGATCACGATCTTTTTGCCGCGAGGTGTCCCCGTGCGCGCAGCGGGACCTGCTTCTATCGCCTGCTTGATCGTCTGAATATCCGCGTCCGTCGCGCCCTCGATCCAGGCGGCGTACATGCGCAACATCACCTCGACGCTGTGCCCGTGCTGTTTCGCGACCCACAGCAAATTCTTGCCGAGCATGAGCCGCCACGTGACGGAGGAGTGTCGAGCGTGGTAGGGCCCGCGCTGACGGATTCCCAGTTTCTGCAAGCTTTCATTCCACCGCCACCTAGTGACTTCCGGATCGCTGATGGGACTGCCGTCCTCAAGGAAGAATAGGTGGTCATGTCGGATTTTACGTGCCGCGACATATTCATCTCGCAGCCGAAGATGACGTTTCAGTATTTCTAGTGCGCGCGGGCATAGCTCCAGGTTGCGATCTTCCTGCGTCTTCGTTCGGTCCTTATCTCGCCGCAATACGCGTGCCTTGGTGACCGAGACGATGCCCTTGTTAAGGTGACAATCCGTCACCAGCAAGGCGATTTGCTCGGACGGCCGCAATCCCGTGAAGAAGCGAAACTCATCGTAGTTCCCTATCGCCTCACCCCAATCGGCATGAAGCCTGGAAATCAGCAACTCCGCCTCCTCAATAGTAAAGGGGTCGACGCTGGGGCGATCTTTCTTAGTGATTCGCAGGCATTTCAGGCCCGAGGCGGGGTTGTGCTTCTCGGGATGATCCTTGTAGCCGTACTCGTAGGCACAGCGAATAACGCTAATGGCGTTGTTATAGGGTTTCTTCGACCACTGGTAGGTGTTTGCGGTTTTAGCCAGTTCCGAGTAGCGCACCTCGTCGAAAATCCGCGTTCCAATTTTCGGACGCCAGATTTGCGCGAGTAGTTTGCGGTAACCACTTGCGGTCACGAAGGCGAGATCCTTTTTAGCAACGCGCGAATCACAGTCGGCCAGGAACTCATTGAAGACCTGATCGCATGTGCGTCGCGTATTCGCCGCCGCCACATTCTTGATGAAGCGATAATCCGGAAATTCCTCGCCGAGGGCGAACGTGCCAGTGGCTATGCGTCGTTTAATCTCCGCCATTTGCTTGCGGGCACGCTGAAGATTGGCATCCGACGGGTAGCGTTTAACAGTGGGTCGGTAGCGCACGCCATCCAGCTCAAAATCGAATTGGATTCGATCATGGCCGAAGGCACTGACCCCATTTATTGTCGACTTGCGGCCCACTGCAGGTACTTAGACGTGCCGGTATCTTTAGGGGACTGACGGGGGCGCGTCCACCAGGCCGATCGTCATGCGTTTGCCGACCGCAGACGCCGCTTTCTGAACAGTCTCCAAAAGGACGTTGGGCTGCTCGTCGATCACTACCGGATGGGCGGACAGTCACAGTATTCGTCCCTCCGCGAACTCGAACCCAAGTCCCATCGCATTCAGTTAGTGCTCACTTACGCCAAGGCCAATCTGAATAAGTCACTACCCATCGGGGAACTCGCCGAGGTTGCAGGCCTGAGCCCACGCCAGTTCAGCAGGGTATTCAAAGCCGAAACGGCGCAATCACCAGCACAAGCGATCGAAGGGTTGCGCGTACAAGCAGCCAGAGCATTGATCGATGCAGATGATCACACGCTCGCCGCGGTGGCGATGGAAACTGGGTTCATCGACCCGGAGCGGATGCGTCGTGCGTTCCTACGGATCGTCGGCCATCCGCCACAGACGATTCGTCGGTTCGCGAAGGAACATGCGGCGCGTGACCGCCCCTGACAAGAGGAGTGAGTATTGCGCGTCACGATGCGCAAGTGCATATCGAGATCTAGCGCGGCTTTAACATCGGGTCCTGCTGAATCAGATCGCTTACCCAATCGACAAAGATGCGTACCTTCGCCGAGAGGTGACGGCTTTGCGGGTACATCACCGATATGGGCGATTGCTCCGCCGTCCAGTCGGCGAGCACTTGCGTGAGCTGACCAGACTCCAGGTACGGTTGCGCCACGTAGTTCGCCACCTTCACGATCCCGAGGCCCATGAGACTTGCGACGATGTAGGCGTCGTGGTCGTTCACCGCCAGGATGCCATCGACATTGAGCGAAGTCTTCTGCGTGTCCCGCGTAAATTCCCATTCGAGGACTCCCCCGGTGCGGTTTGAAACGTAGGTGACGCAGCGGTGGGCGGAGAGGTCCTCGGGGCGGCGCGGGATTCCATGCTCTTGCAAGTACGCAGGGCTAGCACAGCAGACGGTGGACATCGTACCGACTCGTCGTGCGACCAGGCCCGAGTCCTTCTGGACGCCGATACGCACCACACAATCGATCCCTTCCTCCAACAGATGTACCGGTCGAAGTCCCATCCCCAACTCCAATCGCAGATCGGGATAGCGGGCAAGGAACGCAGGAAGTTTCGGGATGATGAAAATCCTCGCGAGCGCGGTAGGCATGTCGACGCGGAGCCTGCCCTTCGGCGCGACGCGCGCTTGCATGACCGACGCCTCTGCCTCATCGAGATCCGCAAGGATGAGCGAGCAGCGCTCGTAGAACGCGGCGCCGTCCGCCGTGACGGTCACACGTCGCGTTGTGCGCTGGAGCAATCGCACCCCAAGGTGCTTCTCGAGGCTCTGCACAAGGTCGCTCACGCTTGTCTTCGACATCTGCAGCGAATCGCTCGCTTTCGTGAATCCGCCCAGCTCGACCACGCGGGCGAAGGCCTGAAGAGCCATCAGTCGGTCCATTGTCCGCACTCCCGGACAGTGATTCCGCGTTCTGCGGGTTTATCCCTGTCCTGCAGCCAATGATACTGCAGCCACCAAGGAGTCATGCATGAACGTCATTTCCGTCATTGTTGGCAGTACCCGCGAAGGCCGTTTCTCGGAGAGGCCCGCCCACTGGATTTTTCAGCACCTCAGGAAGCGGGCTGGAATCGACGCGCGACTGCTCGACCTGCGCGATTTTCCGATGCCGTTCTTCGATCAGCCAGTGACGCCGGCTACGCCTGGCCGCCCGGCCTTCAAGAACGAGGTCGTTCAGAGATGGACCGCCGCGATCGCGCAGTCCGATGGGTTCGTCTTCGTCACTCCGGAATACAACTATGGTCCCTCCGCTGTGCTCAAGAACGCGATCGACTGGGTTTATCCGGAATGGCATCGCAAGGCAGTTTGCTTCGTGAGCTACGGCAGCGCTGCGGGGGTGCGCAGCGTGCAGCAGCTGCGTCAATCGGTCATCGAGATTCAACTCGCCCCGATCCGCTCATCAGTCCACATCCCGGTCGCCATTCTGTGGGCTCACTACCAGGGCGGTGATGTCGACGCCGGGCTAGCCGAGCTTGAGGCGCCCGCCGCCGCGATGATCGAAGACCTGCTGTGGTGGACCGCCGCATTGAAGACCGCGCGCGCCGGCGCGCTTCGTCCGGCCGTTGCGCGTCAACGCGCCTGATGCCCGCTCTAGTTCTATTACGAGGATTGCACCATGAGCCTGACTACCGAGAAAGTGCTGTACACCGCCAAAGCCCACAGCAAGGGTGGCCGGAACGGTGAGTCTCGTAGCTCTGATGGCCGTTTGGACATCAAGCTTTCGTCTCCTGGCACCACAGGTGGCGGCACCAATCCGGAGCAGTTGTTCGCCGCGGGTTGGTCGGCCCGCTTCCTGGGTGCGATGGGCGTTGCAGCCGCCAAGATGAAGACTCGCCTCCCGACTGACGCAGGCATCGATGCCGAAGTGGATTTGTGCGATGGCGGCGGCGAGTACTTCCTCCGAGCTCGCCTCAACGTCAGTTTGCCGGGCGTGGAACGCGACGTCGCCCAAGCTTTGGTGAACGCCGCACACCAGACATGTCCGTATTCCAAAGCGACACGCGGAAATATCGACGTCGCGATCAACGTGGCGTGAGCGGACCAACCATCGTCAGCAGCTATTGCGAAAGAGAAACAGTGATGAAACGTTTTGACAATCGAACAGTGATCGTCACCGGCGGTGCCCGCGGAATGGGTGCCAGCCACGCGCGCGGCTTCGTCGCCGAGGGCGCGAACGTCGTGATCGCGGACGTGCTCGAACAGGAGGGGCGGACGCTCGCCGACAAACTCGGCGTACGCGCGATCTTCTCCCGCCTCGATGTCACGAGCGAGTCGGACTGGTCGGCGACGGTCGCCGCCGCCGAGAGCGCCTTCGGCCCCACGTCGTATTCGTGCAGTACACGATTGGCTCCGACGTTCAACCGCCGACCCAGGTCCCGGACTCCGAGCATCTGGCCATCATCGAGATGCGTGGCGAGCGCATTTTCAAGATGCGTAACTTCAGGAATCTTCACGGCGCGCAATTTTAGGAGATGAAGATGAAAGACTCGAAAACTTTGCTGCTGGAATATCTCGCCTCGATCCGTGATCCGGAGCGCGCTGCGTCTCTGTTCGCAGATGACGGGGTGTTCGAACTGCCGTTCTTGCGCTCGCTCGGCGTCGAACCTCGCTACGCTGGCCGCCGTGAGATCACCGCGCTCCTCCAACAGTTGCTCAAGCTCTATCCGAGCTTCTCGTTCGCTCCGGACGATATCCAAGTCCTCATCGAAACGCCGGAGAAGACATTCGCCGAGTACGTCGCGCACGCGCGCGCCGCTGCGACGGGACGAACGATCCATCACCTGTTCACTGGGTACCTGGTGGCTGAGCGTGGTGAGATCAAGTTGCTGCGCGAAACCTTCAATCCGCTGGCGATGGCGCAGGCACAACTGCCGAACGGAGTCGCCGACATCGGACCACCTGGCGACGAAGTGCACTCTTTCTGACCTATAAATGCAAACAAACCGTCTCGCGAAGGTGGCCACCACCGTGCGGAATGATCAGACCATCAACGTGACCGGAGAACCGATGTGCGTGCAATGAGAGCGGAGAAATTCTGTGGTTATGAGGGACTGAAGCTCGTGGACCTTCCAAAGACAGTGGTTTCGGACGGAAAGGTATTGCTGCGAATGACCGCTGTCGGTGTCACGCCGCTGGAGCATACGATTCTCTCCGGTCACTTCCCGCTTGCGAAGGCGCCGCTGGTCCTGGGTGGCGAAGGAGCGGGCGTGGTGGAGGCGGGAGGCGGAAATGACTTTCCTGTCGGCTCACGGGTAATGTTTACCGGAACGTATGGCGTCTTCGACGATGGCGCCTACAGTGAATGGCTCGCGGTACGGAAGGAAACACTATCGTCTCTCTGCTTGGATCTGGCGCGATCAAACCGATCGTGGCCAAGACCTTCCCGCTGGCAAAAGCGGCTGATGCCCTGCGTTACCTGGTG
>Ga0209488_10001955_pt1 | contig 17371 bp, 19 predicted proteins | sample Rivendell_Oct201_8_FD_188349 | JGI IMG/M metagenome (GOLD analysis project Ga0209488, IMG submission 188349) | Vadose zone soil microbial communities from the Eel River Critical Zone Observatory, Northern California, USA -... | ecosystem: Environmental > Terrestrial > Soil > Vadose zone >...
GCCGTCGTGGTCAACGCGCTCTGGTTTTTGAGCCTTGTCATATCCCTCTTTTGCGCTCTGCTGGCAACTCTCCAGCAGCGCTGGGCTCGCCAATACCTTTATGTCGCTCACCCTCATGTCGCGACTCATAAGCGCGCTCGCATCCGTTCCTACTTTGCCGAGGGCGTTGCCCGCTTCTATGCAGCCGTCACCGTGGAGGCCATCCCGGGCCTTCTTCATGTCTCCGTTTTCCTGTTCTTGGCAGGCCTCGTCATCTCGGCCCTCAACATCCACCACACCGTTGCGTACGTCGTCCTTGCGGCGACCGGCGTTTGCGCGCTGGTATACCTCATGATCACCGTGCTGCCAGCCGTCTATCACGACTTTCCATACACGTCTCCCTTCTCGGCGCTCATTTGGATCATCTCTCAGAAAATAGCCATCGGTTTCCGTTACACCATTGACCACGTCGCGGCCTTCCGCAAGAGGCGCTTGGAGTCTGCCAAAGCATCACCGGTTAAAATGCGGGAGTTCAAAAATATGATAGAAACTGCTCACGATGCAGCTGAAAATTCGGGCTTTGAGATCGATGCTCGCGCCCTGGGCTGGACACTCGACAAGCTGGACGAACCCAGGGAATTGATGCAGTTCGCCGCCGGTATCCGGGGGTTTTCCTCTTCCTGTAAAGTTAAAAATCCCATATCGATCCTCCAGGACGCCGCAAAGCAGAGCACCCTCCATAAGGACCTGTATCAACGGATCTTCCTTCTACTTATGCGCGCCTCAGATATTAAATTACTCCGAGACTCCCAGCTGCTTTCAAAGTCCGAAGCGCCAAGGTGCAGACAAATCTGTCTTGAGGCGCTGTACTTCCTTCCAGATGCCATCAAAAAGCTCCTGGCCCACATAGCATTTGACACGTTCGCGAGGCCTGACAAGGTCGAAGCTAGATTCAAACCGATATTACATTCTGCCGAGGCATGGAAAATGGCCGAAATACTCTCTCAACGCGACAACCGTGTCCGTGAGGACGTGACGATCGGAGCGCAATGTGTGGCGGCTGTGCAAGCAACTCAAGAACCGAATGAGGAAACACGGCCGATCCTTATGCGGCAGTTGAACTTGAAGGTCGACGTCCTAGAATCTTACCTGGATCCTTTCGAAAACCTGCTCCTAAAAAACCTTAACGACTTCTTAGAAAATACCGCCCTCAAGTTTATTGAGCAACAGCCCGGGAAAAAGCCGAAAAAGGGAGGTAAGCCGGAAGGGTTGACAGAGCCGAAAGAACTGAAAGATAAGGATATGATCCTCTCGACATTACTGTTGTTGGGCAGAAACATCAAAGATTTTCAAAAGATCGACAGACAGCTACGCAGCGACTACGTGGAGAAGTGGAACAAGATCAACGTTTGCGCGGGTCAAGCCTTGGGGACCCGTAGTGAGAACGCGAAGAAATTGTTGGGACACCTCCATATTCAACCCGGAAGTCCCTCCACACCCCCTAACTGTCCCAGCGTTACTACCCCTCCTGTCCAGACCACTGACAACAATCCTTCTACGCTACGTTCCCGTGATTCATACATTGAAATGAGCCCTATGTCTCCTTAGTGTACATTTATTCCCGCGGGCACGTGCCAATATAATAGATGACTGCAATCACGTGAGTCAGACTTGCCTATGGCTCAACAGTCCCAATCCCAACTGGTGAGGCAGACCCATACAGTTCTCCTTCCAGAAATCATCTCCTTCTCTCCAAACTTTCTCCTCGATGACATTATAAACATTGCCAATGATGGTGTCGGCCGCGCCGTGGACGCCATGGAAGACTTTCTCAATCGCTGGGCTGAGACGCGCCTCGAGCAAGAGCCAGCCTGGGATGCAGACAAGGAGCTCGAACAAGGCCTTGTCTCCTTCCAAACCCTCCTCGAGTTTCACACCGACATCGCATTCGATTTCTTTGAGGCTTGGTCCCTCCGTAACATCTTTGCCGTAACCCCCGACCTTCCGCTCGTCGTGCCCCATCACGCGGGGCTCCACCTCGATCAACCGCAAGAGAAAGAGAACGAGCTACTTGCTGAGATTGATCAGTTATATCGACAGATTGAAAATGTACGTTGTCCTACCCTCATCAGAATCCGCCCTGACGAAGATGTCCTGGTGTGCGATGCTTCACAGCAAAAGCGTTTAAACCGGTTGCTCGCAAAAACCGCCCAAGCGTCCAGACGGCGCGCGAAAAAAGCACGAGCGCGCTTCGACTGCTTCTCCTTCATCCAACCGGACCAGCTGCGCGTACTCCACGGTCTAGCCAAGGACGAAGATTCGCTCTACTCGCACGCCTCCGCGTTGTCAGCCCTCGACCCCGCCAAAGTGGATGTGCCAGGACTTGAGCCAGGCAAACGAGAGTGGGAGGTTGGCAAGACCGGTTACCTCAGCTGGGCTAGCGCGAAGCTCATCCAACAGGCGCAGCTGGGTGGAGCTACTGCAGAGGAAGCGACCGCTACCGCTTCAAAGGGGGGGGATGTGGCCATGGTGCTTCTCAAACTGAAGGGAGATGATTAGCAGCCTCCCGTTGTTCGCACCCTCGAATCCGGTGGTAGTTTACTTGACCTTGTAAACAACTGTAATCTTTCTAATGTAGTCTCTATCTTTCTATAACTTAACCTTCCCAGCCCTCTTCATGTCCATAGACACGCCCCGGCTATTCAATTGAGCTGTGTCCAAAACTCTTGGGTCACATCCTACCCATTTTCTCCTCAGATTCTTGCCAATAGCGTCCAAATGCGATCGAATCAAGCTACCTCGTCTGATGGGTCAACATGAGGTGGATCTTTCCGAGTCTGAATGCGTTTGTGCCGTAGATCTTTCCTACTACTAGTAGCCGGTAGGCCAACCGTTGGACACTCGCAGGACAAACGGCCGTCCAACTGCGGTAGAGACTCAAAAGCTGTGCCATTGGTTACAGAGTACAGATACAGACACAACATGGGACTATCGAAATGCGTTTCCCTACCTCTCGGGCTGACACGCCACGTGTGGAATATAGTCACCAAAGACACGACAACTAGAACGTGGGGGGAAGGTGTCGTTAGAGTTGACACTCTGACCGCCAGTTCACCCGGGCCTCTGCCGAAGTGCACCCATCGCAGACGAGGTTAACAATGGTTCCGTCTGCACGACATACAGTGACCTGTGTTGGAAAGTTCATCAGTGGAGTTGCATGGTGGGAGAGTCACAGTAGGCACGATGCCACTCGCGAGATCGAGGCCACACGTAGATGCTGGCAAGAAGCTTGGTCAAACCTCACCAACGCCTACGTGTGCCACGGATGACTGCTGCCAGAGGACGAGAAGTGGATCGACCATAAATTGGGGTCGTTGACCTTTCCGAGTTTTCAGCGGCCGCAGAGTTGAGTGCTGCTCGAGCTCGACAAACAACTTTGTCGTCACGAACGACTATGTTGACGACGCTCGAGTATGCTCAGTATGCTCGATGTTGATGACGAATTGCTCCGACTCACAGCCGCTCAAGGTTAGAGTCCAATGTCAGAGGCCAAGGTTATTAGACCTTGAGGAGCAGCGCGTGTTCCAAGGTCTTCCCAGAGATTTTGCGAAGAAGAATAGGGTCGTTGTCGGAATAAAAATTCCTAATTATAGGCCTAATTTATTCAGCCTGGCCAAAGGGAACATGAGAACTACAGAGTGCGATAGCCTGAAAAGCTAACGTCAGGGAGCACAGCACCATCATGATGCCCATAAGCAGCTATGGTACAGTAGGAGATACCGGGATCACCGCGAGACAAAGGCACTCAAAGCTACCAAACGCCTTGCTGGGCTGCCCCGGCGCTTGGGATACTCTGTGGCATGACCGTGCTGCGCGGAGCAGCAGCCTCTCGCTCTCGAGCGGCCAGTGCTTCAGCGTCTTTGCGATACTCGATTTTCTCAACTCGAACCTCGCCCTCGATGAGCTGGTAAACATACGTAACGACAACAGGACCTTGGATGTCCATGAGAGCGAATGATGGGGTGGGATCGCTGAGAGAACGGAAGAAAGCGTGATGCTGTAGCACGATGCAGAGAAACCTCGAAGTGAGACTCACCCATTAAAATAACTTGACCAAGCCCCGGTAGCCGACCCAGGATTAACAAAGAAACGACCGTCGTGGTCGATGGCTTGGAACCTTGGGTGATACATTAGCTAAACGGCTTGGCTGTTTGAGAATAGCGAGCCATACGTGTGCGTATGCCCAGAGATAAGCACGTCAACGTCCATCTGCCTAGCTATGGAATTTAAAGAGTCTAAATCCCCCGTTGGAACACACTGATGGCCATGAATAACTCCTATTCGTATTGGGGAGTGGGTCACCGTCAAGGAGAGAGGCGAAGCGACAGACTGGCAGTGGATCCCGTCAAGTGCGTAACACTCTCTAAGCTAGGGCTGCGTACCTCATCGTAATCTCCGCGAACGACGTGCACGTCAGCCGCAACTGTCCTCAGGTAGTCGTACGTTTCACGATCGCATACGTTGCCGGTGCAAAGGATCTGCTGGATTTTTCCCGGGACGAGAAGTTTTTTGAACTTTGACGGTAGGTCGTGAGTCCTATGAGGGATGTGAAGATCGCCAATGACGAGGACGAGAACCATTGAAATGATGTGAACGACGACTGCTTGCTTTCTGCGTTAGCACTGGCAGCAGAGAACGCGGCCTCTGCCGAAACGGGCATCGGCCTCACCCTCTACCACCACCATGGCACACAGTCTCGAAAAACGTTGCACACCACTGAAACTCGAATATGACTCCTGTTTCAATTCCTGGTTCGAAGGCTATCTCGAGCCTGCCGTCGCTGCATCTGCTTCACCAGAAAGTCGCGCTAAATACTCGAAGGAAAAAGCGGAAGAGTATGAACGTAAGTGCGGCAAAATCTGGACAAGTTACAGGGATTGTGTGCAGGTACGTCAAGTTCGTTGCTTTTACCAACAAAACGACTGCTCAGCGAATACGCCGCTACCTCTTAGAAAGCCGTGAAAGACATGGGGTTGGATGGCCTCCTCGATCAGGCTCGCACGGAAAACCCTCTCAAGGAACCGCCACAGATGTCGTAGGCTACTGTATGCGTGGCATCCCATCTTGACCAATTTGTCTGGTGAGTGTGGCGTCCCCAGGCCCCGCCTCGCGCGATCTCATTCATCTTGGTGATATTCTTGTGTCATAGAACGGTGGAGTGCGCAGCACCTTGTCACTCACAGGACCCCCAAGTTCTTCGCTGTGCCATCGTGCGTGTGTAAACTTGTCGTTTGGCGGCCTGTTATCTACACAGACTGGGCAAAGACCTCTCTGGCCCTTCTCAACTCAGTTTTTTGTAGTCATCTTTATGTGCATAAGCGTGCGCTTTGTGGTATAGAAGCACATGTGCTATAAACACCCTTCAACATATTTCCGTCTTATCAGGTTGTTGGTCATCCCCCATCTCTGCCACGCTGGCGCTAGAGGGTCTCGTATACACGTGGCTGTTAGCAGTCCTCAAACGAAGCTCACCTGACACCCCCGCGAAGTAATAAATAAACACAGGTCGATAGATCTGACGACGTTCATTATCTGTCACATCACCGCCGTCTAAGCCCATCAGGTAATCTTGTGCCAGGGCTGGCAATGATTCAGATATCAATGCTCCACAAGAACGCGGACGACTTTACCGGCTCGATAGTGAGGTATTACAAGGGTCGAGCTGGGTACACGGCGCTGATTATAAGACGGACCCACGGTTTCAAACGCCTACGTATGTTCCTATGATTGGGGGACACCTCCCTGAACCAAGTACATAGCACGTGTAAAGCCGCGGCCACTAGTGATATTGATAATCATAATCATCTCGGCTTGACGCAGAAGGCCTTGGTAAAGTGAATGATTCGAACCAACTGTGCTGAGAAACGGAACATCTGGATCGACTTCTCCGACTAACGAGCATTCCGGCATAAGGCGAAAATATTCTGAACGTGTCTGGTTCCAGGGCCGTGGCGGGTTTTCAGTTTCAGTCTCACCTCTCTCCTTGTCAGGGCTTGTGACCGAGTCTGGTACAGTACCAGTGCGCTCAGGCTTGCCGGAAATTTATCTTGAACCTATATAGAACACCACGGTCAGGCCACTCATGATAAAGACCAGATTATGTGTCCTGTCAGTTGATCAACAACTGCATAGTTACGATACGTGGACGAGTCATGGCACTCGCTCCTATGCAATCACATGTTCAAGTTCTTGAAGTGCTAACTTGGCGTTTTGGCAACCAGATCTTCTCGCAGTCAGGATGTACGTCAGAGAGCTCTCGGCGGGGGTTGAGAAGTAGAAGGATGCTCACATGGAGAACGAAGGCATATAGAAACTTCTATCGAGGGACGCGCTAGTTTCTTTAGTCAAGGTTTTGCTCCACTTGATCGGTTTTCAACAGAGTGTGTATGCCATGAGATCGCGCGGGACGCCGCCAGTACTAGTGAAGACCGATTAGCGCACACGACCCGACCCAGCGCGGTGGTACGGAGAAACGTGTCGGTGCAGAAAACTACATGAGAAATTCGTGCGATTTCGGGCTTCCCAGGAATGGAGGCCGCGCAGTTGCGCTACACATGCCCCCACCGCGGAGAGCGCGGTCACGTCGTCGTCGTTGCGAAATTGTCAATTCAATGCCTCTTCGCAGGTCGGCAACGACTCCCGGACAACCCGGCCCACGGCCCAGACGTCGTCGTCATCTCCCTGAGTTTGTTTTTTTCAACAGCCTGCTCCACGCCCTCTCTCACGAAAGGGATGCAACCACGTGGCATCTAGAAGGAACTCCCCCCACGAGTCCCCCGGTGGGGAACGGCAACCGTCGTGAGGCGACGTTTTCCAGAACAAACTACCGGCACCCCTCTTGTCCGTGGCACTGGCAGAGACTCGGAGACTCGGAAGCAAGACCATGATGACCGTGCACTCACGACCTGGTAAGAATAGCTTACTACCACTTGCGAACTTCGCATTTTGCATGTGGGGACCACATTCGCCCTCGAAACCCAATCAGGTACCGCTTCCCACTTTCGAGCATCGGTGCGCATCGATCCCGTGCCGTGTCCGCACAGGGTGCCACGCGTCGGCCTCTGCGTATTCGCCCGCTAGTTGACGCCACTCTGCGTCCCTCCTCCACTCCTTCCCCTTCCTCAACTCTACGTTTCTCGGTCCCGGGGAATCCGCCACCGCATTAATAGCGACAAGCACATGATGCCCCATCACGCAATCACGTTATGGACGAGATAGACTGACCTATGGTGGCCATAGGCATATCGTCCTCGATTTTTTTGACCGACGTGTGACTGATGGGACGGCCCTGCCGGAGACCAGCCGTTGAACTACTTGCCGAAACCTCTAGCGGCCGCACAGGTGAGTGAGGCCTAGACCCGTCCATCTTCTTGGTCGTGCTCCCTCCGCGGCGTTCTCCGGGCCCGCGCTCTAAACCAACCATCATCCCCATTCCCCCCATTCCCCATTGCATTGCCAGACGCCGTGAGACACCGCGGATATAAGCCCTGGGAACATTGATGAGCGCGCGATACCTTTGAAATCCACACGCACGCCACTGACAGCACAAGGTCAACTTACCGTCCTATTGGAGACGCGTTCCTATATTTGATTTAGTAGCACCACACGGGAAGTTAAGAAGTTCCCTGTTGGGGCTCTGTGATACGAAACATAATGATATCTTGCATTGCCACTTCCCACCAATTGAGTCCTTACATACAGGTTTGCAATACGAACAAAGAAAACAAGGCGATACAGGCTACACCGCAATGCGACGGTGCGTGAAGTGTTCCAATCCCAAAGGAAAATGTGATAAAAATGGGTAAAATAAGTAAGAATGGAGAAGGGACGAACAATGAGGTGTTTGACGAAGACGAGACGTGATTCAGATACGTGACGGTCCCTCTCAAATTGCTGCGATAGAAACGCGCCGGGACACCGTCGCCTTGTGTGCCAAATGGTGTTTCATGGACTGGGCAAGTCACCGACATATGGTGATGGGAAACCGCTGTATGACAACTTGGGTGCCGGGATATGCACGGGGAAACCGCTTACATCCAAATCAGCTTGCAAGAATTGCATGGACATGGGGTAGTCCTGCGCTGCGTGGTATAAGTGATTGCTGCGAGGGAAACCATGTGTCAGTCAGTAACCGAGCGACGAGCCCAGCCCAGTGCGTAGGGTGACTCACGAGTCGTATATTTGGGTGCCAAAGGGTGTGCTGTGCTCAAATTTCGCTTCTGGTTGCACATACACCTTGTGCTCCTCAAGGCGTTGGCTAGGCATGCCAAAATGAGGCAACATGGGAAGCTGGATCTGCTGCGCATGCAGCGTTGCAGGCTGCACATTACCATGTGTCGGCAGTGAGGCTACTAGCGGCTGGGTATTGGGGTGGGTATGACGGACTAGATGGGGTACACTGATGGATGGCTGTCCCGCAGTGGTATGGTTAGTGGTATCTGGGAGCATCCCCCCGTGAAATTGCCATGGTTCCTCCACTGAACAATCATCGCTGGGAGTGGAGCCCTCCCAGTATGGGATTGTGTGATCGGAATAATGAAGTGACAAGAATTCGGGCACCTCAGCCTTGATACAATGGTTAGGTGGGGAGAGCGGGTTCGAGTCCTTGTGCGCGGGTTCTCGTGTCTCGCGTCGTGGACGGCGAGCCTTTGTGGAGTTCGCAGTCTCGGATGTAGCTTCGGACGCATATTCACAAACGTAATCACGCGATGCACAACGGGCACACGAAGGCCTGGTTCCGGTACACTTAGAAAGGCAAAGGTTTCAGCAGCTGTGAGAAGGGAGGGAATGATGAGAGTAACACACCTTTGCTTTGCGCTCACGACATTTTTTGCAGGCTTCCGAGGCGCGCTGGTTGCGTAACGGCGTAGGGGAACGCAAGAAGATGCAATCACCTTCTGGGCCCGGCAGTATGCCTGCGCGATACTCTTCGTACTCATGACCCCATGAGACATTATAGGGAATGAGGTTCCAAGCATCATCAGAGTCTGACGGTGCGTTGGCCGAATCGGGGGATGGGATGGAATAGCCACTAGAAGTCGACGGTGAGAAATTCGAGAATGTGGGCGAAATGGAAGTGTCGAGAGCAGGTGTAAAGGCAAGGCGCGCGCTTGGTGCAGGGAGGTCACGGTGAAAGTGATCATCACTGAATTCAGGCGTCATGTCCTCCGCGATAGCAGCAGTACACCCTAGAAAACCTGAGGATCGTTTATGAGAAGATAATGGAATAGCTCACGGGTATCATGCCGCTCGTATAGGGTATCGGCGCCACGATAGAGCTCATCACTACCATCGACGGTGACGGTAAAGGTTCCAAACATTGGAGGAGGGCGGGACATGAGGTATTACCCAGCCAAGGGACGGTTGTGTCAAGAGAGCACTTGACGTGGATGAAAGTGATGTGAGATAGTGAAGGGGAGGGAACGAAGAAAGAAGGGAGCTTGAGGAAGGGAGGGGGAGACTATAAAGATGACATGATGGGTGAGTTGGTAGCCACAACCGAGGTGAGTTACTCGAAGGGGATCGAATCAATTGTGTTCCACCCGCTCATAATCCACAGAGTTGTTCATTGGCACGGATCTCGATAAAAAAATACGGGGCGGATAATCGAGATGAGGCGGGTTCGAAAAGAGTGGATTGGGCGCCGTATGGCCGTTCCTCCTTGACCCGCGTCACCTTTCTATACGCAGGGGTTTGGTTCATATGAACGTTCCCGGCGATCAAATCAGGTTTTGAAAGGACGAAACTGCCAAATTGTTCGCGACATTGTACTGCAAAGGCTAGGACTGAAAACTGCGGGGATGAAAAACTTCTGACGGCAACTGTGATTCGTTCCTCGACGATCCTCCTTGCGGGCCCGGACAGCGAAAACTGTCGGGCAGGTTTATACATTTTTGGGTTGCCGATCGCTCGCGCACTTTGCACCTGGAACTCGGCCAAACGCTGACCCAAACTGTGATGACAAGAGGTGAGACGCAAACCAAACAAATAATCGGTCATGGGCGCTACTCGAGCTACAGCGCAGCGGCGCACGGGCTTCACAACCATGCATTCTTCTAAACTTTTTTTTTTTAAATTCCCAAATATGCGGCGTCCCATAACATCACGACACTACTTTTAATTCTTGGCTCTTGAGGGGAAGGGACGAAAAATTGAAGCTATTAAAAAAAAAAAAAAGTAGGAGATCTATCACGTTCAGGTACCGATAAGAATGTGCTGGATGTGACGAGACTAGTCACATCAGTAGATATCCTAATCTGGTAACTGGCTGGTTTAACCACTCCCGTTTGAAGCTTTGATATGATGGCCGCCCTGTTTCATTCTGGTACAGATTCTAGCCTGTTATTAGGCACAGATACCGTCGCGAGGAGTCCTTTTTCACACGGCTCATGATTCCAACTGATATTGAAAGCTCCCGGCAAGTCACCGCAACTAGCCCTCGTGCTCCTCTTACCACCGGAACCTCGGAGATGAGTTTGCGATTTTCCAGAGTGGGGTGAATACTCAAATTAAAATATGCACCCGTCCAGGCTCTTAATTCGTTTTTCTTTCTAAAAATGAACTGCATCAGAAGCGCCTCGGCTGAGTTCGGGCACCACTGCAGCAGTGGGGGTGGGTTACTCGGGACGCAAACGCTTATTTGTAGACCCTTCAACCTTGATCGGAGAACTGATAAGTTTTGATCAGCCCCATAGTTCCTGTCAGCATGTGCTAGGAACCCAAATGGGCAAACTTAGAGTTGTTCAGATCACGAGGGACTAATGTGCAGCAGAAATAAGGTGCGCAAAGCACCAATTCACCCAATAACTATCCGATATCGGATCCCCGCTCTCGGAAATCGGAGCGGCGCCATTTTCGGCGCTTTGTTAGGAGCGACAACCGGCCCCATATGGGTGTGACGATCACTGTCCTGAGGGCGCTGAAGTGCAAACCCGTCCGCGTTAATATGATAGTCCTAAACACTAACCCTGTACCATGCTGAAACCCACACGTCTTATTATGTTTACGCGCTTGGGAGGATACGTTTTACGTGTGAGCGGACTGTAAAGTGGCACAAATACAAGAATGCGTCATGTTGTGGGGTCGTGTAAAACGGCGAGTAGATATCGCTTGTCTGTGGAGAACCCATTTAGAAAAAGCGTACGTCCCCATGGCATTAACGACTCACCTGGAGATATCATGATCTCATGGCGCTTGGTTCGGATACGCATGAATCGAACGTCGTCCTGGATGTGCCTTAGTGACGATGATAGAGATAGAGCACGCAGAACACATACTCCCTCGTTAACCTCCCCGCTGACTTCCTCGAGCGCATTTTGAACACCCTCAATTATCTTCCCTATGGCGGATGCATATTTTCTTCCATTTTCGCCCTCAAATACTACGCCCGAGTGTCTGATTATACTAACTGGTTGACCGCGCGAAAGGAGGAGATAACCGAGCACAGATCTGTGAGAAGATAGGAGGGCAAGTGTCTGTTCGAGCTCTGGGGGTGTTGGGATGGTGGCGGGTGATGTTGTCGCAGAGGTAGCTTGTGGCAAGGGGAGGGATGTTGAACTAGTTGACGGTACTACCGAGGCCTATCCTCCGGCTTCAGTAACAAGGTCTGCAATACGCCAAGGAGCATACCATGGATCATGAACTGACGAGCGAGGATGTGGTGGGGGGTGTGAACAACAACAATTGTTTGGTTCACGTGACACTCGGAGGGCTATGCTCTCGAGCTCGAGATGTGACATTCACTAAACTGGACACAGTCTCTCACTATGCAATGGAATGCCACAACTGCGAGTCGAGGCAACGGCAGTTCTACTGCGAGAGTTGTATTAGAGCACAGTAGGTCGCGCCATGCCGCGTACAGATATCGTGCAAATGACTTGCCTCACTCAGCCTACGCGACCTGCGCTTGCAAATACAACACGCCGCTGCGGATCGGGATGAGCAAGTTCGCAAGGCCACCGCAGCGATTGATACCATAAACAGTTCTCGCATACGACGTGCGGACCTTTCAAGGGGCCAGGAATGGCTCCACGAACTGAATGATGGGCTTACTAATTTGCGTAGGGAGAACGACAGAGGTGAGCTCGCAATACCTCCGTCCCTTCATGCTCTGACATATCTTGTAGCTAGACAACGTGTTCGATCCCTACGCGAAGACCTTGCCACGCGGCGACGGACCCTCTCTCAGGCAAAACTTCTTCCACCCGCGCCCGTCGACACTCTGATTCCCCGCGAAGTGGCCCAACTGAACGGGCGCGCAGACACAATTGCGCGAGCTCGCAGTGGTCTCGTCTCGGAGCTAGTCGAGGTGTTCAATATAGTCGAGGTTGGTGGCCGTCCTCCGATTGGGGGCAAGGCCGGTACCAAAGGCGAATGGACTATTGGCGATCTCGTCTTGCCTGTACCTGGGGATATCCGGCGTAGGTTTCTTGTCATTCTTACGTCGCCACCCCCACCTTACTGGTAGACAGGTTACCCTCCTGATCATATCAACGCTGTCATAACACACACCCTACATTTTATAGGACTTCTCACGTTCTACCTTGGAATCCGCCTTCCATTCGAAGTTACATGGACGGGAGGGAAACTCGGCGTTGGACAACCCTGGATACGTTCAATCAAAGGGACAGAATCCGGTAGCTGGGCGAAGTAAGCATATAGTCATATGTTACCGTACCCCAGTCACTCGTTGACCCCACCTTCTTGTCCGATTTTCGATAGGTGGACATCCAAACATTGCCTTCACGTTTCTGCGTCCTCCCCACCCCCAGTTGCCGATGCCCCCGATGCGCTTGCTCAATCGACATCCGATTCGTACCTAGAGACCCGTCCGCCACCTAACTCATCATCCTCTTTCACGACTGCATACGCAATGTTGCTGTACAACGTTTGCTATCTCGCGCACACACAGGCCGTTGAGATCCCTCTTTCTCAGGCAGGCGACGTTCTTTCCAATCTCTGGTCCGTTTGCTGCTCCGCAGAGCTTGGACGGTTTGCAGATTTCCCTTTCCTCCCCCTGCGAGTGACCCACTGATTGTAACTGATGCAGCCGTTCTCATCAAACATACCCGCTACTTCCACCACCCACACCGCCCAGCTTTCCCCTCGACTTTGCACAGCTACTTCAAGCCACTGCTGCCACCCCTGCGTCGCGACCGCGCCCGGCGCGCCCACGTACCGCAGGGGCAATCAAAAATAGGAACCACATACCCGAAGAGGACGAATGGGACTTGTTGGACGATGATGAAGCAAGTGGTGCCGAATTCCCCTAGCACCAGTCTGGTATCTGTACCCGGTACCTTATTTTCCCCTTTGTTATTGTTCTATACAACACCGCTAGCAATTGTAGCATATCTGCGTCATACACTTGTATCACACTTTCCTTCGCCCATCCCGGGCCGTCTCGGATTTATATCTCCAATTTCACTGCTAGATTTTGTGTTGCTCTATCCGTCATTTCATGACTTGAAGGATGACAATGCTGTCAAAAAAATAGGGCAGCGTCGGGCGAGAAGAGATAGATGAAGAAAGGTGACGGGTGGCAAGGGTTTCGGGGCATTCCGGGGTTGTGATATCATGGGACTACACTACGCACCGAACGTTCCGAACACTAGACTCTGTTAGGTAGGATTGCAGTTCAAAGTCGGTGCTAGTAGTAAATGAACTGCCAGACAGCCACATCAATGCTCAGAGGACGAGACAATATGGTCACGGACACCCATGAAGGGCCAATGTGACCGCGCTCCCGGGTTCCAGTATACAATGGAAGCACCGTCTGCGCAAGTCGCTATCGTGGCCGTGATCCGAGCCGAGCAACTTCCGTCTCATATCCTCAACTGGGATGCCAACTCATCGATGGTCGATGGATGGAGAACAATGAGACGTCCCTTCCCCCGGGCACAGGCTCTCTCACGTTTTTTCTCTTTAGTCTCGATGCTTCGAGCCGGCGGTGACTTGACAACCCCAACACGGCCAAATGCCCGTAAAATGAGAAAAGCTTTTAAATGCATGCGACCAGTGGGGAAGAGTTCCCCGACCAGAGCACCGCATGGACATGTGATAGGCCGGCTCTTTTGATGGGGATGCGCAAAGATGATAAATTAGACCACGAGAAAGGCGTGCGTGCAAAAACTCAACTGTCTCTGGTATCCCCAAATACGCAAGATCACTGGCAGCCTTCCACTGTTTCAGGTGTGCCACTGGCCCCAGGAGACGATTTTATCCGATGAACGGACATGAACGTAACTCCAGGTCAACCGTGGTTTCGCATTACGGTCTACCGTGCGACGTTTTGACGACCAACGGGGCTATCTCGGAACACGTCCGCCGTGTGAGCGTAGATAGGATAATCAGTCACTGGCTGTCAGGGCGACAGAACCTAGTACCCTACTTATGGCGGTGACTGTGCGGGCATCTCGTAATGCGCCATCCAACGGCTCCATCATACACAGCGATCCGCGCTCAAGCTGTCTACGGCTAACTCTTTGGGTCAAGATTAAGGTAGGGGGGACTATTGAATCTCATCATCTCATCCCGAGGACGGTCATGGATTTGTACTGACATCTTTCGTTTGTAACTAAGCGCAGATTGCGGGGTACGTACATGGCAATCCTCGCCCTGCTTACTGTAGCTGGAGGGAAACCTGGTCGATTTGAAAAAGTCGGGCTCGGTGGCCAAGGCGAGCTTTGTCACCGAGGGGAAAAAAATAATAGTAATGATCAGCTTGCGCACAGCATGCGACAAATTCTGGATTGGGACAAAATAGGGTCTTGACTGCCCGCATCAGATGCGCGACCCTGTTTGTTCGCAACGCCACTCCGTGTCCGTTCGTGTTCGAGATCAGTTCTTCACAGTCCGTGAAAGGGATTGCGCAAACTCAATTCTTACTGGATCTAATAGAGACTGTTGGTGTGAGTTGCCGGCCTATCGTCTCCGTTGGCTCAGGCCCTCCGTTTGAGGGTGTACAGTAGTATGTCAGGGATAGATACTCCAACAGGCAGGCGCGGTTTCCCACGTATTTCCACCAAGACGCTCGGCGAGGCACATTTGCGGCGCGGGTGCGTTTACTTGGACCTCGCAGGGCACGTTCAACCACATGCGAGAATAACTTTACCGACCTTGGGACGTAAAAAGAAGGGGGGTAAAAGTGTTCGCCTATTTCGCCTGGTAGTAGGGGGGGGGAGGCGCTGGGTCAGTGGGTGATTTTTTAAGGTTTTTAATTTTTGGTGGGGATGATGCCAGGTCTTGCGTACGTGTGTGCAGCACAGCACCCGCAAACCATGGTTCTGCGTCGCTGCGTTGTGCGAGCCGACGGGCATCAAAGCTTGTAGCCGAACCGAACGAGCGAGGAGCGAGGATCATCCACGCGCGTCGATCGCGTGGCTGACACGTGGACGCGGCGACGATGGATGGGCTGCCCTGCCCTGCCCTGAGAGGGGGAGGTTTCGGCGTGAGACGACCAGAACGTGAAATTTCCAAATTTCCAGGAACTGGAGTGGTTTAGTCCAGTGCGCTTTTTTGGTGCGACAGTCGTGAGTTTACACCTGCATCATCGTGTTTCCAGTCCTAGCGCTGCGGCGACCCGGCAACTGAGGAATTCCAGCCCTCCCTCAATCAGACGTGAGGCGTCGAAAAAGAAATTTTTTATATCCTCTTTTTGCCTTTCTACTATACGGCGGCGTGTTATATGATGTTTGGCGCTTTCAAGGCACGGGCACTGTAACTTGTATCGTCATCGTCGTCCCATTGTTGTTCCACGCAAGTGAAAATGGAAAACGGTCAAGTTTCATGTCCCCAATGTGTTGGGATGTGATTGATCCGAGACGCATTTTAGAGTAAAGTGGGTCTCGCATGGGAGCTGGGTGATCATTTCCGAGACGATTGGGGCTTTTCAGCTTTGAAATCATTGTTGATCTCACCAAAAAAAAAGAAGGGTCAGAAACCTCCAACCACGCGGTGTGAAAGTATATTCAATGGCTCATGCCCTCATAAAAATTAAAAACACGACCATGCGTCCTGTCGTGTGTTGACGTGCAGTAGGGCAAAAGCACTAAAGCAGCCAATAGAAACCGTGCAAACGACTATTAAAAAATCATGTCACCGTTCTCATCAACGGCGGGTTTAATCATACAGCCCTCTAAAAGCCGCCAGCCCACCCTGTACACGAGTTCTATGCAAGGGGACTCCACCCATCGCCCGCTGGCCACTTCATCTCGTCCCGGTCCAATGGGCCATGCCGTCCTTCACGAGCTGGCGACTCAGTGTCGACCCCTAGCCCGTCCTCGCTGCTCGAAGCGTTTGGGTCTCCCCCACTCCCCCTCCTTTCTGTGATAAGCCGCTCCTCCCTCTCCAGCCCCGGAACCCACCCACGCCGGCTGATGCCCGCTTCCGCTTTGTATCGCACGGCAGAGAACGTGTCCCGCATGTCGTTCCAAACAGGCTCACGCGCGGACAGCGATAAGTGGCGACCCAAGCGCGGGAAGCTCGGAGTAGATGATGATGTCGCCATGGACGTGTGCGGGGGGATCGGAGGGCGGGTTGCCGGACTTGCCTCCCGTGATGACAGCACCTGCACGCTGTCAGGACGACGACGGCGAGGAACCGGCGGCGGCGATGGGTGGTGATTAACCGATTTGGATCGCCCAAACCGTGGCGAGGAAGGTGAGGAGGCGGCAGTAGCAGCAGAACTATTTACAAACTCTGCCACGGTCGTCTTGCGATCAGGATGCAGGGGGGGAGGAAGGTCCGTTGTTGGCCGTGAAGGCGATGGGGAGCGTGAGCGAGAAAGTGGGCTCGAGCGAGGTTGTAGTGGGGGAGGCGAACTTTGAAGAGATCTATGAGCGAGAAGACGTGCACCCGCAACTTGCTCAAAGGAACGCGTAGACGTGACCGATGCTGTTGGGCTAACACGTCGGCGAGGGGGAAGCACAGGGATCGTGACCCCCGCACTATCCAGAGAGGAGCGCGAACTTGCACTGCCCGCACCCACCTGCTGTTTTGATGGACTAACGCTTCGCGTGGAGCTTTTGAGAACCTGCAGGACACGCTCTTGCTCACGCTGCGCCTGAATACGTTTTGCCTCTTGACCCGCCTTGCTAGCTTGCAAGGACTGCTGCATGAGGGCGGTTGTCAAATGTGGGACTTTTGTGGGAAGTTGGGGTGGGGGTGGCTTAGGAGGAGTACTACTTGGTACGGATGGGAGGACGGGGTGTGAACGCGGCGGAAGGACGGGCGGGACCTTGCGAGGTGGGAGAGGAGGCAGCCTACGCTCAGGCGAGGGGCTCGATCTGCTTGCGACCACAGTCGCCCGGGCGACGAATGGATTGGATGCATG
>Ga0209488_10001956_pt1 | contig 17368 bp, 17 predicted proteins | sample Rivendell_Oct201_8_FD_188349 | JGI IMG/M metagenome (GOLD analysis project Ga0209488, IMG submission 188349) | Vadose zone soil microbial communities from the Eel River Critical Zone Observatory, Northern California, USA -... | ecosystem: Environmental > Terrestrial > Soil > Vadose zone >...
CAGCATCTTCGGCGGGAACAGACGATTGCCGAGCTTCGCCTCGAGATCCGCCGCGAGCATGACGACGCCCGAGGCGGCGGTGAGCCAGAACGCAATCCAGATGGGCCGGAACAACCGCGCAAGCGGCGCCACCGGCAGCGACGGCGCTGCGCCGAGCAGCCGGGCGCAGATCACGATGCTCGCGCCCGCCGCGAAGATGAGGCCGAACGTGTGGACGAAGGATACCGTGGGGTACGCCCAGATCGACGGCGACTCCCGCAGCCAGGTAAGGAACGCGCTGGTCTCAGTCCACTGCTGGAGCGTCTGCACCATGCCTGGCCGGCTCAGGCGTGGTTGGACCGATCGATGACGTACGCGAGCAGGCCGGTCACAAGCACGCCGGCGACGACGATGAGCGGGACGGTTACCCAGAGAGGCATCATGGAAAGGCAAAGGGCATAGGGCAAAGGGCAAAGGGCAGGGCAGCCATCAGAAGGCGTTGCCGATGAATGGCAGCATGTGGCCGCAGTACAGGACGGCGAGCCAGATGAAGATGGCCGACGCCGCCGCGACTCTCGCGCGCGGCGGCGCGCTCTGCCCGGCCCTGGCGCGCCACGCATCGTCGGCGAGCATGAAATACGTCGTGTTCAGCCCGGCGAGCAGCACGAAGACGATCTTCCAGTAGAACACCGGGTTTGCGTTGTATTGCGACGGGATCCCGACGAAGAACAGCATGCCGGTGACGAGGTTAATCGCGAAGCCGAGCATGCCGATCGGGAGTAGCTGATACACGGCGGCGTACGGGACGACTTTGATCATCCCGAGCAGCCGCAGGTTGACGATCAGCACGGTCGTGAACAGCAGGGACAGGCCGACAAAGTGGAGCGTCTCGAGCGTCGGCCACATCCAGGTGTGCCCGATGACGAAGTCGCCGAGCGCGCGAGCCGTGCTCGTGTGCGGCGGCGGCGTCCCCGTCGCCTTCGCCACTTCGTCGACGGCGCTCTGCCAGGGACATCCCTCGGGAGCGTCCGGTATCGAGCCCGGGCGTTTCGTGGCCTCGTCGAGGATCGCTTCGCACGCTTTGTGGACGGCGACGACGTCCGGACGAATCTCGACGTGGTTGATGTGGCCTCCGAGGTAGGCCGTGCGCGACATCGCGGCAAACGACAGCAGCGCGAGCACCAGCACCAGCGGCACGCTCCACGACGGGAGCTTCCTCACGGTCTTCGACTGCCAGAGCGCGAGCCAGGAGAAGAACCCGGTCACCGCCATCAGCACGGTCGCCCAGAGCGCCGCGTCTTCATGCTCGCGAATCACGTCGGACAGCACGTGCGCCGGCAGCGCCGACGCCGTGCCTGCGCCGCGCAGCCAGGCTTCGGCCGCCGACCCCGACGTGTAGGTGGCGATCGACACGGCCGCGATGACGAAGAACATCGCGAAGCCCGTCTTCTTCAGCGTCTCGCTTCCGGTGAAGAGCGCAATCACGAACAGCGCCAGCGCGACAGTGAACGCCGTCGTCGGCACGTGGTTGAGGAGCAGATGGATGTGCGACGTGTTGGAGAGGAAGTCGATCATAGCCCGGTCGCGCTTCCGACATACGCGAGCAGACGGCCCGCGGTGATCGCGCCGAGCCAGCAGACGAGCGAGGCCGCGGCCAGCATCTTCGCCTGTGACTGGAACGGACGCCGATCGATTTCCGGATCGCCGAAGACGCGCGTCTGAATCAGCCGCTGCGTGATGACGGCGAGGACGATGCAGAGCATCTTCACGCCGAAGTCGGGATTGGTCAGCTTCGTCGACGCGTCAGCCATGAGCAGCATCGTGCCCGTGATCGCGTTGACCCAGAACGCCGCCCACACGAGCGGGAAGAACTTGCGCATCGGCGCCAGCGGCAGCGCCGGCACCAATCCGAGAATCTTCAGATCGATGCCGGCGATGACCCCCACGAGGATCGCCATGCCGTAGGTGTGCATCAGCAGAATGCCGGGAAACGCCCACAGCGATCCCGACTGCTTGACCCACTGCGAGAACCCAAGGTTCTCGATCGTTTGAAGAAACGCCATAAAGCCTGTGGACTCTACCACATCGAGTTTGGTGTATCGACTACCCTTGACGGGTAATGGGCACCGGTAGTGTCCGCCTTTAGGCGGACCGTGGCTCCATCGCTCCATCGAGTAGCTGCTCGAGGGAGTACTTCATCGAACCCAGAAACGGATACTTGCGAACATCCGCGACAAGACCAGCGCGCACCGGGTTATTCAGCACGTACCGGGCCATGTGAAGGGTCGAATGGACATGGTCGGGCATGAAGCAGTACGCAAGAACTGCAACCTGAGTCTCTGCAGCAGCGCGTGAAATCTGCAAGAGGACGAGTTCGACGTTGGCGCGGTCAACGAAGAAGTGCTGCCTGTAGTCGGTGCAGAACGTCAGAAGGTATCGGTGGAGCCCGGCGTAATCGAATGACTTGAGGTGCCCCGGTTGATTCGTACGCATGCCCTGGCATATGCACGAGTCAGTCCGCCTAAAGGCGGACACTACCGGAGTCCAAGTAGTGTCCACCTTTAGGTGGACCAAATTACTTCCCAGGCTCGGCAGGCGGATCGATCTTACACGCCGACGGGTTCCACTTCGCGCTGTCCTTCTCCAGCTTGAAGTGCGTGCTGGTGATGAAGGGCAACTGCAAGTACTTCGAATCCTCGACGACGGTGCGGACGAGGAGGATGACGTCGCCGTTCGGCTCGGGGCCGACCTTGTCGAAGTATTCCGTGATGGTCGCGGTCGCGCTGTACGGCACGCCGTTCTTGCGAAGGTAGCCGTCGCGGAAGTTCGTCGTGGTGACAAAGAGCGAGCCGCCACGAGGCGGTGCGCCGCCGCGGCCGCCGCGGCCTCGTCCACCGCCACCACCGCCGCCGCCGCCACCGCCGCCTCCTGCACCGAACTGCGGGATGCCGTTGCGATCGAGATCGAGATTCTGGCCGGCCACCTGCCAGTCCGCGTGCGAGAAGCCCTGCCAGGTCGCCGGGCCGAGGTTGGCCGGCTTGGCGTCAAAGTGCAGCAGCCGCGTCTGCGTGCCCGCGTCGAACTCCGCTTTCAGCGTCTTGTCGTCCTGCCAGCTGATGCGCATGCGCCCCGGCATGCGCATGATGTTGCCGACGCCGTACGGCTTGCACGACAGGCCGGCCGCATCATCCTTCGCCATGTCCCAGGAGTCGGCGACGCGGCGGCCTTCGGGACTGATCGGCACGCTGGCGTAGTCGCCCTTGGGCGGCGTCATCATGCGCCAGCGCCAGTCCTCGGTCACGACCCCGACCCACGTGCCGGTGATGTCGATGGGCGCCGCGGTCTTAGCGGTGCGCGGAGGCGCCGGCGGCGCGGCCGGCTGCTGAGCCGCCACGGTTAACGCGGAGATCGCAGAGATCGCTGAGAAAACAGCCAGAAACCTTTTCATGATCGCTCCTCAGCGAACGCGCGGCTTGCCCTGCGGGTTCGAGAGATCTTTGTAGACCGCCTCGATGAAGCCCGCCGTGGTCACAAACCCGGTGGTCGAACCGTAGTGGAGATCGTAATCGAGCGTGGGCTTGGCCGCTTTGACCTGATCGATCGTCAGCTTGCGCTTGACCATGTCGGCGATGCGATCGCGGATGATCGTCACCATGTCGCGATACTCGAGGACGTCCGCTTCATCACAGATGCGGCCGTGCCCGGGAATCACAAACGTGCCGCCTTCCTGTTCGTGCGCCGGGACCGCCAGGTCGAGAATGCGATTGAGTGCGTTGATCTCGCCCTGGATGCTGCCGCCGTTCGCCTGATCGATGAACGGATAGCTCGTCGTCACGAACGTGTCGCCGGCCACGACGACATCCGACTTGCGGAAGAAGATGATCGAGTCGCCGTCGGTGTGCGCCTTCGGCTCGTTGTAGAGCATCACGGCCTCGCCGTTGAAGTAGATGTCCTTTTCGTCGGTCGAGTACGTGTCGGTCGGCCACAACGCCGTCGGCGCCGCGCCTCCCCGCCCGGCCGGCGCGCTCAGGCGCGTCAGCACGTTTTCGTGCGCGAGAACCTCGGCCGGCTGTCCGTTCGTCTTGCTGCCCGCCTTCGAGAGCGCCTCGTTGCCGCCGGTGTGATCCGCATGGAAATGCGTATTGAGGACCCAGCGAATGGGTTTGTCCGAGAGCTTCTTGATCGCCGCGAGGACCGCGGGGGCATTCTGCGCCAGCCCCGTGTCGACGACGAGGACGCCCTCGTCACCGGTTTGGACGGCGATATTGCCGCCGGCGCCGACGAGCATATAGACGTTGCCCCCGACGCGCAGGCTTTCGATCGACGCAGCTGCGGGCGCCTGAGTGTAGACGCGCGCCGCGAAGCCCACCGCGCCGGCCATGGCGATCGCCGCCATCAGTTTCGTATGAGTGGTCATGGTTACTTTCCCGCCGCCGGCTTGACCGGCTTCGGCAGTGTTCGCAGTCTGGCCTGATATTCGGGATACGTGGTTTCGGCGCCGCCGTTGGCGGCCTCGACCGGCACACCGTAGCGATACGCGAAGTCGCCGGCGAACGGACTGTGGCCCGGCAGGTAGTGCGGCACGACGCTGTGCGGACGGTCGACGATCTCGTCGACGTATTCACACGGCCACAGCCAGTTGCCGCCCGTCCGCTCGTTGAGCACGAAGTCTTCGCTGCGAATCAGCGGCTCGGCGAGATACACCGGGTCGGTCCAGATTTCCAGGTGCGTCATGATGGTGCCGTGCTTGATGAAGTGCTCGACCATCGACGACTTCTCGCTGTTGGGCACGCCGTTGCGGCGGATCCACTCCTGCTTGATGTGCGTCGTGGTCACCGTGAGGATGTCGCCGTCCCACTTGCCGGTCGAGAACCCCTGCCACGTGTGCGGCGCGAACTCGGGCGGATGCGGGCGGCCGTCCATCCAGATCGTCCGCTCCTGCTCGTACGTATTGAGGTACATCCGGAGCGCCGAGACCTGCTGCGTCCGCGGATCCTTTTCTTCCCAGAGGCGGAACTGAATCGGCCCGTGAAGAATGTAGGGGCCGTTGTGCACCTTGCACTGGTGCTCGCGCAGCGTGAGCCGCGACGCGTCCCAGCTGTCAGCCGAGAGCCGCGCACCGTCGGTAATCGGCAGTCCGGTGTAGTCACCGAGCTCGGGACCGGGGATGCGATCGGGCTGATCTTCGTGATACCGCGGACTCCACTCGCCGACCAGACTCACCTGCGCGAACGCCGGCGTAGCCGTCGCCAATCCCGCCAGTAGAGCGATCCCACACATCGTCCGTTTCATCAATTTGCCTTTTGCCCTTTGCTCTCTGCCCTTTTGCTTCTCTGCCCTAGCCACCGAAGCCGATCCAGCGGCCTCCCCACGCAACACCAAACCATAAGACGATCGAGAGCGCTCCCACCAGCTTGTTCTCGTGATCACCGGCGGCCACACGCTTCTTGATCGTGTAGGTGAAGATCATCGCGAGCAGCAGCGACGCCATCTTGATCCAGAACGCCGCGCTCGCGTAGCACTTCGTTGCTTCCGACGAATAGAGCGCGATGCCCGTGAGGAGCATCACGATCAGGCTGCCGGTCACGTACGGCTGCGCGTCCTTCGCGAGCACGGCGACCGACGTCTTCTTCAGTCCGAACCCGAGCAGCCGCATGTCCACGATGAGCACCGCGCCGCCGATGACCGCCAGCGCGGCCAGGTGCACGAACTCGATCATCGGAAACGCGTACTCGGAATTCCGGATCATCTTTCCGAGCGGCGTCGCTTCAGACCACTTCGCGAAATGCCACAACATGTCGGCGATGCCGCTCATGGCGCGGGCGCCTCCAGCTCACACCCCGCGAGCGTGTTGATCATGTGCGGCTGCGGCTGCTTGTCGCAATCAAACCAGTTGTAGGCGATCATGCGGCCGCAAAAAATAATCAAAACCCAAAGCGCGAGCGACGCGAATCCGGCGAAGCGGGCGCGCGCCGGCGGAATCGGATCGCGATCCCACGCCTGTATCCGGAGGTACACACCGGAGTTGAAGATCCAGACGTTCAGCCCCGCGATGACGAGCAGGACCAGCTTCACGCGGAAGAAGATGTTCTGATACGAGCGAATCGGAATCGCGTAGAACAGCAGGACCCCGCTGATGACCATGACGACGAAGCCGGCGACCTGCCACGGCAGAATCCGCTTCACGACGTCGGACACCGGCACCGTCTTGAACGTCAGCCCGGTCAGCCGCAGGTCGAGCACGATCGTGAGCCCGACAAACAGGCACAGCGCCCAGACGTGCAGCGACTCGACGATGGGGTATCCGTAAAGCGATTCGTGAAGCTGAATACTCCAGGACTGGTCGGCCAGCGCCTTCACGGCGCCTAACAGAGACATGTTGTGAGGCTATCTCCCATACGCGCGGCAACGGCCCCGCGTTTACAGGTCTTTCAGCGCCCAAGATACTGTCATACCGAGGGTTGGCGCTACAATCAGGCCATGTCCCGGCTCGCGCGCCTCCTCGTCGTGGCCGCCTTCGCGCTGGCGGCACTCAGCCAGCCGCTCGCGCTCGACGCCTGCTCGGTGTCATGCGAGGCCGCCCGTGCGTCGCAGGCGCCGGCCGTCGCGGCGCCGTGCCACCACACGACGTCGTGCGCCACCCAGATCAGCCAGCCACCGTCGCCCGGCTCCACGTTCGCGAAAGCCATCGTCGCGCCGCCTGTGACAGTCGTCGAACTCAGCGAGACCGCACTCGTTTTCACCGCGCAACGCTACTCGATCGTCCCCAGCTGGATCTCGCCGCCGATACAACAGCGAACGTAGAGCGTACCCAGTCGTAGTGCGGACATTCAGGTCCGCAATCACGGCAGGCCTGAAGGCCTGCGCTACTAGTACAGCTGGGAGGCTTATGTTTCGGTTGATTGCAGCACTCGTCGTGCTGCTGGCAGCGGCGCCGGCCGCTGTCGCACAAGAACACGACCACGCGAAGATGTTGAGAGACCAGGCGGCGGCCGGCGGCTGGCAGCTGATGCAGGACGGCAGCGTGTTCCTGATGTTCAACCATCAGAGCAGCGCACGCGGCGGCGACGAGGTGATCGCGCCGAACTGGTGGATGTTGATGGCGTCGCGAAAGACGTCGCGCGGCACGGTGACGTTCGAAGGCATGCTCAGCCTCGATCCCGCGACCGTGGGCGGCGACGGCTACCGCGAGCTGTTCCAAACCGGCGAAGTCTATCGGAGCGAGCCTTTCATCGATCGCCAGCATCCGCACGATCTGTTCATGGGACTGTCGGCGTCGTGGCGCATCCCGCTGCCCGCGTCGACGAGCCTCACGTTCAGCGGCGGGCCGGTCGGCGCGCCTGCGCTCGGGCCGATCCCGTTCATGCACCGCGCGTCCGCGCTCGACAACCCGATGGCGCCGCTGACGCATCACCTGCTCGACTCGACGCACATCTCGTTCGGCGTCGCGTCGGCGGCCATCGAGCGCGGTCCGTGGACGCTCGAGGGCTCGGTCTTCAACGGACGCGAGCCCGACGAGGATCGGTGGGATTTTGACTTTGGCCGGATGAACTCGACGTCGGCACGCCTCTGGTTCAAGCCGAACGCGCAGTGGGCGTTCCAGGTCTCGACGGGACATCTCGTCCATCCCGAGCGCTTCGAACCCGGAGACGCCCAGCGCACCACGGCGTCGGCCTCCTGGACGCGCGTGACCGGACAGACGATCGACGCGATTACCGCGGGCGTCGGAAGCAGCGACGGGCCGGAGCCCGATTTCGTACGGAACGGCGCATTCGTCGAAGGCGCTCACCACTTCGGCGGCAACACGCTGTACGGACGGATCGAGATTCTGAAGATCGATCCGCACATCGCCGCTGTGAACGCGGCGTCGTTTACGGTCGGCGGCGTTCGCGATATCCTCAGCCGCCACGGCGTCGAGTGCGGCATCGGCGCCGCGTTGACTCTGGCGACCATGCCTGCCCTGCTCGACCCGTTTTACGGAGCGCATCCGATGGGATTCCAGGTGTTCTTCCGGCTGCGGCGCGCCGAGCATATGGTCAACATGCAATGAGAATCCCGCGCATTGCGATCTCCGGGTTGGCGGCGCTGCTGCTGTTCTTCGGCGGGGTGGTGTACTGGCTCGTGAGCGCGAACGGGTTCAGCGCGCGCACGATTCCCACGCCGATCGAACGCCTGGTCATGCGAGCCCTGCATCGCTGGAGCGTGCCGTCCAACGCGCGCGACGCGGTCAATCCCGCCGCGTTCACGCCGGATGTCTGGGCCGAATCGCGCGCGCACTTCGCCGATCACTGCGCGTCGTGCCACGGCAACGACGGGCGCGGCGACACGGAGATTGGCCGCAACCTTTTTCCCAAAGCGCCCGACATGCGACTCGCCGCCACGCAGGACAAGACCGACGGCGAGCTCTATTGGATCATCGAGAACGGCATCCGTCTGACCGGCATGCCCGCCTGGGGCAAAGGCGGCCCCGACGACATGGACACCTGGAAGCTGGTGCATTTCATCAGGCGGCTCAACGACCTGACCCCTGAGCAGCTCAAGGCGATGGCGGCCGCCAACCCCAGGTCGCCGTCTGAATTAGAAGAAGAAAAAGCCGATGAACGGTTTCTGGCCGGCGAGGACGTCGTGCCAACTCCACCGCACCACCATTAGAATAGGGACACTATGAAGCAGCTGCTCTCCGTCATCGCCCTCGTCCTTGCCCTCGGCGCCGGCGCCCTGGCGCACAACGGCAACGACCACGTCCGCGGCGTCGTCACTGCGGTGTCCGCCCAGTCGGTCACGGTCCAGCTCGCCGACAAGAGCGTCAAGACGCTCGCCATCAGCGCGAAAACCGAGTTCGACAACGCCGGCAAACCCGGACATCTGGCCGACATCAAAGTCGGCGACCGCGTCGTCATCGACGTGCCTGAGCACGGCACCAACGCGCTGTTGATCAAGGTTGGCACTGCTGCCGCCAAGAAGTAGCGTCCGGCTTTAGCCGGACGGTCCAAGGAGTGCCTCTCATGTTTCGTCGAATCGCAGCCGCCCTCGCGTGCGCGGCCGCGCTCACCGTCGCGGTCAGCGCGCAGACACCGGCTCCGGCCGCGCCCAAGAAGGATCACCCGTTCAAGGGCAAGGTCGAGAAGGTCGATCCGAAGACCAAGATGGTCACCGTCAACAACGAGAACATCCCCGGCTGGATGATGTCGATGACGATGGTCTATAAGGTGGACAAGGAAGCCGTGCTGAAGGACCTGAAGCCCGGCGTCCAGATCTCGGCCACCGTGTACGACGGCGACTTCCAGATGCTCTACAACGTGAAGGTCCTGCCGCCCGCCAAAAAGTAGCGCAGGCCTTCAGGCCTGCCTACTTGGATGACGTCACATCGAGCGCGGCTCTGAAACCGGCGGCGAGCTTCTCCGCCGGGCCCGTACCCCAATAGTGAAGGAAGTAGATCGTCGGCGCTGTCCCCGTCATGTGGTGGTGAATCGCGACGACATCAAGGCCGCTCTTCCGGAGCGCCTTGAGCACGGGCGTGACCTCGCTCGCCTGCATGGCCACGTCGCCGGCGATGGCGGCGTTGTCATTCGTGCCGACAAACGCGGCCCACGTGTTCAGTCCCATGCGCGCGTTGATCGGCGCGCCCATCTCCGAGATGTGCAGATCGTCGCGGCCGACGGTGATCTTGTACACCGCGCCCGTCTGCTCGCCGTCGTGCCCCGCGATCTTCGCCAGTTTCGCCGTGTCGAGACTGCCGGCCGCGTTCGGGGCTGACGTCGCAGGTGGCGCGGCGCCGCGAGAGGTTTTTCCGATCAGATCGATGGCCGGCTTCACGCGTCGCGCGAGCTCAGCCGGCGACCCATGGCCGTGCACGTGCATGTAGAACATGCGCGGCTCATCCCAGAAGAAGTGGTTGTGGAGTGCCGTCACTTCGAGCCCGTTGTCGAGCAGCGCCGACATCACCGGATTCACTTCGTCCTGCGTCAGGACGAGGTCGCCCATCATGACGTCCATCCCCTGACCCTTCGTCATGGCAATCCAGCCACCGAACCCGAAGGGCGTCGGCGTCTTGACGTTCGCTACGGTAACGCTGAGATCGTTTCGCGGGATGTTGACCTTCAGAACGTTGGCCTTGAAGTCGCCCTGCTTGCCGAGCGCGGTCAGAACTTGTTGGTATTCGGTTGGAATTTCCTGCGCCCACGCCGATCCGCAGATGAGAAGCGTGCCCGCCGCGGCGCACAGTTGACGGAAGGGCTGTTTCCGCATGATTTCCTCGCGATTGGCTAGTCAGTGACCGGTCTGTAACCGGCTCCTGACCGGCAACTCATTGACGCTACCGCCGTGTCAAATAATAATGCAACAGGTGATCCGGCCTCTGGCTCCCGCGGCTGCGGCGTTTCTGATTGTGCCGTTCCTGACATTCGCGTCAGGTCTGGCGCCGCAGCATATCCATGAGCCGGGGCCCGGACACGACCACGATCACCCTGTCGCCCACAGCCATTTCGCGCCGCACAGTGTTGAGCATCCTGTCTCCAGCGTTGCTGAGATTGAGCACGATGACGCCGATCACGGGCGGGTCGTGTGGAGTGACAGTCCGATCCTTCACAAAACCACGTACCGCGCCGTGTCGATTCCGCCGGCGATTCCGGCCGCCTGCTCCAGCGTCCACCTCGAGCTGCGCTGGTCGGTCACGCCGTTCGGCGTCTCTGCGCCGGCGCACGGACCTCCACGATCCGCTCATTGTCTTCGCGGTCCGCCTCCTCCCCGCCTGAGCTGATCTGACGGGTCGCTACCCGTCCGCCTGAATTCATTTCGATCTGTAGGGCGACCCTGTCAGGGTCGCTATCGAGGGTTTATGCGCTCTGTGGTGCTGTGCGCCACGCTCGCGGCGGCGTTTCTGCCGTCCGGCGTTGGTGCGCAATCGTTGTCGCTCACTGAAGCAGACGTACTGGCTCGTTTGTCGCCGGACAGCCCGCGCGTGCGCGCGATCCGCGCCGGCACCGACATCGCGCGTGCCGAGGTCTTGTCGGTGAGCCGCTGGCCGAATCCGCGCGTCACGATCGACCGAGAGTCGGTCGCCGGTGTCACCGAGTACCTGACGATGGTGGCGCAGCCGCTGCCGATTTCGGGACGCCGGCGGCTGGAGGTCCAGGCCGCGTCCGCGCTCGTCGATGCCAGCACGACGCGGGCCGACGACGTGCTCAGGCGAGCGAGGGCGGATCTGCGACTGGCCTACGCGCACCTTGTCGCCGCGCAAGCACGGGAGCTGACGCTCACGGCCGCGCGCGATCGCCTCCGCGAGCTGACCGCGATCATCGCGACGCGTGAACGCGCCGGCGACGCGGCAGGGTTCGACCGCCTCCGGGCCGAACGCGACGTCTCCGACCTCGACGCCGACCTGTCGTCGGCCGCCACCGATCGCGCGCGCGCGCAGGCGGCCATCGCCGGCTTCTTCGCCGACGCGACCGACCCCGCCCGCATCGTCGCCGCGCCTGCACCGACGGCCGGAGTCGCCGACATGCCGGCGATCGATGCGCTCGTCGTACGCGCCCTTGCCGTCCGCGGTGAACTGCTCGCGTTGGAGAAGGAAGCGGCTGCCGCGAAGTTCTCGGCGAGCGCCGCCGAGCGCCGGCGTATTCCCGAGCTCGAAGTATTGGCCGGCACGAAGTCATCGACCGGCGGCGGCGGCGACATCGGCAGCGTCGTGACCGTGCAGGCCTCGATTCCCCTATTCGACCGCGGTAAGCCCGAGCGCGCGCTCGCCGACGCGCGCGCGAAGCAGACCGAGGCGCAGGCCGATGCGTTTCGAGCCCTGCTGCGGTCGGAGATCACCGCCCTTCGGGCCGAGGTCGTCGGACGGCGCACAGCCGCGGCGCGGTATCGAGACGCGGCAGTCGGCGGAGCGGCCGAAATCGAGCGCGTCGCTCGCGTGAGCTATGACGCCGGTGAGCGCGGGATTCTCGAACTGCTCGATGCCTACCGCACAGGGTCCGCCGCGCGCACGCGGCAGGCGGCGCTCGATCTCGCCGCGCGGCAGGCCGAAATCGAACTCGAATTCGCCAGCGGCTGGGAGATTCGCTGATGACAAAACGCCCCGTCCTACTGCTACTGACGACACTCGCGTTCGCGAGTTGTGGAAAGCCCGCGAGCGCGCCCGCGAAGGAGTCCGCGACGCTTAACGTCACCGACTGGACGTCGAAGACCGAGCTCTACATGGAGTATCCGCCGCTTGTCGCGGGCCACGCAGCGCGATTCGCGGTGCATCTCACGAAGCTCGACGACTTCTCGGCGTTGAACGCCGGGACGCCCTCCATCGAGTTCACGCCGGATTCAGGCGGCTCGCCGACGACGCTCCGCGGTACGCCGCCGTCACGTCCTGGTGCCTTTCGTATCGACGGCACGCCACCCGCCGCGGGCCGCTACTTATGGGCGCTCGTTGTCGACGCGCCGGGCGTGAATGATCGCCACGAACTCGGCGCCGTCACCGTGTTTGCCGACGAGGCGGCAGCCAACGCGGACGCCGAAAAGCGGGCACCGGAGGATCCCTCGGCGATCGCGTATCTGAAGGAGCAGCAGTGGACCAACGTGTTCGGGACGGCGCCTGTGCACGAGGCGGAACTCCGGACATCTATTAAGGCGCCAGCCAGCATCGAGCCCATCTCGGGCGGCGAAGCCGTCGTATCCGCGCCGGCATCGGGCCGCTTCCTCGCGCAGGAGTTGGTGTCGATCGGCGCGATGGTGCGCGCCGGTCAGGCACTCGGGAGGCTCGAGCCGCGCCTGAGCGGCGCGGACGACCGGGCGACGCTGTCGGCCGAGCTGGCGCAGGCGCAGGTGGCCCTCGAAGGCGCACGCGCGGAACAAGCCCGCGCCGAACGTCTGCTGACCGACCGGGCTGTTCCGGCCCGACGCGTCGAGGACGCTCGGCGGGCAGCCGCCGCGGCTGACACGCGCGTGCGGACGGCCGAGGCGAGGCTGGCGCAGCGCGACGAGACGCTCAAGAGCGGCGGCGGTGCGGCCTCGGGCAACGCGTTTGCGATCACCGCGCCGATCGCCGGCCGGGTCGCCGACGTCTTCGCCACGCTCGGCGCGTCGTACGACGAGGGCGCGCCTCTCTTCAAGATCGTGAAGACGGACGAGGTCGAGCTGCGCGTGCAGGTGCCGGCAGTCGACGCGGCAGCCGCGCGCCAGCTCACCGACGTCGCGTTCGAGATTCCGGGGCGTCTGGATCCGCTGCCGCTCAAAGCCGGACACAAACACGATCCCGGCGTGATCGATCCGAAGACCGGCGCGTTGCCGGTGCAGTACGAGATCGAAAACCTGAAAGGTGAACTGCTCATCGGCCAGAGCGGCACGGCCGTGCTCTACAAGCACGAGCGCATGAAGGTGCCGGCGGTCCCACGTGCGGCCGTGCTCTACGAGGCGGGCCGGCCGTACGTGTTCGTCCAGATCGGCGGAGAGCGCTTCGCCCGCCGCTATGTCGAGATTGTCACACGCGACGGCGAACTGGTCGGCTTGTCCTCAGGCGTCACGATCGGCGATCGCCTCGTCGTCCGCGGCGCGTACGAAGTCCAGCTGGCCTCGGCCGCCAAGGGACTGCCGGCCGAAGGGCACGTGCACTGATGAGGAAACTCATCGCGTGGTCGATCGCGCATCACTCTATGGTGATGGTCTTCTCCGTCGTGCTCCTCGCCGTCGCCGTCTGGACGGCGCGCGACATGCCGGTCGACGTCTTCCCGGATCTCACCGCCCCAACCGTCACGGTCCTCGCCGAAGGCCGCGGCATGGCGCCCGAAGAAATGGAGTCGCTCGTCACGTTCCCGATCGAGAGCGCGATCAACGGCGCCAGCAGCGTCCGGCGCGTGCGGTCGGCGACGGCGCTCGGCCTCGCCGTCATCTGGGTCGAGTTCGATTGGGGCACGGACATCTTCCTCGCGCGACAGGTCGTCGCCGAGAAGCTCGCCCTCGTCGGCGGCGTGCTGCCGCCACAGGTGGAGCGTCCGGTGCTCGCGCCTGTCTCGTCGATCATGGGCGAGATCCTGTTCTTCGCGATCTCCTCCGACACCGCCGATCCGCTCACGCTACGCACGCTGGCGGACACGACGGTCCGCCGGCGGCTGCTCGCGATCGCCGGCGTCTCGCAGGTGACGCCGATCGGCGGCGCCGAGCGGCAGTATCAGGTGGTCGCGCATCCCGAGCAGCTTCGCGCCAGCAACATCTCGCTCACAGAACTGCTCGACGCCGTCCGTGGCGCCAGCCAGAACACCTCGGCTGGCGTGTACACGGAGGGCCCGCAGGAATACGTCCTGCAGGCGATCGGACGCGTCCGGAATCCCGCCGAAGTCGGCGAGACCGTCGTGGCGCTGCGCGGCGGACGCCCGGTGCTCGTGCGGGATGTCGCCGACGTGCGCGAAGGCGCCGCGTTCAAGCGCGGCGAAGGCTCCCGTAACGGCAAACCCGCGGTCATCATCGGCGTGCAGAAGCAGCCCGGCGCCAACACGATCGAGGTGACCGCCCGTCTCGACCGGGAACTCGATCGGCTGCAGCAGGAAATGCCGCCGGGCGTGTCGATCGACCGCCGCATCTTCCGGCAGGCCGACTTCATCGAAGTCGCCGTTGACAACGTCGTCAAGGCTCTGCGCGACGGCGGCCTCCTCGTTATCATCGTCGTCCTGCTGTTTCTGGCGAACGTGCGCGCGGCCGCGATCACGCTGACGGCCATCCCGCTGTCGCTCGCAGCGGCCATTCTCGTCCTTCGCGCTTTCGGCGCCACGATCAACACGATGACGCTCGGCGGCATGGCGATCGCCATCGGCGCGCTGGTAGACGATGCGATTATCGATGTGGAGAACGTCGTGAGGCGTCTGCGCGAGAACCAGGCGCGGCCGGAGGGCCTGCGGCGGCCGGACGCGGAGATCGTGCTCGACGCGACGCTGGAAGTCCGGACGTCGATCGTGTTCGCGACCGTCATCATCGTCCTCGTCTTTCTGCCGGTGTTCGGCCTCGCGGGCGTCGAGGGACGTCTGCTCACGCCGCTCGCGCTCGCTTACATCGTCGCCCTGCTGGCGTCGCTCGGCGTGGCGATAGTCGTCACGCCGGCGCTCTCGTCGGCGTTTCTGCCGCGCGCCAGGTCGATTGCCGCGGGCCATGACGGGTGGCTGTCGCGGACGCTGAAGCACGCCTTGTCACGGACGCTGCCGCATGCGCTCGACCATCCGTGGACGGTGATGACGCTGTCGGCATTGCTCGTTGCCGCCGCGGTGGCAGGCCTCACGCGAACGGGCACGACCTTCCTTCCGGAATTCCATGAAGGCAGCCTGACCGTGCAGGCGAACACGCTGCCGGGGACGTCGCTCGCCAAGTCGGATGAAATCGGCAGGCGTGTCGAGCAGATCATGCTGGCCGAGCCCGAAGTGGTCGCCACCGCGCGGCGCACCGGGCGCGCGGACCTCGACGAGCACGTCCAGGGCGTTGAAGCCGCGGAGATCGACGTGGGCCTCAAGGACACCGGACGGTCGCGCGAGGATCTGCTGGCGGCTCTCCGGCGCGGGTTCTCCACGCTGCCGGGCACGAACGTGACGATCGGCCAGCCGATCTCGCATCGCATCGACCACATGCTCTCGGGCACACGCGCGAACATCGCGGTCAAGGTGTTCGGCGACGACCTCGGGACGTTGCGGCGGCTCGGCGAGAAGGCACGTGAAGCCGTGAGTCACGTGTCCGGCGTCGTCGATCTGTCGCTCGAGCAGCAGATGGACGTACCGGTCGTACGATTCGTGCTCAACCGTACGGCCATCGCGCGGTACGGGCTCCATCCCGCCGACGTCGGCGAAGCCATTGAGACGAGCTTCGCCGGGGCGACCGTGGGCCGGATCTTCCAGAGCGGGACCGCGTTCGATCTCGTCGTAAAGTTCGACGCGTCGCACGGCAGCGACTTCGAGCGCATCGCCGACCTGCCGGTGGACACGCCTTCGTCGGGCCAGGTGCCGCTGCGCCTGCTGGCCGACGTCCGCCGCGAAGAGGGACCGAACATGATCCTGCGCGAGAACGTCCAGCGGCGGATCGTGATCTCCTCCAACGTCGCGGGCCGCGATCTCGGCAGCGTCGTCGACGACATCCGCGCGCAGGTCGCGAAGTCGGTGCCGATGCCACCGGGGTATCGCGTCGAGTATGGCGGGCAGTTCGAGAGCCAGCAGAGCGCGACCGAACGGCTCGGCATCTTGTTTGTCGCCGTGATTGCCGGGCTGTTCATGCTGCTCGTCCTGGCGTTCGGCAACGCGCGCGACGCGTCGCTGGTCATGGTCAACCTGCCGCTGGCCCTCATCGGCGGCGTCGCCGGTGTGTTTCTCGCCGGCGGCGTGCTGAGCGTCGCCTCGATGATCGGCTTCATCACGCTGTTCGGCATCGCCACACGGAACGGCATCATGCTGGTCTCGCACATCCGGCATCTGCTGACCGAAGAAGGCGTGACGGACTTCCGGACGGCGGTCGAACGCGGCGCGATGGAACGGCTGGTGCCGATTCTGATGACGGCGCTCGCCGCGGGGCTCGCGCTGATTCCGCTGGCGCTTGGCGGCGGAAAGACCGGCAGTGAGATTCAGACGCCGATGGCGATCGTGATTCTGTGCGGGCTGATGACGTCGACGCTGCTCAACATCGTCGTGCTGCCGACCCTGTATTTGAAGTACGGACGAAGGGATAATGCCTGATGCTGATTCGAGGACATTGGGGCGTCGTGGCGCTCCTGATGATTGCCGTGCTCACGTTGTGGGCGCCTGATGCCTTCGCCCACAACGTCAGCACACGTGACGCCGCGTTCGTCGTCTCGAACCAGGGACGGGCGGTCGCCGCGTTTCTCTACCTCGGCGCGAAGCACATGGTGACCGGCTACGATCACCTGCTGTTTCTCGTCGGCGTGATCTTCTTCCTGTACCGGCTGAAGGACGTGTTCCTCTACGTCAGCCTGTTCACGGTCGGCCACAGCCTGACGCTGCTTGGCGGCGTGCTGGGCGGCGTCCACGCCAACGCGTACGTCATCGACGCGATCATCGGCTTCTCTGTCGTCTACAAGGCGTTTGACAACATGAACGGGTTCGAACGCCTGTTCGGCATCCAGCCCAACACAAAGGTGGCGGTCCTGATCTTCGGGTTGTTCCACGGCTTCGGTCTCGCGACGAAGCTCCAGGAGTTTGCGCTGTCGCCGAACGGCCTGGTCGCCAACATCGTGAGCTTCAACGTCGGCGTCGAGATGGGTCAGGTCATCGCGCTGACCGGTGTGCTGCTCTGGAGCCTCGGCAATTTTCTCGCGGGCCTGGGCACCGCGCAGTTCGGCGCCGGCTGGCTGTATCTGACCTACGGATTGATCGGCGGCTTCGGCGTCGGCATGGGATACGTGACTCCGGTCGCCGTG
>Ga0209488_10001957_pt1 | contig 17359 bp, 15 predicted proteins | sample Rivendell_Oct201_8_FD_188349 | JGI IMG/M metagenome (GOLD analysis project Ga0209488, IMG submission 188349) | Vadose zone soil microbial communities from the Eel River Critical Zone Observatory, Northern California, USA -... | ecosystem: Environmental > Terrestrial > Soil > Vadose zone >...
AACTACCTGTATTTCATTCGCAGCGAGAAAGCGACGTTCAACTTTTCGAACCTGTACCAGATGCCGTCGTTGGGCGGGACGGCGACCCAAATCGCAAGAGATGTGGACACGGCAGCGAGCTTCTCCCCGGACGGGAAGCAGATCACATACGTGCGCGGCACTCCACAAAAGGGTTTGTGGGGTCTTATGATCGCGTCCAACGACGGCAGCGGTGAGCGCACGCTGGCCAGCTTTCACAGCTTTATCGGACGGACCTTTATAGCATCGCCGGCCTGGTCCCCGGATGGCAAGAGCATTGCGCTCCCACTCGTAGAGTTCGGCAGCGGAGCTCACCCGGTTCTTAAGATCGTATCCGTTGCGGACGGGACCGGACGCGACCTGTTTCTTCCGGAAGTCGGATCTGCTCTGGGCCCCGCCGTATGGCTACCGGACGGAGATGGCCTGCTACTCACGGTCCGCGATAGCACACCCGGCGCGCGGGGCCAGATCTGGTTCGTGAGTTCGCCAGGCGGAGAAGCGCGACGTTTCACCAATGATCCCACCGATTATTCGATCTGTTGTCTGGACCTGACGCGCGACGGCAAGACGCTGGCAGTAATGCAGGACAATTTGAGTTCAGATCTGTGGGTCGCCCCGGCGGCGAATCTCGACGAGGTTCGACAGGTAACCTCGGGAGAGCAGTATCCAGCGGTGTTTTGGACTGCGGACGGGCGATTGCTGACTCGCGGCTCCGGTCCAACCGTGACCATGGGAGCGGACGGCAGTGCTTCCACCCGAGTGCCGCTGCGTGAGGCCACAACGTTCCTGGCGTCGGCTTGTGGAGACGGGCGTTATCTCGTGTACATGACCCGCAAAGGCACAACCTCCGACGTCTGGCGAGTGGATACGGCTGATGGGGCGAATCCGACGCAACTCACCCAAGTCGGTTCTGTGGTTCGACCGGTGTGTTCTCCAGATGGGAAATGGGTGGCGTACGGATCGAGCAGCCCGAACACGTTTGCCAGCGCCTGGCGTGTTTCAATCGATGGAGGTCCACCCAGCAAATTGGCGGACAATCTCGACCGTCAGTTCCTGCCGATTTCTCCCGACAGCCAAATGGTAGCGGTCCGCCAATGGGGTAAGACTCCGACCAGTCCCTCGGTTCTTTCAGTTGTATCTGCAGAAAGCGGAAAGATCCTTTATGCGTTCGAGGCACCAGCAGGCATGCAGGCATTCGGCTGGTCGCGTGACGGCCATGCGCTTCATTATGTGTTGACGCGTGGAGGCGTAGGCAATATCTGGGAGCAGCCGCTAGCCGGAGGCCCAGCGAAGCAAATCACCCACTTCAAGGGTGAACTGATCCGGGACTTCGACTGGTCCCATGACGGCAAGCAACTCGTGGTTGCCCGCGGCCACCTGAACAGCAACGTCGTGCTGATCTCGAACTTCCACTAGTGGGATAGAGGCAAACAGAAAAAGCCCGGGCGTCTCCGTCCGGGCTCTGCCGCTTCAGAAACTGTTCCTCGATTGACTTACTTGCAGATGATGCTGGGATTGTCCTTCGCCAGGTCCAGGCACGCCTTGCGTTGTTTCGCGCGCTTTGCGGCGTTGTCCACGCTGCTGTCGCCGTCTTGGGCGGCCGCAGTGGCTGCCGGTTCCGAAGGTGCCGGAGACTGGCTCTGGACGACTGACACCGTCTCAAGCTTCGCTCCTCCCGCCGCTGCCGGAGCTGGAGAATCCGAAACTGCGGTCTTGCCGTGCTGGCTCCAATCCGCCAGGATCAACTGACAGGCATCCTTGGAGGCGTTCCCCACGGTTCTGGTCGCATTGGTACCGAGCACATCGCCGGCGCGGTTCGCGACCTGGACTTGGCTGTTGGTGCGCAGCAGTCCACGATTGTGCTTCGATTCGCGGTTCAGCATGATGGTGTAGTCGGCGTTGGCCTGGTTGAGTGTTACCGTCACGCCGGAGCAGTTTTTCTGCAGATCCTTGGTGACCTCCATGCCCTCGTCGTGAGAATCGATCGACGACTTCGAGCCCCATGTTCCCCAGTGCCTGCCGCCAACTCCCGACCCGTTCGTGGCGACATCTTCTGAGCCTTTTCCTTGCACGAAGACGCGTGGTTTGTCCTGTGCCAGCGCCAAACCGCTTACGAAAATAACGACGAGAACTAACCGTTTCATGATTTTATTTCCCCCGAGGAACTATTGTCCTATTCAGGGAAACCGCGGCAAAGTGACCGAAGTACCACACCGGACGAGAGGTAGCGTCTACCTTATGTCTTGTTCGCGAGCATCTTGATCCGCACAGCTCCGCCATGGCTGATCGCTTTATTCGAAGTTCACGAGCGACGTGTTAGGCAGCGCTGATGCGGCGGATCAGGTCTTCCTGCTCGGCTTTACTTTCGGCGCCGATGGTGAATGCGTCGAGCAATCCCAGCGACAGCGCGTACTTGATGGCCTCGTCCTGGCGGTTGCGCAGATCTCCCTGCCCGAGAATTTTCATTCCCACCACCGCTTTGCCTGCGGCTTTCATCTCTTTCAATACCGCAACAACGGTGGCAGGATCGGCGTCCATGGAGGCGCCGATGGGATTGATGCGGGCTAAATCGATTTCAACCCAAGGCGACTTGGCGGCGGCGCGCAGGGCTTCGATGCTGTGGCAGGAGCAGCCGTGTGCGCGGATGGTTCCTTTTTCTTTGGCCTCGGAGAGCACGTCCATCACGCCTTTGTAGCGTTCGGTCCAGTCGGCCTCGGTCAGGCAGTGCATCAGGCAGACGTCGAGGTAGTCGGTGCCGAGTTCGCGGCGGAAGCGGTCGAGATCGGCGCGAGCGGTCGCGGGATCGCGCGCCCAGGTTTTCGTCAGCACCGTAACCTTGTCGCGCTGCACATGCTTGAGCGCTTCGGCGACATGAGGATGACTTCCGTAGGAATCCGCCGCATCAAAGAAGCGCAAACCCCGATCGTACCCGTTGAGGAGGAGATCCGAGAGTCCTTTGATGCCGAGTGCGGTTTGGTGCGAGTGATGACCGGAGCCTACGGTGCCGGTGCCCATGGCCAGGCGGCTGGTCTTTATGCCGGTGCTGCCTAGGGTGACTCTGTCGGAGGCGGAAAATTTTGTGGAGAGAGTTGTGTTGGCTAGAGCGGCGAGGATTGTTTTGGATGAGAGCCAGGCGGCTCCAAGAGCCGAAGTCGAGCGGGCTAAAAATTCGCGGCGGTGCATTGAGGCCTCCTGAGTGAGGTGGCGCGCCTGATACGAGGCTACACCAAAAAGGGCTTACCGCAGAATTCGTGGAGAACTGGCAAAAGGCAATGGGACGCAATATCTTCGGTCTCTGTTGCGTCATCCCGACCGCAGCCGCATTTCAGGCGGAGGGAGGGATCTCGCGCGCCGCCTTCGCTGTGCCAAGCAAACTGCACCACCCCAGAGTGCCTCCGATCGCGGAATCTCGCGAGGAGCCGTCAACAGTCATAACCGATTGTGCGTGAACAACTATACCAACGCGATTCATTCGAACCGTTTGCGGAAGGTGGCAAGTTGCTGCTGAACATCGGACAGTTCCTTGCGCAGGAGCGCGACTTCTTCTTCCAGGTCGGCTATGCGATCTGTGGCAACGGAAGTCGATCCTGTGGTTAGATTCGCGGGTAGGGGTCCCCGCGCCACACTAACACTGCCGGAAGCCTCCGGCTCGCCGGAGAAGAGATGCGTGTATCTGGATTCCTTGGTGCCAGGCTGGCGAGGGAGGATCGCGGCCAGAGACGGTTCGCGTTGGCTTAGCCGATCGAGCGTTGAGACTACGTCTTCGAGAGCCTCAAAGTGATACATGCGCTCAGTGCGAGTACGCAACTCACCCGGCGTTTGTGGCCCGCGAAGAAGAAGCACGCACAAGACAGCGATCTCGCGGCGGTCGAAGTTGAAGACCTCCTGCAGGCGGTGCTCGTACTTGGTGACGCGGCTGTCAGCGCCGCTAGCGGGACCGGCCAGTCGCTTTTCCTGCAGCGAACTCAGCGCAGTGCGGACGGACTCTTCCTCGAGAGTCATCACCGGATCGCGGTTGTTTTTCTGGTTGCAGGCGTTGACCAGCGCATTAAGCGACAGCGGATAGTAGTCGGGCGTAGTGATGTCCTTTTCGATGAGGGCGCCAAGGACTCGGGTCTCGGTTTCGGTGAGGCAAATAGTCATGTCGCAACGTAAGTGTGGCGCGGGCACTCCTGCCCGCGAAATGCCGGCACTAAATCAACTGTAGAGTCTGCCGGAAATGCGCCGGAAATGCGCTTCCAGCTTTCATCTAAATAACGCCGTTGGCGCGTTTGCTCGGCGACGGTGGGACCGTGCACGTTCAGGAACACTCCCATCTTCGGCGAGCCGTCGCGCAACCGTTTCTTGAATTCGGTTCTGCTCAATGCCGCTTCGGGCATACGGAAATTTCTCCTGGAAGATGGCGAATTGCGTAGTGTATCGCAGCGAGCGGGAAAGAAGGTAAGCGCCAGGAGCATTTTCATAAAGCCACTGACCCGGGGACACGCAGGTCCCCGCTTGGTATAGTCTGTTCGGGACGATCTTGCAACGGGGGTTCCAAAATCATGAGCACGGGAAAAAAGGAGCGAACATGCGGCTGCTTTTGAACTGGGTTCTGAGCGCGCTGGCCGTATGGATTGTGGCCCACGTAGTGCCGGGAGTTTATGTCAACGGTCCCATCGCGGCGCTGATTGCAGCGTTAGTGATTGGCTTCGTCAATGCGACCATTGGATTGCTTCTGAAGATTTTGACGTTTCCATTGACGCTCGCGACCCTGGGATTGTTCTGGCTTGTCATCAATGCGTTGATGCTGGAGTTGGCTTCGCTGTTGGTGCCGGCATCATTTCAGGTGCGCGGATTCTGGGCGGCTTTTATCGGCGCGATCGTATTGAGCCTGGTGAACGTTCTGTTGAAGTGGATCGTCTTTCCGACCCGCGACAATCGTTAGGCGGGCTGCACGTGATTCACGAGGAACGTTGAACCGGTGTTGTCGTCTGAAAAATTCTTGGTAGCAGCGTTTCTTTCGCCCCAGCCCCGAAGGGGCCGACGAAAATAGCCCAGCGCTTCGGCGCTGGGTCAGGGAACAAACCTAGATTCCGCCCCGTAGGGACGGCTGAATTCTCATGCCATATTTCCTGCACGGCCAGACGACCTAAATGTTCCAAAAAGATCTTCTCCATCACAAACGCATCCTCATCACCGGCGGAGGTACCGGCCTCGGCAAAGGCATGGCCCTTCGCTTCCTCGAACTAAACGCAGAAGTCTACATTTGCGGCCGCCGCGAAGAGGTTCTCCACAACACCGCGAAAGAACTTTCCGCCCACGGCTCAATCCACGCACTCCCTTGCGATGTTCGCAACCTCGACGCCGTTGAAGCCATGATCGACACGATCTGGAAAGATGGCCCGTTGGATATACTCGTCAACAACGCCGCCGGCAACTTCATCGCCCGCACCGAAGAACTCTCCCCGCGCGCTTTCGAATCGGTCATCGGCATCGTACTCATGGGCACGCTGCATACCACCATGGCCTGCGGCCGTCGCTGGCTCAAGGCCGGACACCCCGGCACAGTCCTCAGCATTTCCGCCACCTACGCTCCCGTCGGATCCGCTTATGTCGTCCCCTCGGCCATTTCGAAAGCAGGAGTTGAAGCCCTCACTCGCAGCCTCGCCGTCGAGTGGGGCAACCGCGGCATTCGCATGAACGCCATCGCTCCCGGACCGATCCCTACGCAGGGCGCATTCTCCCGCGTTCTGCCCCGCCCCGAACTTGAAACTCTCGCCCTCGAACGCAACCCGCAGCACCGCTTCGGCACGGTGGAAGAACTCGCAAATCTCGCAGCATTTCTGGTGAGCGATGGCTCAAGCTACATTAACGGCGAAGTCATCCGCATGGACGGAGGCGAATTCCTGCAAGGCGCCGGCGAGTTCAGCAATTTAGGAAGAGCCCTGACCGACCAGGACTGGGACTCAATTAAGCCCCGCAAACCATCTGCCCGCTAGGAGACGCCGCGCCACTGTGTCCTGGGCAATGGATGGCGACTCTCCGCAGCGGTGAGGCCTTCGCCCTACCGTTCGTGCGTTAACAGATCGCACGCCACGCGAAATCCGTAGTCGGCATATTGAAACTCGGGCGGAATGCTCGAGCGCGCCGAGCAGCGCGCAACCTTGATTTGATGCCTCCATGATCCGCCCCGGGAGGCCTTGCGCTGGCCCGTCTCCGGACCGTGCGGATTTCGGTCGGGCGAGACGGCATAGTAATTCGGGTCGTACCAGTCGCTGCACCACTCGTGGACATTGTCGCCGATGTTGTAAAGACCGAATGCATTGGGAGCGAACCGCGCGACCGGTTCCGGTCCTGTCTGCCAGCGCGTTGCGTAGTCGGGTAGAGATTGCGGCGGGTCGTCGCCCCAGGGAAATTTCTTGTGTTCCACTCCACCGCGGGCGGCGCGTTCCCATTCGGCTTCGCTGGGAAGGCGGTAGTGGCGACCGGTTTGAGCGCTCAGCCAATCGCAATAGCGAGTGGCTTCATACCAGGAAACTCCGGCGACGGGCTGCTCGGGATGGTTGAAGTTCGGATCTTTCCAGAACAGCGGCTGCACGCTCGCAGTCGCTTGCAGAAAACGCTCATATTCGCAATTGGTGACCTGCGTAGCGGAAACAAGGAAAGCATCGGTCCAGATGCGGTGCACCGGACGCTCGCAGTCCTGGCCGGCATCAGAGCCCATGAAGAACCAGCCTTCGGGGATGCGTACCAGAGCCTCACCAATTGCATGTGGAGATACGAATTGCGATTGAGGCAGAGGCATGGTCGGGACTTGGATCAGTTATCCCAGAGTTTAACAGCGCTGGCTTTCGACTTCAGAGAGCACTAAGGATCATCGGCGAGTTGCGATTGCTTACTGCCGTAATTTCACGATGACTTCGGCAATGTCGTTTTCCTGGAAGAGGCGAATGGCAGCGATGCCGGCGGCACCAACGTCGAGACAGGAGCGGGCGTTATTCAGGGTTATTCCGCCCAGTGCCAGCACAGGGATTCTACTTCGGCATGCCTCTGCCAGCAGCGAAAGCCCCGTTGGCCGGACGTGGAGCGCGTTTTCATTCGTGGAAGCAGTTTTGTTGAGCACATTTTTTTCGAAGACGGGGCCGAAGACCGCGAAGGTTGCGGCGTCCGCGGCCGCTTGGGCTACTTCCCCAACGGAATGACATGACACTCCGATGATTGGGTCTTGTAATGAGTTTTCGAAGGGAGTGCCCGCGCCACACGACCAGATTTTTCTCACTTCCGACGGAAGAATGTCGTCAGAGCGGAGGTGAACCCCGTCGGCTCGCGTGGCTAATGCCACGTCAGTGCGGGAGTTGATTAGCAGGGTCGTCCTCGATTGTGCTGAATTGCGTACGATATTTACTGCTTCGCGGGCCAGTTCCTCCAACCCGCGCGCGGGCAGGTCTTTTTCGCGGAGTTGGATGTAGTCGACTCCGCAGCGCGCGGCTTCCGCGATTTTTCCCAGCAGGCTGCGCCGCCGCGCGGATTCGTCGCCGGCGAATGCGCGGCGATCGGTGATGTAGTAGAGCCGGTAATTTTGGGGCATCAGGACTTCTGAAAATTCGTTCGGCTTCAGTCAGTGAGGAAATATCCGCCTCCGCAACCTTAATCAATACTGCCCGTATCTCCCCTTCACCGACTCCAGCAGCTTCTGCGAGTCGTATCCCACTCCATCCTTGAAAACAATCTCCACATTCTCCACATCAGAAATCTTCACCGACGGATCGCCCTTGATCACCACCAGATCCGCATTCTTCCCCGCGGCAATCGACCCGATATGATCCTGACTCCCCAAATACACGGCTCCGTTCCAGGTCGCAATCTTGATGGCTTCCACCGGCGAGAATCCAGCCTCCACCAGCAATTCAATCTCGCGCTGATCGCCAAATCCGGGCACTACGCCTCCATTCCCCGTCGGATCAAGCCCAGCTATCAGCAGTCCCCCAGCGGCAACGAACGCCCGTTCCAACTCCATGTCGCGCTTGAACAGCATCGCCCCATCGCGCCGTGAAGGCTTGTCCGCCGGACGATTTCGAATGTACAGGTAAGCCTCCCGCGCCGCCGGAGACATCGCCTCGAGCACCGCCGTCCGCAGCGGCGGACGTCCTGCCATATCCCCCTCAAACACCGGCAGAGTCGAAGTGATCGCCACGTGATGCTTAACCAGCGTCTCGATCAGATCCTTAGCCTCTGCACCGTTCGTATCCATGTGCTCCAGTGTGTAGTCACCTTGGCTCTCACTGCATTCGTCCGGCTTCTTCCCCGGATCAAGCTGCGTGTTCACAAAAAACCCGTGCTCCAGGTCGTCGATCCCAGCCTCCACTGCCTCCTTATAAGTCACCGAACACAAATGCCCCGTAACCTTGATCCCGCGCTTATGCGCCGCGTCAACCGCAGCCTTCAATTCGGCCCGCGTGATGTTCATATAAGCCTTGAACGAAGTCACCCCGCGATCCGCCCAGTACTCCACAAACTGACGCGCCTCGTCTGCACTGCTCAACCAGTGCATCTGCAGAAAGTAGCTGTGCGCTCCCTCCAGATACGGCCCACTCACATCCATATGCGGCCCCGGCAACTCCCCCCGATCAATCTCATGCTTCAGATTAAGATCGGCATAAGTCTCCACGCTGCCGGTAGTGCGCATGGTAGTTACACCGCCCGCCAGATAAAGCCGCGGCGCCGAGAAGGTCATCTGTGGAGCCACAATCGGAGGCTCGCTGCTCCAGTCCGCCCCAAAATCCGGCCGCGCAATATAAAAAAGATGATCATGCATGCCCACAATCCCCGGCATCACCGAATACCCGTGCAGATCAATAACAGTAGTTCCCGCCGCCGCAGGCACGTCCGATCCAGTTTGTATCCCCGCAATCTTTCCGCCTTCGATCACGACATTCTGATCGTCCACAGCCGCCTTGCCCGTCCCGTCGATCACCCGCACATGCTCCAGAATGACCTTGGGCGCGTTCACGCGGACATACTTCTGCACCGTCTTTGAAAGCGTAGCTTGTTGCCCCTGCACGAACACCGAGAGCAAAACGAGCACCAGGACAGCTGAAACCTTCATCCGCATAGTTCCTCCGCAAGCCATAACATTGTACGTGCGCGTTGCACGTGTGGGTCGTACGTGTGGGTTGCACGTGTGGGGCGGACACTCTTGTCCGCCAACTGATTGAAGCAAAATCTCTCTGGAGGGCCAAAACTGGCAGTGTCGCCGGAACGGCCGTTAGCTGTGGCGCGAATGACAACAGAGGGCACGTTTAGCGGCTCAAAACCGTATTCACAGCATTAGCGGTATCAGGGCCATAACCTCGCCGAAGCTGCGGTCCGTCCGAACCGTTATGAAGCATTCCGCTTCGAGTCTTTCTCATCCCGTCCGCGGAACAACAGGGGCACACTCAACTGCAGCACGCGTTCACGCACTTCTTCGGTATCCCGAGTTGCAAGTCGGGCTTTGAGCAGGTCAGCGATCGAGATGATACCGAGAACTTTCCCGGGCTGTTCGCGACTTACGACCGGCAGCTTCGTAAAGCCACTGCTGGCCATTCGCTGCACCACAGTAGTTAACCTTTCATCGTCGAAGGCAATTACCGGATGCGCAATCACCAACGCCGCCAGCGATGGCCCCTTGCGTCCAGCTACAAACTGCTCCAGATCCCATCGAGGAACCACGCCCACCATGTTGCCCTCTGCATCCTGCACCGGGAAGAGGCGCTGTACGCCAAGTTTCTCGTCCACTTCCAGGGCTTGCCGGATCTGATCGAGAGTCGCGTCCGGCAAGAGTCGCGCGATCTGGGTACGCATCACTTCTTCCACGGCAAGACTCTCCATAGGATCGACGATGTACTCGCGTGAAAGATGATAGCCACGGCGGCTGAGCTTTTCCGTGAGTATCGAACGCGGCAGCGTGAGCACAACCAGCCCATAAGAAACCAGGGCCGAAATCAAAAGCGGAAGCAGCACCCCCGGATCATGGGTTAACTCGAAGGCGAAGACCACCGCAGTGAGGGGCGCACCAAGGGCACCCGCCAGAACGGCGGCCATGCTCACCAGCGGCCAAAGTCCGACTCCGTAATTCGGCAGAAACCGAGATTCGAGCCCGCCCAGCGCGCCACCCATAATCAGTAATGGGGCAAGCACTCCGCCTGAGGTCCCCGAACCGAGCGACACAGACCAAATCACGCCTTTGACAATTAAAATTCCAAGCAACACCTTCCAGGCGAGGTCATGGGTAAGCATTGCTGCAATCACGTCATAACCAACGCCGAGCGCCTGCGGAAAGAACAGGCCGCCGACGCCAACTACGACCGCGCCGATGGCGGGCCACCACATCCAGTGAACCGGAAGATGAGCGAAACCGTCTTCCACCAGATAAATGGCGGAGCTCAGAATCGCGGCCAACATGCCGGCGAACAGTCCCACCAGCACGCAGGAAGCGAGTCCGACGGCATTCATTACCATCGTGTGTTCCGGAATGGGGAACAAAGGACCGGACCCGAGTAGATAATGTCTGGCGGCCGCGGCCGTAGCGCTTGCCATGGCGACTGGAATCAAGCTGCGCGGCTTCCACTCGAACAGCAACAGTTCCACTGCAAGTAATACGGCGGAGACTGGCGCGGCAAACGTCGCCGACATACCCGCCGCTGCTCCGGCAACCAGCAGGGTCTTGCGCTCCGCACTGCTCAGGTGGAAGAACTGCGCGATCAGCGAACCGACGGCGCCGCCGGTCATGATGATTGGACCCTCGGCTCCAAATGGTCCACCAGAGCCGATTGCAATCGCAGCAGAAACCGGCTTAAGAATGGCAACCTTGGGTTCAACCTTGGCGCCCCGGAGCAGGATCGCCTCAATCGCCTCCGGAATCCCGTGCCCCCGAATGCGCTCCGAACCGAATCGGGCCATAAGACCCACGATGAGTCCGCCAATCACGGGGACGAGAACAACAAAATAGCCGAGAGTGTTCAGCGCCGGCGACTTGTAGTCGAAACTCCAGTGATGAAAGAAAAAGAGATTTGTGAACAGATAAATCAGTTTTAGGAGAATCATCGCCAAAAATGCACCGACGACACCGATGACGATGCAAATAAGCGACAGCGGAATCACGCGCAGATCGGTGGTGAAGTCGGCTAAGCGGGGAGTCTCAGCGGCAGCGCGATTGTCCATAGCTCCGGAGGCAGCGAAGAATGCGGGTACAAGAATAAAATCACGACGCTGCCTTACGATCAAGTTTACCGCACCAAATTGCAAAATTCAGGTCCCGTCCGAATCATCCTGGGATTCTGAATTATGCTTCTTGGTCGTTTTTCGGGAGTCTCTTGGCCTTCTACTCCCGTTATGAATCTTCGCCTTAAACCCCTTCCGTACGCTAGCGCACCTTTATCCCCTGAAGTCGTGTACAATTTGACAGCGTTCAGACCTTGGCCATCACAATCAGGAAGCTCAACCAAAGGCGCCAGTTCTTGGCATCGCTCGTGACGTCCTCGTGCGGTGAAGCACGACCAATCTCAACAACGGAGCCGTCATGAGAATCCTTCTCTACAACCCCGACAATGGTGTGACTCGAAATTTCATGCCGCACCTTTGGATGTTTCTGCTGCAGGCTCTGACCCCGCCCGGCCATGAAGTGCTGCTGATCGATGGCAACGCTCAGCCCATGGACGAGGCTCAGATCGCGCAATACGTCCGCGACCAGAACATCGGACTGGTCGGCATCGGCGCCATGACCAGAATGATCGCCAAGGCGTATCGCATCGCCGACGCCATTCGCGCCACCGGAGTCCCCGTCGTTATGGGCGGGCCCCACGTCACCGAACTTGCCGACGAAGCACTCGGCCGCGATGGCGGCCCGCGCCACGCCGACGCAGTCGCGCTCGGCGAAGCCGATGAAACCTGGCCTCAGATTGTGAATGACGCCGTCCGCGGCCAGCTCAAAGATATCTACGCTCCCGTCGACGAGACCGGCAAAGATCGCAAGCCCTCGCTCAAGCAATATCCGGAAATCCCCTGGCAGTCGATCGACCTCAACCAGTTCAATCTGGTGCCAAAAGCCGCGACCCCGCTGCTCAACCGCGTAGGCGCGGGCTGGGGAACTTTCCGCATCATTCCGGTTGAGTCCGGACGAGGATGTCCCTACGGCTGCGAGTTCTGCACCGTCACCGGATTCTTCGGCGACTCCATTCGCTTCCGCACTAACGAAAGCGTCGTGAACGAATTGCTCCTGTTGAAGGCGCGCGCCCGCAAAGAGAAGGGACAGATCGCGATTTTTTTCATCGACGACAATTTTGCCATCAACGTGAAGCGCACCAAGTCGCTGCTGAAAGACATCATCGCCGCCGGCGCTCAACTGAATTGGGTGGCACAGATCAGCGCCAACCTCCTGCGCGACGAAGAACTCGTCGACCTGATCGCCGCTTCCGGAGGCAAGTGGGTCTTCATCGGCATGGAGTCGATCGACCCCACCAATCTGAAAGACGTGAATAAAGGATTCAACAAGCCCGGCGAATACGCACAAGTCCTAGAGCGCCTGGCGAAACGCAACGTGTACGCGATCACCTCATTCATCTTCGGCATGGACAACGACACCACCGGCGTGGCAGAGCGCACGTTGTCCCAGGTTCGCACCTGGCCGCCCGGCCTGCCCATCTTTGGCCTGCTGACTCCGCTGCCCGCAACTCCGCTGTACAAGCGCCTCGAGACCGCTGGCCGTCTCACTCGCCCCAAGCACTGGCAGGAGTTCATCCCCTTCGCCATGGCCCACACCCCGCTGAAGATGACCATCGAGGAAGCGCATGCCGAAGTGAAATACGGATGGGCACAAGCCTACAGTCCCGAAGCATTGGCGCATGCAGTCGAGTCGCTGGACGACCAACCCCTGGGCTATCGCATCAACATCTTCATCGCGCGCCTGTGTTTCCGTGGCATCTACTTCCCCATGATGGGCCGCTTCGCCTGGCTGAAAGTAGTGTCAGAAAACCGCCGCACAATCTTCAAGCTGGTAAAAGAAGCCTTCTTCGGACGCCGCGAGCGCCCCACAAACCCGAATATCAAAGACACCTACGAAGTTCAAGAGCTGAGCACCTAGTGCAGTTAGTGTAGGTTTTGACTCTTCCTGTGTAGGGCGGACACTCTGGTCCGCCGCCTTTGACTTTGACTTAGTTCTAAAGCGGGCTGATTTTTAACCTCGTCCCACTCCCTCCGCCTTCCTCATCGATACCAGCACCGTATGCGCCAGACTCTCCGCCACCGCCACATCCCCCTCATCAAACATAAACGGATGTTCCCCAAACACCACCAGCAACCCCACCGTCTCGCGCTCAAAGCGAATCGGGGCCGCCAGGATCGACCGCATTCCCATGCGCCGGCAAGTCTCCGCATCCACCCGCGAATCGATCTCCGCATCGTCGCAGCGCAACGATCTTCCGCTGCGAAAACACTCTCCACAAAATCCAGAATTCACGTCGAGCCGAGTGCCCAACGCCGGAGCGCTGTCCCCAACGCTGGCCCGGCACATCACCGATCCTTTATGCGTCAGCGCAATCGCCGCGCTCGTCCCCCGCGTAAGCGACCGAGCTCGCTCTCCAACCAGCCTGAGCGCCGCGTTAAAATCGGTGCCCAGCGGACTGAACTCATACTGCATCGTCCCCGAACCCACAGCCGCGCCGCCTGCCGCCCCCCATTCCCCCTCTATACTGTCCGCCTCCAAACTAATGGACGCCTGCTCCTTCGGCCAGCCCGCGGATGCGTCTCCGGATCTGCTTTCGGAAGCCCTGCTTCCCCATCCGGGCAAAGCTGTTCTGCCAACGGTAAGCTTCGGCGCGGTGCGGCTGGGAGCGCCGGCATTCAGCGCCAGCCACTCATCCAGCCGATGTCGCGCGTCTTCAGGCAACTCCGAGAAGCGCACTCCCGCCCGCCCCAGCGCATCGGCCCACGCAATGTATCCGGTAGTCTCCAGTCGCCCCGCCGGTTCCGAGAGATCCAGGTGCACCTGCACCAATCCGCGAGCTTCCACCGGAGTCGCGCTCTGCATGGCCATTCCCTCGGCGCTCAAGTCGAGGATCATCCCGCCCGTAACGCCGTCAAAGCTGGCAAAGGCCGGTGCATGCAGCTTCCGCCGCACGCAATGCCGACGGTCGGAATTGATTTCCTGATTCTCCACGCTGGCTTCGTCCACTCCCTGTTGAAGATGATGGAAGCAGACGGGGCTAGAGGAAAGTGCTACTCCAGATTCCCCTCAAGAGATGAAGTTTGATGGGGGACGGCCGAGGCGTGGCGGTCGGGCACATTGTGGGCTGCGCTCTCAGCTCCCGCTTCCTGAATGGTTTCGAGCTGACTGCGCGGCGACGATGTCGGGAAGCGCTTTTCGGATTTGATCGCGGACCTGTTTTCTGAGTTCGTCCCCGGTCCCTACTCTCCCACACACTTGGCGCGTCCAGTATCATCGCCTTAGCAGGGCTTTGGAAGGCTGCTGAAGTGATGACCGAACTCTTGGATCATTTTTTCACCGTGCACAGGGCACCGTACCAGGAAATTACGCGCCACGGTTTTAGAGGCGGGGACTCGCTTCCGTGGCTTGTCCATATCGGCCTTCGGAATCGACCCCTCCTCCGCAATGGCGCGAATAAATTCGGCATCCTTATCGCAACCGCGAACTGGACATTTAAATTGCCTAATGCTCACGTCAACCATTGTAGCCGTCTAGTCACAAGCGGAAAAGGCCGGCAATGACCCTACTCTCCCACACTCTTTCGCGTGCAGTAAAGGGTTAGCGGTCATCGGGGGGACCTTGGGAACTCCGCGAGAGTCGGTGCCGTCCCTGCCGGGACTCGGCTCCTTCATTCCCCGCTTACCCCCGGACTTACGTCCGGGGCTAATATATGTCGCCGCTTCGCGGCTGGATTTTCGGTGGCAGACGGAGCAAAAGGAAAAGGCAACGACCTACTTCCCCACACACTTTCGCGTGCAGTACCATCGGCCCTGCGGGGCTCAAGTTTTGTGCGGGATGGGAAGGAATTCCGCGCGCGCTGGCGCGGTTCACAGGAAAAACAGATTCCTCCTGTCTCGCTTCGCTCGCGCGTCGGAATGACAAAGGCTTGGAGTCGTCCCCTGCGGCCATACTCCGCGAAAGAGCCTGGGGCATCGGGCTAGAAAAATCCGAGTCAAAGGCAGCGGGCAGGAGCGCCCGCTCCACACGTTCAAAGGCTTGATCCCCAGCGCTCTTATCTCTTCTTGATAAAAACGTGAGTTGCATTTTCTCCGAGGACGGTTCGGATGTCTGTGAATCCTAGTTGGTGGAGATTGATTCGGAAAATAGATTTTTTTCCTTCGCCCAATTCAATGGCTGAAATCCAGCGTGGTGGGCAGAAAGTCAAAGTCCCCACTTCTCGCAAAGGCAGCGAGAAATGGGGCACCCGGCGCTGGTTCATTGAGCCTCCGCCGCTAAAGATCAGAGTCAAAGGCGGCGGACAGAGCCTGCCCTGAGCGAAGTCGAAGGGAGTGTCCGCTCCACACGTTCAACTGCAAAGGAAAAGGCCAACCTGATTTCTCAGCATGGCCTTTTAGTTATGCCGGCAACGTACCTACTCTCCCACACACTTTTGCGTGCAGTACAATCGGCCTGCGGGGGGATTTCCGCGCGCGATGGCGGCACTTCGAAGCGAAAAGAGATTCCTCCTGTCTCGCTTCGCTCGCGCGTCGGAATGACAAAGGCTTAGAGTGGGGCATCCGCGGCCATACTCCGCGGAAGAGCTTGAGGAATCGGGCTAGAACAATCCGAGTCAAAGGCGGCGGACAGAGCCTGCCCTGAGCGCAGCCGAAGGGAGTGTCCGCCCTACACGTTCAGCGCAAAGGAAAAGGCCGTCGAGATTTCTCTCAACGGCCTTCATTTAATGCCGGCAATGACCTACTCTCCCACACACTTTCGCGTGCAGTACAATCGGCCCTGCGGGGCTTAACTTGAGGCGCTTTGCGGGCGTGAGCGAAGCGGGAGCCCGCAGCCGAAATCCCGAGCGCGTTTGCGAGGGATCTGCTGCTCCAATCCCGCCCGGTGGGGCTTACCTTTGTGCTGTGCCTGAGCCGCGCGCCGCAATCCTAAGCGAAGGGCGGCATAGGCGAGGGACTCGGCTCCTCGGCTTCGAGACCATCCTTCAAGATTTTTCGAGAGAGGTATATTTGCGCGGTGCCAATGCATAAGAAAAGTAGCATCAGGACAGCCACGAATAAAGAAGGATCTGTTCCGCGATCTACCAGCCAGTAGCCCGGCAAGCGGCGCCGCAATATAAACGCAAGGGTTTGTACCGCGAAAACTAAAAGAAGGAAAGCACAGTGGATAACCAGCAACCGAGGAAGGACGTGTTGCACCTTCTTCATACGCAGGCTATATCCGCCGCCCAACCACCTCGATCCTATAAACACGAACCACAAAACAACAGCCATGTAGGAAACTAGGTTCGCGGTTCGGATTCCGATACTATCTCCGAAAACGGTGTACAGCGAAAGGACCCCTACCACCAGTGCCATCAGGCCGACGAAGTATAGTGCTGCCTGTGCTGCCTTCTTCACAATAACGGTATTATCAACCTCGCACAGGGTCAACACAACATTTTTCACTCACGTGAAGGAAAAGGCCACGCTCATTTCTGAACGTGGCCTTTATTTAATGCCGGCAACGACCTACTCTCCCACACACTTTCGCGTGCAGTACAATCGGCCCTGCGGGGCTTAACTTCCGTGTTCGGGATGGGAACGGGTGGAACCCCCGCGGTAAGATCACCGACGTCGTGAGCAGCTTTTAGCTATTAGCTCTTGGCTTTTAGCTTGGCCGTGCTGGAACACGTGTTCGTGCTCATCCCCCAGCAACCTGGCGCTGCAAACTTGATCTCTCTCGGCTTCCGGCATGAAGCTTGAGCCCATGGGAGTGGGCCAAAAGCTAAGAGCCAAAAGCTAAAAGCAGAATTTTCAAAGAGCGTGAGGACGAAACCTCACAACTGAATAGATTGGGTGTGGCTTACTTTCATGTTTATTTATTTCCGATTTCTGCCACGTGTATTACTTCGGCTTTTCGTCGGCGCGAAGCTCTTGTCGCGCTCCTGGTATTGCTCAGGTTCTAGCTAACAGCTAGGAGCTAACAGCTAAGAGCTTCATCTGCACCGAGTAAATTTTATGGTCAAGCCGAACGGGCGATTAGTACAGGTAAGCTTCACGCATTACTGCGCTTTCACCTCCTGCCTATCAACCAGGTAGTCTTCCTGGGCCCTTCTTATCCCTTACGGGTTGGGAGATCTCATCTTGAGGAGTGCTTCCCGCTTATATGCATTCAGCGGTT
>Ga0209488_10001958_pt1 | contig 17354 bp, 16 predicted proteins | sample Rivendell_Oct201_8_FD_188349 | JGI IMG/M metagenome (GOLD analysis project Ga0209488, IMG submission 188349) | Vadose zone soil microbial communities from the Eel River Critical Zone Observatory, Northern California, USA -... | ecosystem: Environmental > Terrestrial > Soil > Vadose zone >...
TCAATAGTGCGAAGCGATGTATTACACGTTACCTGGATGTGCTGCCGGGGGAGCTGAGCCAGCTGCGGGAAGGGGCACGGGCATATCTCGGCCTGTATAAAAAAATGTTTCATCAACTGAATACGCAAATCTTTGGATAGCGACGCACGAGCAGCACCACAGCTTTAGCGGTTCATTGAATGCCGGCACAACCACAGAGCACTAAGGCGACATCAGATACGCGAATTCGGTATCTCGTGAGATCGACTGAGGACCCGTTGGCGCAAGACGGACCGAACGTCGTTTTTAATCTCACTGGATCGCCCAAGAGAATATCGTCGGTCTATGTGTACGACAAAAGAGGTACGGAGCTTTTCGAGCGGCAGTGTGGTACGCCGGAATACTACTTGCGGCGCGTTGAATCGCAACTGTTGAGTTGGTACGCCGGTGACATCGTCGGGCTCTGCGGGCTTCTTCCGATCGTCGAGTTGGGAGCGGGGACCTCGGAGAAGACACGGATCTTATTGGCGGAATATGCAAAGCGGGGAGCGCGCTGCGATTATTTTCCAATCGATGTCGACACTGAGACACTGTCGTATTCCGCGCAAGAGCTAGTTTCGACCTTTCCGTTTCTTTTTGTTCATTGCCTCGGCACGACGTATCACAAAGGCCTGCGCGCGCTGCCACCCTGCCCCGGCGCAAGACTGTTCATGTTCTTGGGCGGTTCTATTGGAAACATGGAGTGGCAGGAGATTGACGCCCTGCTATCGGAACTGTTCGATTGCAGCACTCGGGGCGACTATTTTTTGCTCGGTGCCGATTTGGACAAGGATCCGGCAATCATTGACAGGGCTTACAACGATACGGCGGGCTACGGCCCGCGTTCGACGCTCAACATGCTCGATCACCTGAACTGCCGCTACGGCGGCAATTTCGTCACGGAAAATTTCCGGTATCGATCGAAATATAATCCTCGCATGAAAAGGAATGAAGTCCGCATCGAGAGCCTGGTGGATCAGGCTGTGACGCTCGCTGCGCTGGGCATCACCGTATCTTTCGGCGCGGCGGAGTTGATCGACGCGGAGGTGATGTGGAAGTTCGATCCAGAGGAACTGGGTTCGGTACTGGACCGCGCGGGCTTTTCAATGGTGCGTCAGTGGATCGAGCCCACCTACCGCTATGGGCTCTTCTTGTTGCGCCACAAGTGACATGCGTTGCCTATCTTCAGAAATCATTCATCTATATTTGCGCGGGCGGCGCCCGCAGGCACTCGTTCAGGATGAAGCGGATTGGCGCGCCCTGTCTTTCCTTGCGAAGCGCACACTCTTTTGGTGCGGCGGAGCGATACACGGCTGCCGATGCGAGGGGAACGAAATGCGCTTCGCCATACAGATGGAACATGCGTCGGTGGGTGCAGTAGCCCATCACATATCCGGCGCCTATTCGATTCACCTTCGACGACGTCGGGGGTGGTCCGGCAGCGCTTTTAACCACTATATTGCCATTCCTATCGATGCCGATCTGTATCTGGATGATTTGGTGATTTGGCTGCATCGTCCGCGCGAGTCCGACAAGGCGCAAGGCGCGCGAGCAGATGTCTGCTGGACCGGGGACTCGGCATACCTCAGCCCCAAGTCATTGACGTGGATTACGACCGAACGCGTGCTGACCGCATTGAGTCCGGGCGGCGCCGGCAGATCGGCGTACATTCGCCGGAAGACGCAGCCGGTCGATCCGGAAATCATGGCGATCTTGACCGGCCGCGCCCCTCGTGAATCTCGGCGGGCATCGGGCGACGTGTTTGCACGGCGCGCGACACTGCGTCGCGAAGCCCCGGAACGGTGGAATATCGAAGACATCGCTCGGTTCGTCGCCGAATACACGCACATATCGTACGAAGATATGCGTTCTGACTCCCGTAAGCGCACCCTGAGTAAAGCGAAGGTCATCGTCGCCGTACTTTGCGCGCGAAACGGCGCATCCGTCGCGGCCGTGGCGCGCCTATTCGGACGCAGTCGATCGACTTTGATCGAGCGGGCAGACCGCTATCGCGAGACTCAGCCGCAACTGTTCGCTCATGCCGAACGGGCACTCGAGGCGTATCTCGAGAGGGAACTGGCCGGCATCACAAACGACCCGCTCGGCTACCCCAAACTCATTTCGACCGCCAATGCGCCGGGCCTGCCCGCGGCACGGCGGCACACACCCACGCTCGTGCCGACGGGGTCGAGGATGGCATAGCATCCTTCCGCGAACGATAGATCGGGGCTTTCCTTGATTTTGTTCCGCAGCAGGCGCTGTTGCAGCACGAGGGAATCCAAGCCGTTGATCGACTGCCGCACCAGTTCTCGCGCCAACTGGGCCACATCAGGGTAGTACGGCCCGTTGATGGAATCGGTTTCGTATTCCATCGCGATTGCCAAACATCCGAGCACCGATTCGGCTTTGGACAGGTTGTCGCGCTCAGTCTCGATCGCTTCGTGCAAACCTTCGGGAACAGGCACACCATAGGCATGTTGCACGGACTGAGGCTTTGACCGGCGCGCGTTCCGCCGAACTTTGGACGCCAATTGGCGCATAGGGGCACACCTCGCTTCTAGGAAGCATCCGATGACGAACTATAAATCCCGTACAGTATTATAGCTGTATATATAACCAGCTTCATCTTTATTTGAGCATTTCTGTGGCTGCTGCACGCGCTGGCTGACAGGGCATAACCATCTGAAATTACTGATTATTTTTGTGTTTACCCCGAGCCTACCTGCACCCGATTCCGCCCCAGTGCCTTAGCCCGATACAGCGCCGCATCGGCATCGGCCAATAGCCGGTCGGCAACCGCCTTCAAGTCCGTTTCGTGCCGTCCAGGGGCGATCGCCGCTACCCCGACCGATACGGTCAAGCTGCGCTCGATCTGCGTGGTGAGGGCAAATGGCGCCGCTGCGATGACTTCGCGAATGCGTTCGGCCAGTTTCGCTGCCTCGGCCGCGCTTGCATCCGGCAATAGAATCGCCAGTTCGTCGCCGCCGAAACGCGCCGCAGTGTCCATGCTGCGAATCTGGGTTTCGACGCGTTGCGCAATCTCTTTGAGTGCATTGTCCCCCGCCAGATGTCCGTAACCGTCGTTGATGCTCTTGAACCGGTCGATGTCGATCATCAGGCAGGCGATGGTTCCGCCGCGCCGTTGCGCGCGCGCCAGATCTTCCTTGAGTCGTTCCTGCAAATAGCGTCGATTGTGCCAACCCGTCAGGAAATCGGTGATCCCTGCGCGCAGCAGGCGCGCGCGATTGACCGCGTTTTCGATGCACACGGCGGCGACCGCGCCCAAGTGCGCGAGAAAATCCGTTCCGTGATGACGCGTGAATCGCGTGGGATCGCGGCTGCCGAAGCACAACGCGCCGGTTGCGCGGTCCTTGCGCGGGAGCGGCACCAGGGCGGCGCTCTTGAGGTTCGACGTGTCCGGAAACAGGAGATGGTGATCGGCTCCTACGAAAGGACCGAGCCACGGCTTGTTCAGTACGGCCAATTGCGGGGCGAGGCCGATCAATGAATCGACGAAGAAAATCTGCTTGAATTCCTCGGGCCGATCGCCGCCGGCAATCAATAGGTGCCGAACCTCGTGCTGTGGATCGAGCAGCACGACGCTGACGGCATCGAGCGAATAGGACTCGCGCAAACCATCGACCATGGCGCGCAGCAGCTGCGCCAAGCTGTCGGCCCGCAGCAAAGTCAATTCGCGCGCTTGTGTGCGCTTCAATATGGTTTCGTTGTTGGCGGCCTCCGCGGTCAATTCCTTGAGGCGATTCTTGAGATCTTCGTTCTCCTGAATCAGATCATCCATGTCCGATATCCCCAAGGTCGCTGTCAGCCCGCACGCGCCGCCGCTCGCACATCCAAGTATGCTCGACCGCGATTCATGATGGCTGTGAACTCCGCCGCATTACCCGTCTTCACCGTCGCGACCAGGCGAGCGACCGCCTGCTGCAAGGCCAGCAATGACTCGCCGCCATAGTCGTTCAAGCTCTGAATTTCGAAATACAGATCGGGACTTTCGGCGGCGACGCGGCTCGCCACCTCCAGCTGCGCATCGAAAGTAGTGCTCGACAGCTTCGCCAACCTGGGCGCCGCCTCGCCGCTGTCGGCCAGCGCGGTGAAAAAGGCGATATTGAGCGCATGCGACAACCCCAACACATAGGCAATCAATCGGTCGTGCTCGTCGAGGCCCATGACGACGCGTTCCGCCATCGTCGGGGCAAACAATTCCTGTGCTTCCTGCAGCGCGTCTTGGTCCCCTAAGTCGATGAAGATCACGTGTCGACCCGACAGCAATTCCGTGTCCGGTCCGAACATGGGGTGCAGCGAGGTCACGCGGCACCCGGCCTTGACCAGCGCATCGAGTCCGGCGCGCAGCGGCGTCTTGAGCGAACCTAAGTCGAAGATCAGGCCGCGCGGCACTCGCCGCGCCAAGATCTGGAGCAGGCGCGTCGTGACGCTCAGAGGCGTGGCCAGCACGATCAAGTCGAAGTCCAGGGGATCGTTCTCCCACTCAGCGACGGTATCGAACCCCGGCAGACCTCCCAGGGGATCGGCGATGGCGACACGGAAGCCCTGCGAGGCCAGAAATTCCGCGAACCACCCGCCCATCTTGCCGTGACCACCGATCACCAACGCACGTTTGCCGCTGCCGTGCGCCTGGGCGGCAACCCGCGCCTGTTCCTGCGTGGCCAACGAGGATTGTATCAATTGCCGCAATAGCGATTCGACCAGGTCCGGCGATACGCCCCGCTGCGAAGCGGTATTGCGACCCCGCAATATCACCTCACGCTCGCGTCCGAAGTCGCGGGTCGCGCGTCCGGTTGCGCGCTTGACGGCCGCCACTTGTTCGCTCAAGGCCTGACGGCGCGCGACCAACTCCACCAGCTGGCCGTCGAGATCAGTCAGGGCGGTGCGCAATTCATCGAGATTCATTGAAAGGAGTCCCCTATTCTAACCGTTCCCGTTTTACTGGGCGCCCACGGCTACCGCAAGCGCACGGGCGCGGCTACCATTCTCATATGAGCAGCAGCATAAAGACACACTGGACCGAGACTCTGCCCGACCCCCTGCCGGGGAATCCCCTCATCGTCGTGACACAATGGCTGGCGGAGGCGCGGGCAGATGCCGCCCAGCCCAATCCCAATGCCATGGTGTTGGCCACCGTGGACGATCGCGGCCACCCATCGGCGCGAGTCGTACTCTGCAAAGAGATCAACGCGCCGCTGGGCTACATCGTTTTCTACACCAACTATCGGTCGCGCAAGGGTCGGGAACTCGAGGCCAACCGCAGGGCCGCGGTGGTGTTTCACTGGGATCACCGCCACCGCCAGGTACGCGCCGAAGGCGTGGTGGAACCCCTCTCGGATGCCGAGAACGACGCCTATTTCCGGACCCGGCCCTGGCAGAGCCGGCTCGGCGCCTGGGCGAGCGATCAAAGCCAACCCGTGGAATCCCGCCAGGCGCTCGAGCGCGGCGTAACTGCCATGGCTCGCCGGTTCGGGATTCCCTATGAAGGACCCGGCGCGGCTGAACCCGAGGGTGTCACCGTGGACGTGCCGCGGCCGCCTCATTGGGGCGGATATCGTCTGTGTGCGGACGCTGTGGAACTCTGGGTGGAAGGAGAGTTCCGCATCCACGACCGCGCATTGTGGACGCGAACTTTGCCGGATCGGCCGGGCGCCGGCCCTGCCGTGCCCTCGCCCTGGTCGGTCACGCGTTTGCAGCCTTGAGCGAGGGTGTCATTGGATGACGTCGACACCGTGAAAGATCTTCGCCGCTGAGTCCAGAAAGGCACGAACCTTGGGCGCCATATGGCTGCGGCTCAAGGTAACGAGTTGCACCGGTAGAGCCTCCGGCTCGAAATCCTGCAGCAGCCGCACCAGAGACCCGGCAGCCAATTCATCCGACACCTGATAGGACAGTACGCGCGCAATGCCGCGGCCGGCCTCCGCAGCCTGCAGCTGTGCCTCGACATCGTCGACGAGCAGGCGCGGTGAAAGCCGCACGACTGAGCTTCGGCGTGGCGGACCGAAGCGCCATTCCCGCGCGGGCGAGCGTGCCATGCCGAAGATCGTGTCGTGCGTCGCTAGATCCGCCGGTGTTCGAGGCACACCGCGCCGTGCGAGATACGCTGGGCTCGCTACGACGACGCGCCGTACGCTGCCGACTTGCCGCGCAATCAAGCTCGAATCCGCGAGCGGACCGATGCGTACCGCGAGATCGAGTCCCTCCTCGATGAGATCCAGATTCCGATCGTTCAGCGAGAGTTCGACGCACATGTCGGGGTACTCGTTGAGGAACGCCGACACGATGGGCGCCACATGGCGGCGGCCGAACTGCACCGGCGCAGTGATACGCAGCACGCCGCGAATCGGCGCCTGCGAGGCGCCGACCAGCAAATCCTCGTAGCCGGCAAGCCATGCGCGCGCCCGTTCAGCCAGCGCGCTGCCGGCTTCGGTCGGCGCCAGCCGCCGAGTGGTGCGATCAACCAGGCGCAGGCCGATGCGATCCTCCAGGGAACTGAGCGCGCGTGTGATGGCGGGCGGCGATCGCCGCAGACGCCGGGCGGCACTGACCAGACTGCCGGCTTCAACGATTGCCACGAAGATGGCCAATTCATCCAGGCGGTCCATCGATTATTCCTATTTATGGAATTCTGACTTTCAAGATAGCCAGATTTAATACGACAGCTGCAATAGTAGACTGCGCCGGGCGAATCGCAAACAACCGAGGAGTAACCGCCATGTCGACCCCCGAAATCACTCTTCACGGGACAGAATTGTCGGGGCACTGCCACCGCGTCGAACTCATGTTGCGGATGCTCGGCCTGCCTTTTCGGTACGTAGCGGCCCCGGCCGCGGTCCGCAGTTCACCGGAATTCCTCGAGCTGAATCCGCTCCGCCAGATCCCCGTGTTGCAGGATGGCGATCTCACGCTCGCGGACAGCAACGCCATTCTGGTCTACCTCGCCAAACGCTATGCGCCGGGCAGCCAATGGCTTCCGGAAGAGCCGGTCGCCGCCGCGCACGTGCAGCGCTGGTTGTCCATTGCCGCGGGACAAGTGATGTATGGACCGGCGACTGCGCGCATGGTCGCCTTGTGGAGCTTTCCCGGCGATCTTGCGCGCGCGAAACAGATCGCCGCAGCGCTCCTCCGCTTCATGAACGATCATCTGAGCACCCGGAGTTTTCTCGCCGCGGACCACGCAACCATCGCCGACCTGGCTTGTTATTCCTATGTCGCGCACGCGCCCGAGGGCGGCATTCCGCTCGGCGAATATGCGTCGGTGCTCGCCTGGCTCCGCCGTGTCGAAGCATTGCCGCATTTCAAGGCCATCCCGCCGTCGCCTACACCTGCGTCAACGTGAGGCGGCCATGGACGGCCCGCCCTTCAATCCCGATGAGTTGGCCGCACAGGTATTGGCAGGCGGCGGGCCCCGTGGCAGCGGTATCCGGGATTTCATGCCTGAGCAGCACCGGCACTTCTTCGCTCAGCTACCCTATGTATTCCTCGGTACAGTCGACGCAGCCGGTTGGCCGCTGGCGACCCTGCTGACAGGGCATCCGGGCTTTGTACAGTCCCCGGATCCGGCCACGCTGCATATCGCAGTCCTGCCGGATGCCGGTGATCCCGCGGCCAAGGCCCTCGCGGCGGATCGGGACATCGGCATTCTAGGCATCGATTTCTCGATGCGAAGGCGCAACCGCGTCAATGGCCACATACAGAGTCTCGAGCCAGGCGGCATCATCGTCGCCGTCAACCAGAGCTTCGGCAATTGTCCGCAATACATTCAGCAGCGGGTCGTCGCCTCTTCTCGAGTCGAACCGGCCGAAGGCGTTCCGACTCCGGTCGAATCCTTCGATCATCTGGATGAAGCGGCGCAAGCCGCCATCGAACGGACCGACACGTTCTTCGTCGCCAGCCGCTCTCGCGCCGGCAGAGGTGCCGCCTATGGCGCCGACATCTCGCATCGCGGCGGCCGGCCGGGTTTCGTCCGCGTCGACGGCGACGCATTGACGATTCCCGATTTTCGCGGCAACCGCTATTTCAACACGCTCGGCAATCTGGTCGCTGAACCGCGCGCCTCGTTGCTGTTCGTCGATTTCGAGACCGGCGACCTGCTGCAACTTCAGGGCAGCGCCCAAGTTGATTGGACGGCCAGCTCGGCGGAGCAGCTTGCAGGCGCCGAGCGCCTGTGGCGTTTCCATGTCGCGCGCGGCTGGCGGCGCAAGGCTGCCTCGCCGCTGCGATGGGTCTTCGTGGAATATGCCCGTACGACACTACAAACAGGCCTTTGGCATGCACCATAAATCAGCAAATATTCGCCCCCGCCTGCCGGTTTTGCCCGCGCAGGGGCAGTGCCACTCAAGGCTCTTTGACCGCCGTCACCGGGTAACCAGCCTCGCGCCACGCCTTCATGCCACCGTCCAGGGCCACCGCCCCGCGAAATCCCATCTGGCGAAGCGTGGCGGTCGCCAGCGTCGATACCCGACCAAACTCGCAGCAGACGAGGATCCTCTTGGTGGGGTCGGTCAGCTCCTGATTGACGCGCAACTCCAACTGCCCGCGCGGCAACAGCCGTGCCCCCTGAATGTGGCCCTCCTCATAGGCTTCGCGTTCGCGTACGTCGAGCACGATCAGGTCGCTCATCCGGGACGCGAGACACGCATTCAGTTCGCCCAGTGACATGAACGGCACCATCGCCGCCGCTTCGGACAGCATCTGAGCCACAGTCTTGCCGCCGGTCATATTGGTGCGCAATGCCTCTGTGATGTGCGTAGGCATCGTGAGATTCAAGCTCTGCATCATCTCGATGAAGGCGCCACGATCGCTTTTCTGCAGCCGCGGATTCTCGGCGAGCTCCTGGCCGATGGTCGAGTGAGAACGGCCCTTGTATTCGTGCGCCGGAAAGACTTTGAGAGACGGATCAAGCCTCAGCACTCCCTCAAACAGACTCTCATAGAGGGCTCCCGCGTCACCGCTCGGCAGGTCGGTGCGCCCTGTTCCACCGATGAGCAGCGTATCCCCGGTGAACACGCGGTCCTCCACGCGCAGGCACATGGAATCGCGCGTGTGGCCGGGAGTGTGCAGCGCCTGCAAGCGCAGCCTTCCGACAACCAGGAGCTCACCACCCTGCAGGCGCAGGTCGACGAATGGGGCTGGGCTCGCGCTATGCATCACCACCGGCGCCCCGAGTTGGCGCGCGAGCTGCTGGGTTGCGGAGAAGTGATCCGCATGCGTGTGCGTATCGACCAGATATCGGATGCGCAGACCGTCCCGTGCGGCCAGCGCGGTATAGCGGTCGATCTGGCCAAGCTCCGGGTCGATCAGCGCAGCGGCACAAGTGTCCTCGCAGCCGATCAGATAGGATCGGCAGCCGCCGGTTGACACTGTTTCGAATAGCATTGGACGCCCCCCTGGCCCTATCCAGAATGAACTCTGGAGAGCAGGATATTACTCGGGTCCGCGCCGTTTAGATCGGCACCGATCATGAGTGGACCCGTAGGCATCGCTATTGTGTATTTGCGCGGACAGACACCAGCTCCGACAGCGCGTCCGCCAGCCGTACCAAATCGCTCTCGTCGTTGTATACGTGAGGCGAGACGCGCACGGCGCTGCCACGCACGGCCACGTGGATCTGGCGTTGAGCGAGGTGCCGGCGGCACGTCTCCGGGTTCATGCCGTCCGGCAACCTCACGCCAAAGAGGTTTGCGCATCGTTCGCCCTCGTCCGCTACTTCGAAGCCAAGGGAGCGCAGCCGATCGACCGATCCTCGCTCAATGTTGAGCAAGTATTCGCGAATACGGCCTGGCTGCCAGTCGATCAGCAAGCGGCATGCCGCCTCCAGCATGGCGATCAGTATTGGGTTGGCGCGCAGACTCGTGTCGAAGCGCCGCATCCCCTGCGCGTAACGATCTTCATAGTCGACCAGGCGTGCGAAGTTCTCGCTGCCCGATCGCATCAACCAGCTCTCCTCCAGTGGACTGGCGTCGAGGAAACGGTCGCTGAAGACCGCGAAGCCAAGCCCGTAGTTCGACAGCATCGACTTATAGCTGTGCACCACCAGGGCATCGGGCCGCAGTCGCTGAACATCGAATGGCATCGCTCCTACCGTTTGGGTGCCATCGACGACGAATGCGGCACCCACTTCTCTGCAACGCGTCCCGATACGGTCGAGATCGAAGAGCGTCCCGTCCGTCCAATGTGCAGGCTCGACGGCAACGAGCGCGGTGTTCGAGTCGATCGCACGCACAACGGCGTCGTTCCATAGCGCCCCTCGACTCTCGCCGGTCGACTGAGAAGACCACGGAGCCGCAGGAGCATGCACCGTGCGCATGTCGACACCATGACTTCGCCAGTTCCGCCACGCGTAAACATTGCTGGGAAACATGTCGCCGAGCATGACGACGTTCTGACCCGCCTTTGGGTGGAGATTCCTGGCGACGATGGCCGTGGCGTATGCCACCGTTGGGACAAACGCGACACGTTCCGGGTCCGCGTGAACGAGTTGTGCGCACAATAGTCGCGCCCGTTCGGCAGGGTCAAAGAAGTCCTGCGCCGTCAGTCCAATGGGTGAGGCACGGGCGGTGAGCGCTGCCACGCCCGCCTGCTCCACGGGCCGCGGCAGCGGGCCCATGAACGCGCTGTTCAGGTAGCAGTGACTGTCGGGAATCGAGAACAGGTCTCGCTGGCAAACCAAGGGTACGGATGTCGTTGGCATGAGTTGACCGTGAGTTGTATCGGTATTCGCGCTATGAACGCCATCGGTCCACACTTCAGCCAAGCAGGCCGGGCAGACGCCTAGCCGACCAGCTGGTTGCCGCGTCATACCCATACGCCAGCTGTAAACAAGCTACTTCCGCATGAATCGGCCCCACGATTTGAATGCCGATCGGCAACCCTCCATGACCAAATCCCGCGGGGGCGGCAAGCGCGGGGCAGCCGCTCATGGTGATCGGAAGCACCCCCTTCATCCACTCGTGATAGGTCTCCATCTTTTTGCCCGCGATTTCGTGCGGCCAATGGAGATTGACGTCGAACGGAAACAACTGCGCGGTTGGAACTATGAAGTAATCGTACTTCTCGAAAAACCGCCGCACTGCTTGATACCATGCGGTCCGTACGTCGGACGCTGCGGAAATATCGAAGGCGGTGAGCTTGAGGCCGCTCTCAACCTCGAATATTGCCTCTGGTTTCAGCAGGGCGCGCCTTGCCGGATCGTTGTAGTAAGCAAGCAGGCTTCCGCCGGATTGCCAGGCACGCAGCTTCAACCATGCTCGCCAGACGGCATCGATCGAATACTCTGGTTGGGCTTCTTCTATGGTGCAGCCCATCGACTCGAATACTTTCAAGGCGCTCCTGCAAACGTCCAGCACCCCGGGTTCAAACGGCAGATAGCCTTTAAAGTCTCCCGACCAGGCAATCCGCTTCCCTTTGAGATCGGATTCCAAGCGCCGTTGAAATGCGCTTCCGTCACCCATCGTGGATAACGGCGCCCGAGCGTCGTAACCTGCTTGGACAGAAAGGAGCATCGCCAGGTCCGAGACGTTCCGCGCCATCGGGCCTACGACGCTCATGGATGGAAACCAGCCGTCCAGCGCGCTGGTTGGCACCAGTCCCATGCTGGTACGAAAGCCGAATACATTATTCCAGCCGGCCGGATTGCGAAGGCTGCCGCCGAAGTCGCTGCCATCCGCGACCGGCAGCATGCGCAGGGCGAGAGAGACGGCTGCACCGCCGCTGCTGCCGCCGGCCGAGCGGGATTGATCGTATGCGTTGCGTGTGGGCCCGTAGACCGGGTTGTAAGTATGCGAACCCAGCCCGAATTCCGGAGTATTCGTCTTGCCGATAAAAATGGCGCCGGCTTTTCTGAGGCGCTCCACCATGATGCCGTCCGCATCCGGCACGAAGTCCTTGTAGATCGGCGAGCCCATCGTCATGCGGATGCCTTTGACGGGCATCAAGTCCTTGACGGCCAGCGGGAAGCCATGCAGGGGCCCCATCAACTCGCCGCGTGCAACTTGCCTGTCTCGCTCTTCGGACTGAGCAAGCAACGGCGCTCGATCTTGCATAGCCACGATGGCGTTGACCCGCGGATTCAGCTTCTCAATGTGATCGAGGTACGCGGTCATCACCTCGACGCAAGAAACCTTCCGAGCCCGGATGATATCGGCAAGTGTCACCGCGTCCAGCATCACTATGCTGGACGGTTGGACCGCGGCGGGGGCAGCCTGCACCAGCGATGGCGCAGCTGCGCTTGCGGCCACGCCTGTCGCCAGGCCTAGAAGCGCTCGACGATCAAGATTGGGATCGTCTGAATCTGTGGTCGTCGGTGGCACGAGCATTCCCCCGGCTGGTTCAAATCATCGAAACCCTACCATGATCCACTCACCAGCCCTTTGCAACGGCGTTCAGTTGGCGCAGATATTCCGCGCTGTAGCGGAGGATCAAGGTGCGAGGTGGTGGACCATACTCTGAGTGATCGCTGAGCGCTGGAGCTACAGCCAGACCTGTGGACGCCTGCCACCGAAGGTCGACGGGTGTGGGCACGTTTCGCGGACGCGCAGTGACTGACGGTGACTTCGGCCGTAACCTCGGTAGAATGCACATCGCAAAAACAGACTTCGGCTCGAGCGTTGAGCGCATCCGCGCTGTGGAGGCAACATGGTCTCGCCCCGTATCTCTCTGATCGTTCTTGTTCTCATCATCGGGCTTGGAAACTCGGTGGGAGTGCTCGCCGCCGACGCGTCCGCCGCACAACAAACGCCGTTGCCGGTGGCATTGGTGGATGCGTTGAACAAACTCTCCAACGGACCGCACCAGGGCTTCCGTGCCAATCATGCAAAGGGTGTGATGGTCGAAGGAACGTTTACGCCCAGCCCGTCCGCCGCGTCTTTCAGCAAAGCGCCTCATTTCGCGAAGAGCGTACCGGTCTTGGTGCGGTTCTCCGACACCACCGGGGTCCCGACACTGCCCGACGCGGATCCCAACGCCAGCCCGCACGGAATCGCGATTCGATTCACGCTGCCGGACGGTAGCAGCACGGACATCGTGAGCATTTCGGCCAACGCGTTTCCCGTCGCCACGCCGGAGGACTTCCTGGCGTTCTTGCAAGCTGCCGGGCAGAGCGGACCCGACGCGCCGAAACCCACGCCCATCGAAAAGTTTCTAAGCACTCATCCGGCAGCGGTGAAATTCGTCAGCACGCCGAGGCCCCCGCCGGTGAGTTTCGGAACACTGGCTTTCTACGGAGTCAATGCGCTCAAATTCACCAACGCCAACGGGGTGAGCCACTACGCGCGCTACCAGATCATTCCGGTGGCCGGCGAACATGCACTGAGCGACGCGGAAGCGAAAAAGGCCGATCCCAATTACTTGATGGATGAGTTACCCAAGCGCATTGCCCAGGGGCCCGTCAAATTTCGGTTGTTGGCGCAAGTAGCCAATGAGGGCGACCCCGTCAACGACGGGACGGCGGTGTGGCCGGACGATCGCAAACTAGTCTCGCTGGGCACGATCAGCTTGACGAAAACGGTTAAAGATCAGGTGACGGCTCAGAAATTGATCATGTTCAGCCCATTGAATCTGCAATCCGGCATCGAACCTTCAGCCGATCCGGTGTTGCTCGCGCGCCCGGCGGCCTACGGCGTGAGCTTCAGCCAGCGCATTCGTTGAACAAAATGCTGCCGTTGCCAACCGTAGCCGGCCGCTGGTCGTCGTTAGGTGCTGCGCTTTGGGGCCTGCGATGTGGGCCAGGGGTGCTCGGACTTACCGTTGAAGATCGCCTCCGGATCGGCACGCTTGAGAGTCCAGTCACCGTTTGCGATCTCGGCCTCAAGCTGACCCGGTGCCCAGCCGGCGTGGCCGACGAAGATCCGCAGACCGTCCATGGGCTTGTCGCGGCCGAGCAGCTGGAGCAGCAGCTTCCGGTCCGCGCTCAAGTAGACGCCGTCACAAGTCTGGATCGCAAGCTCGGGCGGCGTGGTGGCGCGAAACAGGAACCACACGGACCCGAATTCAACGGGTCCGCCGAAGTACACCTTGTCGCGCACCTGCGCGAGGCGCTTGAGATTCGGAAAGAGACGCGAGACAGGAATCCGCGTCGGCCTGTTGATGATGATGCCGACCGGAGCGGGAGCGAGGTTGTTCATCACGAGCAGAACCGAGTCCGCGAAATCGGAATCGTGCAGGTCCTCTCCCGCGATGAGGAGGATTGCCCTTAGAGGCTTCTCGTCGGCGGCGCATGTTGGCCACGACGACCCGGAAAGAAGTAGGAGAGCGCAGAGTGCTCCTGTCACGAAACGCTTTAGGCAGAAACCGTTTCTCACTGGCGAGGCTCGCCTCCGCGTTATCGCACGGCGTTCGACCGGTCTCAGAGAATTTTACGCCATCGACGCTACCGGTGGGCGTCCGACAATTTACGCGCGCCAATGTTCTTATCTGCCGGCGACGGCCCGGGCATCGGTCCCTGAATCGAACGGACTCCGCTCAGGTTGGGCGCCCTTCAAGACGTTTCAGAATGCGTTCGAAGCGGGGTTCCGCGCGCAACGAATCGAAAGCGGGGTCCACGCCGAGGAAGTTGATCGGTTGTGCACGCTGATCAATTGCTCGCTCAAGCCAATCGAGAGTATCAGCGGTCATGCCGAGGGCCGCGTAAACCGTTGCGACATCAAATGCCGAGACGTATCGGCCCTTTGGTGGGTCCAACAGCCGTTCCAACTCCGCCGTGGCATTGGCCGTCCGGCCCGCAAGCGCCAATGCTGCGGGCAGATCCGCGGCACTGCCAATCGTGGTGCTGGATCGGCTTCGGAATTCCCGAATCGCGCGATCAAACTGCCCAAGGCGCAGCCAAGCCCGCCCAAGAAGACTGCGTGCGTGATCGAAGCCGGTATCCATGGCGAGGGTGGTTTCAAGCTGCACCACCGCCTCCTCATACCGTCGCGAGTAGTAATGAATCATGCCGATGTTGGCATTGAAATTCAGCGCGAGGGGTTCGAGCGCCTGGGCGCGTCGTATGGAGACGAGGGCGTCGTCGAGCTGGCCACGCGCAATCAGCAGCAAACCCATGTAATGATGCGCCATAGCAGAATGGAGATTGATCTCGAGTGCACGCAGTAAGGACTTTTCGGCGGCGTACAGATCGAGATCGTAGACCATGCGAATGTGCCCGAGCTCGGCATGAGCCTCGGCCAGCTCCGGATCGAGAGCCAGTGCCCGAGTGACCGCCGCAAGCGCCTTCGGAAAAATATCGTGCGGCGTGCCGCCACCAAAAACAGCGAAGACGGCATAACAGTCCGCCAGGCAGGCGTGAGCCAGCGCAAACGCGGGATCACGCGCCACCGAAAGTTCCAGGTAGCCGAGCGCCTTCTCGAGACTGTCACAACTCGGCCGCGTGAGGCCCGACCAGCCGGTAATGTAGAGCTGGTAGGCCTGTGCGTTGTCGGTCGGGTGCCGGCGGAGCCGATGCCGGTCGTCGGTAGTGAGTTCCTCCACCAGCGCGGCCGCGGCACGTTCCGCAATGGCATCCTGGATGGCAAAGATATCCGAGAAGTCCTGGTCGAACCGGGCAGCCCACAGCTGATGGCCACTATCCACATCGATGAGCCGCACGGACACCCGAACTTGTTCACCACTCCTCTGAATAGAACCGTCCAGGACGCAGTCAACCCCCAACTCCTTTCCCGCCGCGATCGGATCCTGGTCAGGTGCGCCGTAGCGACGAACGGAACTGAGAGGGCTGATTATTAGATTGCGCAAGCCGCCGATACGCATGATCAACGCGTCGGTCATGCCCAGTTCGAGGGACGCGGGACCGTCCTCCTTAGAGAGCGGTTTGAACGGTAATACGGCCAAAGAACGCAGGGTTACGCCCGATCGGCGTATTGCACCCCTAGGCGTATCGGGTCTTCTTGAAGCGGGTCGTTCGGGGGCCACGACCTGGACGTCCGCGATGAACCGATAGCCGCGCCCCGGGGCTGTCACAATGAACTGATGGTCCGACGGATCCTCGCCGAGCGCACGCCGCAGCGCTGATATGCATTGACTCAGGCTGTTTTCCTCGACGTGCACATTCGGCCAAACCGCCCTGATTAATGCCGCTTTCTCCACGACCTCGCCCGCTCGCTCCACCAGGTACAGCAGTAGGTCGATGGATTTTGTCGGCAGCGCAACGGTGCTGCCGTCGCTGCGTGAAAGCAGCAGTCGCCGCCGCCCATCGAGATAAAAGCCGCCGAACTGAAAATTGACAGGGGGGGACTGGGGGTGGATCACAAGTACTCAGAAGGATTCAGAGCATCTCATATGATGATCACGTTAGTTTGCACCCATCGGCGGCGGATTGCCGGAAAGATAAGAGTATGGAGAGAGGAAAGTCATGAACACACCAAAAAGCGTGAAGCGGCCGTCTAGCATGACATTTTGTACGCTGATCGTTGCGGGGTTCGTCGGCGGAATCTCGCTGGCGCAAGCCGACGCCATAGCAGATCAAAACGTCGAAACGGCGAGAGTTCGCCGGGGGTTTGAGATCGCGCCGGTTCCCTTGAACCTGAGGCAGAAGGACCGGACTCTGGTTGGCCTTGGCAGCTACCTCGTTAACGCGGTCGGGGATTGCAACGGCTGCCACTCGGCCGGCCCCGCCACCGAGTACGCCGCAGGCGGTAATCCCTACTTCAAGGGCAACCCACCACAGGTCGTCAATCAGGCTACCTACTTGGGGGGCGGAAGAGATTTTGGCCCGTTGGTACCGGGGCTGACCCCGAACATTGTTTCGCGAAATTTGACGCCCGACAGAACTGGACGACCCGCCGGCGGGCGCACTCTTGCAGAGTTCAGCCAAATCATACGAACCGGCGCCGATCTGGATCACTTGCATCCGAACTGTTCTAATACGGCGACGATCAATTGCTTTCCGGGGATACTCCCGTTCAACGGCGATTTATTGCAAATCATGCCTTGGCCCGTGTACCAAAACATGACCGACCGCGAGATACGCGCCATCTATGAATATCTTGGCGCAATTCCGTGCGTGGCCGGGCCTGACACAGGCGTATTGCACAATGACTGCACCTGAAGTCCCTGCCTGTTTCGGCGAGTCCTGAGGGTAGAGCCGGAAGGCCCGGTCGATGCAGCACACAGCAACGACTCCATAGACGGGTCGCGACCCAAACGCGCCGGTGGTGAACGGCAGGTCCCGGGCAATCCAATCAGGCTTTGGGCTTCTTACCCGAGGATATATCGCTTTTACGTCCTCGCATGAGCACAATGTGAACAATGGACACACAAGACGAACCGTTAGCAGAGCATTTCGAACGACCTGTGTCTGAGTCCTCAGCGAAAATGACCCT
>Ga0209488_10001960_pt1 | contig 17352 bp, 10 predicted proteins | sample Rivendell_Oct201_8_FD_188349 | JGI IMG/M metagenome (GOLD analysis project Ga0209488, IMG submission 188349) | Vadose zone soil microbial communities from the Eel River Critical Zone Observatory, Northern California, USA -... | ecosystem: Environmental > Terrestrial > Soil > Vadose zone >...
TGCCCGGCTCCTCGGGACCGCGGGTGCCCACCATCACCGAGTGGCAGTACTTCGACGGCAAGCGCTGGCGCGACATGACGGTGAACCGCGCCGAAAGCGACGCGCGCCGCCTGAGCTTCGGCGGCCATCCCGGGATCGAGAAGCAGCTGGTGAACGGCGTCGAGACGTTCTGGATTCGCGGCAAGCTCGCCGAGCCCCTCAAGGATCCCGCGGCGGTGCAGCTGGACAGCGTCTCCTTGCGGGTCGAGATCCTCGGCGAGGGCATGGCCCCGGAGAGCGCGTTCGCCAACATCGGCAACTACATCTTCCTGCCCGTCGACCAGGGAAAGAGCTTCCATCCCTTCGGGGAGGAGCCGAAGTTCGACTGCGCGCTCTACCTCGGCCACAAGGAGCTGTTCTCGGCTCCCGAGGCCCGCATCCGCATCGAGGCGCAGCTGGTGGAGCCCTCCGTGGTTCCCAGCCCGGAAGGCAGCCCGGATCTGGTGGTGCAGTGGGAATACTGGAACGGCCGCAAGTGGGCGGAGCTCGGCAGGACCTCTCCGATGGGCGTTTCGGGCGTCCAGGGCCAGTTCGGCTTCCTCGACACCAGCGGCGCGTTCACGCGCAACGGCGCCGTCAGCTTCGATCGGCCCCCCGACATGATCGAGACGGAGGTCGGCGGCCAGAAGAACTACTGGATCCGCGCCCGCATCAACGCCGGGAACTACGGCGCGCCCGGCAGCTACGAGCTGGTCGGGCAGAACTGGGTGTTCAAGGAGGACCGGCCGTTGCGGCCGCCCTGTTTGAAGAACCTCGTCTTCAAGTACGTGCGCGAGCCCAGGCCCGTCGCGCACTGCGTGAGCTTCAACGACTTCCAGTACCGCGACCACACCGACGACCTGAACACGCCTTACGTCTACTTCCAGCCCTTCCTCCCCGATCAGGACGAGACTCCCGCCTTCTATCTCGGCTTCGACGACAAGTTTCCCCAGCGAACGATCAACCTCTACTTCGAGCTGGATGATTCGTCGGCGGCCGGCGGCGGGGAGCAGCTGGGAGGGCCCCCTCCGGGGGCGGCGGAAGACGATCTGGCGCAGAAGGGCCCCCGCGTCGTCTGGGAGTCGTGGGACGGCGGCCGCTGGATTGATCTCATCCCGCAGGACGGGACCTACGGGTTCACCCGCTCCGGCTACCTTTCTTTTGCTGCTCCGCGCAATCCGGAGAAGCGCAGCGTCTTCGACACCGAGGCCTTCTGGCTGCGCGCCCGTCTGGAATCGGGCAGCTACGACCTGCCTCCGGTGCTCAAGGCGCTCCTGGTGAACGCGGTGGACGCGCTGAACGGCATCACCGTCGAGGAGATCATCGGCTCCAGCGACGGCTCGATCGACCAGAGCTTCAAGGTCGCCAGCGCTCCCATCCTGGCTGGTCCTCGCCTCTGGGTCCTCGAGCCCGACGCTCCTACCCCCGCTCAGCGCAAGGTCAGCGAGCAGGAGGAGGGAGCGGAGGCGATCCGGGCGGACGAGGACGGCGGCGGCACCTGGGTGCGCTGGCACGAAGTCGAGAATTTCTTCGACAGCCAGCCCGGCTCGCGCCACTACGTCTGCGATCCCATCCAGGGCGAGACGACCTTTGGCGACGGCCGCAAGGGATGGGTGCCGCCCACCGGACGGGACTCGATCAAGTGCGAGTACCGGGTGGGCGGCGGCACCGCCGGGAACGTGGGCGCGCACACGCTCACCGTGCTCAAGCAGAGCATCGCCTTCGTCCAGGGAGTGACCAACCCCTTCGCGGCGCAAGGCGGCGCGGATCCGGAGAGCATCGAGGAAGCGAAGCTGCGCGGCACCTACGCGATCAAGAACCGCGACCGCGCCATCACCGCGGAGGACTACGAGTCCCTCGCGCTCGCCGCCTCCCGGCGGGTGGCGCGCGCCAAGTGCGTGCAGTCGTCCGACGGCAGCATCTCCCTGCTGCTGGTGCCCAAGGCGGAGCGCGAGAACGGCGATGCCCGCGCGGTCCCGTCGCGCGACCTGATCGATCGGGTGGCCGGCTACATCGACAAGCGGCGCCTGATCACCGCCCGCGTCAACGTAGGGAAGCCGAGGCTGTTGCCGGTCTCGCTGGAGCTGACCGTTTCCTTGAAGGCCGGCGCCACCGCGGACCGGGTCAAGGCGGACGTGAAGGAGAAGATCCGCAAGCTCCTCAACCCGCTGCATGGCGGCCCCAGGGGCGATGGCTGGCCCTTCGGCAGGGCGGTGGGGAAGGCCGATCTGTATCCCGTGGTCGAGGGAGTGGACGGCGTGGATCGGATCACCGATCTGGTCATCATCGACGAGAGCCGCCGGCTGCGGGTCGAGATGGTGAAGCTCGGCGAGGACGAGTTGCCGCAACTGATCGGCGTCGAAATCCAGGACCGCGGGTAAGCCCCCATGGCAGAGCTGCCCATCGACATGCCGGCCTTGACGCCTTCCCTGGTCGGGCTCCCGCTGGGCCAGGCGCGGCGGCTCGCGCGCAAGCGCGCGCAGGCCACGGTGGAGTTCAAGCTCGTCGACTCCGAGGAGAAGGCGCTGACGGTGGTGCGCCAGTACCCGGAGCATGGGGACGAGCTGCCGGAATCGCGGGTGATCAAGGTCGAGATCGCCACCCGGCCGTGGATCAACTACCTCCCCGGCATCTATCAGGACGCGGACGAGGAGAACGCCGACTTCCTCCAGCGCTTCCTGCTCGTCTCCGCGCACCTCACCAGCTCCGTCGAGGAGAACCTCGAGTTCGTCCACGAGCTGTTCGATCCGCGCATCACCCAGGCGAAATGGCTGCCCTGGCTCGCCTCCTGGCTGGCGATGCCGCTGCTCGAAGGATGGGACGAGGAGAAGCGGCGCGAGATCGTGCAGCGCGTTCCCGAGTTGTACCGCAAGCGGGGCACCGCAGAGGGCCTCAAGCTTGCGCTGCGGCTCTTCGCCGACGTGAAGGTCGAGATCCACGAGGGCGAATGGCCCTACCCGGGCCTGGTGATCGGCAAGTCGAGCACCATCGGCAAGGACACCGTGCTTTCTCCTCCGGTGTTCGTGAGCCAGTGCTTCACCGTCGAGTTGCCCGACCGCAAGGCGGAGATCTCCCGCGAGCGGCTGCGGACGGTGCAGGCCCTGGTGGAGACCGAGAAGCCCGCCCACGCCCACTACGCCCTCGTCTTCGAAGAGACCGCGCCCTCCTACGAGGCAGTGCCCTTCCTGCACCTGGGCAAGACCGGGCGCATCGGCGTGGACGCGCGCATCGGTGGCCTGGAGGACGTTCCGGCTACCCAGGACGAGGAACTGCGGGAGCTCGCATTGGTTTGACATCACCTGCCCTTCGGTCGTTTTCTGGAAGGGTCGCACGGTTCGGAGGATGCAATGGCGGAGCAGGCCAACTTCAAACGGATCAACTTCTTCGAGGGCTTCTTCACCACCGACGAAGACTGGAACGCGGCGGAGGCCTATCATCTGGAGAAGCGGCGCCTGCACAACCGCGTCCTGCACACGCCCGGCGTGGTCCCGGTCGCGGGCGGCGGGCTCAAGGTCCAGGCCCGCGGGCGCGGCGATCTCTCCTTCGAGGTGGCCCCCGGCTACGGGATCGACGGGCGCGGCAACGAGCTGGTGCTGCGCGATCCGGCCGTGAAGGTGATCGAGGCGGACAAGCTCAAGCTGCCGCAGACCGTCTACGTGGCCATGAAGTACTTCGAGGAGCCCACCGACTTCATCGCCTACAAGGAGAACCCCCGCTTCAAGGGACACCGGCGGATCGAAGAGAAGGTGAAGATCGAGGTGATGGCCCGCGAGCCCGACGGCGTCGAGGCCATCGAGCTGGGGCGCGTGCGCCTGGAGGAGGGCGTGCGGGAGATCCGCGACGCGCTGGATCCGCGCGTGCCAGGCCCCGGCGAGGTCGATCTGCGCTTCGTTCCCGTCGCCGGTACGGCGGGGAGCCACGCCACGCCGCAGCTCCGGGTCGAGGTCGCCAACGGCCTTTCCGAGAAGGCCGCGCTCTCGCAGCTGCTCAGCAAGATGGGCGTCGCGCCGGCCAACCACTTGCGCAACGCCGTGCTGGCCGCGGAGATGCTGAACAGCGCCAACGCGGTGGGACCGTTCAACCTCGCCGACGTGCTCACCGGCGTAGTCGAGCTCGAGCGAGAGATGATCGAGGCGATCGAGAAGGACTTCCCCCAGATCGCCGCGCGCAAGGGCTTCGCCGAGTACAAGAAGGCGCTGGAGGCGCTCACCAAGGTGGTGCGGGACCGGCCTCGCGACGCCGACGGCTGCCTGGGCGTGGCCCGCTTCCTCAGCGCCTCGAACCAGGCGCTCACGCCCGTGGTCAAGGAGAAGCTGGCGCCTTCCGCCAAGAAGGACATCAAGGGGGAGCAGACCAGCTGGAAGGACATCGTCCTGCGCTCGAAGGAATTCCCCGACGAGATCAACATCGACGGCTCGAACTTCGTGCGGGTCGATCATCTCCAGCTCGTCAACGACGAGTCGGAGAAGTCGCACAAGTTCCGCATCGAGGGCCAGAAGGACATGTGGAAGAGCCGCCAGACCTTCACCTATCCCGACAAGGAGTCGGTCTCCGATTCGGGCGTCGCCTACATCGGCGGCGAGGCGAAGTGGCAGGTCGGCAACCTCAAGCCCGGCAAGGACCTGATCGTCATCAAGCGCTTCGACGCCATCCTCGGCGAGCAGATCTGCGACATCAGCGTGGACGGCAAGAAGGTGGGCCAGTGGAAGGTCACCGAGGCCGACCGCAAGCACCGCTGGCGCAACCACTACTTTTTGGTTCCCGGGACCTTCGTCACCAACGATTCGCTGGAGATGTCCGCCAAGGCCGTCTCCGCAGAGCGGGACATCAACATGTTCCAGCTCTGGTTCTACCAGCCGGCCTGAGGAGGAAAACTGTGTTCCTGCAGCTTCTCGACCGGGTCCTGCCGTTCCTCAAGAAGAACAAGGAGCAAGGCAAGGTCTGCCCCAACGGCCACGTCATGCATCCCAGCTGGGACTCCTGCCCTTACTGCCTGGAGATGCAGCAGGCGATGATGGGCGGAGGGGCCGCCGCGGCCACCCCGATGCCGATGCCCGGCGCCGGCCAGGGCACCGCGATGCTCAACCTCCAGGAGTTCGGTGGAGAGAAGGGCCGCGGATCGCAGGACAAGAGCCGCGAGGTTTGCGGCTGGATCGTCGCCTTGAACGGGCAGCACAAGGGGGAAGATTTCCGGCTGCGCACCGGGAAGAACGTGCTCGGCACGGCGGCCGACTGCGACATCGTCCTCACCGACAAGAAGATCTCCCGCAAGCACGCCACCCTCCGCTACGAGGGTGGGGAGTTCCAGATCGCCGACCTCGACAGCTCGAACGGAACCTTCGTGAACGACGAGAAGGTGCAGAAGCACGACCTGATCGACAACGACATCATCAAGCTCGGGGACATCCAGTTCGAGTTCAAGTGCCGCGCCATGCGCGAGAAGCGCGAGTAAGGACGACCGTGAAGACGCATCTCTGGACAGGCTTCGCGGCGCTCTTCGCGCCCGTGGCCGCGCTGGCCGCCGGCGCGCAGCTCTCCATTCAACAAGTCCAAGCGACCCAGAACAAGTGGCCGCACGTGCGCGCGTACGTCAACGTGATCGGCGCGTCGGGCTCGCCCATCCAGGGGCTCTCGCAGGACCTGTTCCGCGTCTACGAGGGCGGAACCAGCGACAGCTCGAAGGTCGAGAAGGTGGACTCGCTGGAGGCGGCGCAGACCGGCGCCTCCATCGTCATCGTGGTGCAGGCGTCGGGCGCGATGATGGGGATCCAGGACGACATCAAGAAGGCGGTGTCGGCGTTCGTCAACGGCCTGGGGGAGAAGGACCAGGTGGCGGTGGTGGACTACGGGGAGACCGCCGAGATCGTGGCCCCCTTTTCGGAGGAGAAGGGCGAGGTGGCCGGCAAGGCCGCGAAGATCACCTTCACCGGCCGCTCGTTCCTGCTCTACGACGGGCTGGCCCAGGCCATCCAGCTCTATGCCGCAGCGGCTTCGCCGGGAAAGGGCGGGGCGCCCACGCTGCTTCCCGCGCCGAAGGCGATCATCGTCATCTCCGACGGCCGCGACAACGGCAGCGCCACCGACGTGGAGAAGGTGATCAGCGACGCGAGCAAGCGGCGCATTCCCATCCACGCCGTCGCCCACTCCGAGCTCGACCAGGACTCGTTGCCCAATCTGGAGATGATCTCCCGGCGGACGGGCGGCACCTACCGGCCGGCGCCGAACGTCGACGACATCAACAAGTCGCTCACGGTCATCAAGGACTTCATCAACAAGATGTACGTGATCCAGTGGAAGACGCGGCTCGACCACGACGGAAAGGACCACAAGGTCGAGATCGCGATGGAGAACGAGGGCAGCAGCACCTCGCTCAAGTCCTCCATCCTGGTGCGGACGCCGAACTTCATCGACTGGCTGACGATCGGGATCGTCGCCGCCGTCATCCTCCTGGTGGTCGTCGGCGGCATCGCCATCTACGTCCTGACGCGCCCCAAGCCGCCGCCCACGCGCTTCTGTCCCGCGTGCAAGCGGGCCCAGATGCCGGAGTGGGAGGTTTGCCTTTTCTGCCTGAAGTCTGCGAAGGCGCGGCTGATCATGCAGAAGGGCACGGGCCCGAAGGGCAAGACCTGGCCGCTGGTCGGCAAGGTGGTCTCGCTCGGCAGCGGCCCCGAGAACAGCATCCGCATCCTGGACGGAGCGGTGTCCGGGAAGCATGCGGGAGTCGCCATCGACGGCAACAAGTTCGAGATCGTCGATCTGGGGTCGAAGAACGGGGTGCTGGTGAACGGGAAGAAGACCCCGCGCCGTTTCCTCCGCAACGGCGACGTGATCACGCTGGGGATGACGGAGCTCAAGTTCGAGTCGGCGATCGCCGCCTCCGACGACGAAGCCGAAGAGTAGCGCAGGCGGCTCAGGCGCCATGCTTGAGCGCTGGCCACCGCGGCCGAATTTCAATCTTGCAGGTCGGCGGTACTCGCCAGTCCTGAATAGTAGCGACCCCGTCCGGTTGAATGCCGTGGCCCCGTGCGTGACCATCTCCCGTTCGCGTCGCAGGGCTTTCGGCGAACGGAGGAACCATGCGGATCGAAGGTTCTGTGGCGCGGACCACCGCGACGGCGTTCCTGATCGCCGCCGCCCTTTACGCCCGGGAGACCCGTGCGCAGAGCGGATGGATCGACGGGGGATACTGGGCCAACGGGCAGTTCAACATCAGCGGCTGGGCTTGCGATCGCGGCTCGTCCCAGCCGGTGATGGTGATGGTCGTCGACCCGCGCAACGGTATGGGGATCGCGTCGGCGATGGCAAGCAATCCCAGCGAGCCGGGGGTCGCTGCCGCCTGCAGCGCGCCGTGGGCCACCAACTTGCGCTTCACCATACCGGTCGCGGCGGCGACGGCAGAGGCGCTGATCGGCCGGCCGATCCTGGTCCAGGCCTACTCCAATCTCTCCAGGCAATGGTTCCGGCTCGCGAACTGGGGCGCGCTCAGCTATCCCGACAATGCCATCCGCGGCTACATCGACGGCGTGTTCGACGGCGGCGGCCAGGTCGTTCTCTCCGGGTGGGGTTGCGCGCGTGGTATCGCGCAATCGATCTGGGTCCACTTCTATGCGGGAGGCCCGGCGGGCAGCGGTCAGTGGCTGGGCGCGGGACCGGCGAATCAAGCGAGCGAGTGGGGCGTTCTTCAAGCCTGCGGCGTGGGGTACGGCGCGTACCGCTACAGCATCGCGATTCCCTTCGGACCCGAGGTGATGATGCAACTCGGCGGACTCAAGGTCTACGTCCACGGGATCTCGCCCCTGGGCGGGTCGAACCGGCTCTTGAGCAACTCCGGCGTGTTCTCCCTCCCGGGGCAACGAGCCACGGTCAACGGAGGCTGCGGTTACGTGCCGGCGCTGTGGAACGCGCCCTACGGCTCGGTGGTGTTGAGCCGCAGCAACGGCGGCCCCATCCGCCCGGTGATCGTCGCCATCGGCGAGTACTACACCCACAGCATGCTGTCGCTCGGGACCAGCGGGATCGTCCACGGCGAGATGAAGACGCCCGCCCAGAGCAGCTGGCCGACCGTCTGCACGCGCCCGCTCGACGCCAACCAGCTCCAGTACGGGTACCCCGGGGTCGAGCAGATCAACCTGGGCGGCGCGTACGCGGATCTCCAGGGCGAGGAGATCACGCCGGTGTACCAGTGGGGAGACCCGGGGAAGACTGCTGCGCTGGCGAACTGGGCCGTGAGCGCGGCACAGACCAGCACGCAGTCGCAGTCGGACAGGTCGATCTGGATCTCGCGGAAGCTGCGGAACGGGGCGCCGATCAGCTACTCGCTCTACCAGTACCGTGAGATCGAGCAGGCGAACCAGGTGCCGAGCAACTCGGTCAACAACGGGATGGTCTGCTCCACCTTCCTCTCCTGGGCGCACGTGGAATCCGGGGTCGGCTACGTGCCGGCGTTCACCTACGAGCACGTCCTGATTGCGAACGGCGCGAACGCGCTCTTCAATGCGGTCCAGAACGCCTGCAACTCGGGAGTCGGTTTCTGGTCGGCCCTGCTGCGGTCGGTCTCCTGTCCCTTCTACAACATCTGCGAGAACGCGGGCGACCAGGTGACCAACTGCATGGCCGCGAATGCGTGCGCGACGAACGACAACGGCATCTGGCATGGCGTGCGCGACAATCCTGCGGCCACGGCCACCTCCATCAGCCCGGATCGGCTCGCGGGGTTGCCACCCCACAACGTCGGCACGACGGTCTGGTCATACGACCAGGGGTACCATCCGATCGCGTGGAACGCTCCGGGGCCCCAGTACGGCTGCTGGTACTGATCGATGAGCACGCGACGGAGGGCGCTGATCGTCTGCGCGGTCGCGCTGATGGCGGCCTCGGTGGCGCTGCTGCTCCGCGACCGCCCGGCGCCCGTCCGAGCCGTCGATCTGGCGGCGCTCGTGCCGGGGCAACAGGCCGGGGCCGCGGCTCAGCCGCTGCCCGCGCCCCGGACGCCGGCCCGGACGCCCGCGGTGGCCCCTCCGGTGTTCGACCTGGTGCGGGTCGAGAAGGATGAGGTCTGCGAGGGCGAAGAGAACCTCGTCGCGGTGCATGCGCACACCACCGACGGGAACGACGCCTTCCTGCACTACACCGTGGCGGGCGAGGCCGGGGCGCAAGTGCCGGTGCGGGCCTTCGTGGGACGAGATGGGAAGCCTGTGCAGCAGTACGCGGTCGCGTTCAGCAAGGACAACGTGGCGACCCGGATCGAGTTGCCGCCTTACCGGGTGAAGAACTGCCGTCCTTCGCGCATGCTGGTGGTGACGATGCGGATGCTGCCCAACTCGGTGGCCGAGCGCGAGTTCACCGCCACCGTCCAGTCCCTGGATGGCGTTCCCTTCACGCCCGCCTGGTACGAGTGGAATTTCGGCGACGGGTCGTTGGACGCCACCGCGGACCCGGTTGCGACCCACGACTACTCGGGGCTGGCGCAGAAGACCGCGTTCACAGATCTAATAGTCAAGGTGAAGGCATTGGACGGTGGGGGCCAGAGCGTCGAGGGCAGGTTCCCACTTCACATCCGCAACGTCGCTTTCGATACGCGGCGGCGCGGCATGGCGACGCTGTTCACGCAGCCCACGCCGCGGTTCCCGGCGATGGGGCCGGACGGAGTCGTGCGCCAGAAGTTTCGCGTCTGGCACGTGGAGGACGCGCCGGTGCAGATCACCGGCGCGACGATGTCGAGGCTGTTCGTTCCCGAGGCACCCGGGAGCGCGCCCGCGCCGCCAGACGTGGCCGCGATCGATCACACGAGCGTCCTGCGGCACACCGAGCTGCCGCCGGGCGTCGTCCGGGAGGAGTCCCTGGAGTTCGACTTCGCCGCCCTTCCGACCGTGTACGCGGTTACGGTCGAGCTGCAGGGGATCACTTCGGGCGGCACGCCGGCGCGGGGCCAGCTCACCATCCTGCGCCCGCAGCCCCGGCCGACCCGCGAAAACAGCGTACCCATCGAGGATCCGGCGATGATCCTGAAAATCCGGCGCGCGATGGCGATCCTGAAGCAGGACACGGTCAGCCAGGAAGACCTCTCGCGGCTGGAGCGGGAGGGAAAGCTGCAGTAAACTTGAAGACCTCTCACCGCTCCCGCAGCGACTCGATCAGCGTCCGCCACTGCAGATAGCTCTCGCGCGCCGCTCGCTCGGGCGCCGGCGCGCGCAGGAGCGCCCGCGGGTCCGCGATCTCCACCCACTCTTTTGCCGGAACCACCTCCGGGAGCGGCACGCGTTCCCAGGCGACCAACGGATGCCCGATCTCGGGCGCCGACCACTCCTGCTCCGGAGGCGCCTGCTCGTCCTTTGCCACGTCGCGCCGGATGAGCATCTGCTCCTTGCAGACGTCCATCGCCCAGTCCACGTCCTCGGGCCGCTCCCATTCGCGCGGACCGCGAGCGCCGACCTTCTCCTTCACCGTCTCGTCCCACCAGATCAGGAACCACTCAGCGTGCGTGGGGCCCAGGAAGCGGATGCGTTCCCGCGCCATCCACGGCAAGTCGAGGTAGCGGCGGCGGAACTCGGGCAGCACCCAGCGGTAGCTGGGATCGCCGGACTCGAGGGGCAGGATGCCTTCGTTGGCTGGGGACTGGGTGCGCGGATCGAGGCGGAACTTGCGCGGGTCGGCCACGCCCAGATCGCGCACCCGCGAAGGCAGCGGTGGCGGCAACGCCAGGAGAACGGGAAGGCGCACGCGCGGGGAGCGGAGGAGAGGCGAGCGCAGGCCGCGGGGAAGGCGCGCTGCCATCAGCTTTCGAGCCGCGCGCCGGGAGAAGTACCGGCGCAACGCTGCCAGCAGCGCGCGCAGCACTTACGCCTCCCGATCCGGATCGGAAGCCAAAGGCAGCGGGAATCCTATAGCGTTCGGAGTCGCCGAGATCGCGACCGCCACCGGCACCAGGTCCTCGAACAGGGCGCCGAACGTGACCTTCCCGTCGGGCGCGATGTAGATGGCCGCCCGCTGGGGCAATCGGGGAGCCTCCGGCAGCTCGCTCTTCGGACTCTCCGCCACGGGCGCATCCTACCAACACCCCCCCTTGACCACCACCGCCTGCTTGCTTGAAACTACGGCAGACCCTCGTCTGCTCCCTTTGGCGAGCGGCGCGGAGTCGCAGCCTTGCCCGACGAGAAGCGCTTCGTCCCGGATTTCCAGCTCGTCGTGGACGGGGCCGCCGCTGATCCGGAGCTGAAGGGCTCCGTGCTCGGCATTCGCGTCACCGACGACATGGACAAGGCTAGCCGCTTCTGGGTCCACCTGTCCGACGTCGGCCGCAAGTGGACGCGGCAGGACAAGTTCAAGCCCGGCACGGCGGTCGAGATCAAGCTCGGGTACCAGGGCCAGCTGAAGAGCGTCTGCAAGGGCGAGATCTCGAACATCGAGATGGTGCTCACGCCGGACGGCCCGACCCGCCTGATCGTCGCCGGCGTGGACAAGGGCCACAGCTTCGACAAGGGCACCGTCACCAAGACGTACAAGGACGTGAAGGACAGCGATCTGGCGCGCCAGATCGCGCAGCGCCACGGGCTCTCCGCCGACACCGACGACAGCAAGGTCGTCCACGACTACGTCATCCAGAACAACCTCTCCGACTACGACTTCCTCATGGAGCGGGCGGCCATCGCCGGCTTTCGCGTGTACGTCGACGACAAGAAGCTCCTCTTCAAGAAGCCCAAGCTCGGCGAGCCGCCCGCGGCGAAGCTGGTCTGGCGCGAGAACATCGGCCGGTTCGTCCAGGAGGTGAACACCTTCGACCAGGTCTCGAAGATCACCACCTCGGGCTGGGACCCCAAGCAGGCGAAGGAGATGACCGGGCCGGGCAAGGGCGGGGACGAGTACGGAAAGCAAGGCGGCACCGTCACCGGCGCCCAGCTCGTCAAGCAGATGTTCGGCGAGGTCGAGCAGGTGCTGCCGGTCGCGACCGGCCAGAAGAACCTGCTCGAGGCCGTGGCCAAGAGCGAGTTCAACAAGCGCGCCGGCGTTTTCGTGCATGCCGAGGCGCGCGTCACCGGCGATCCGGCGATCCGCGCCGGCGCCGTCGTGCAAGTGGAGAAGGCGGGAAAGCGGGTCGACGGCCAGTACTACGTCGTCTCCACGGACCATCTCTTCTTCGTGGACACGGGATACGCGACCGAGCTCCGCGCCAAGCGGTACACGATCAAGAAGGGCGCATCGCCGGTGAAGGACCTGGGCAAGTTCGCCAAGGCCGTCCAGGATGCGGCGAAGAAGGCGCAGGAGATCGCCGACAGGATCAAGGACGCCGCCGCGTGGGCGCTGAAGGCGGCGCGCGAAGCTGCCAAGCGGGCCTCGCAGGCGCTGGAAGCGGCGAAACAGGTCTGGCAGGACGTCAAGGCCGCGCTCGATCAGGTGAAGAAGGGCGCGGGCGACGTCGCGGATGCGGCGCTCAAGAGCGTCGAGGGCCGCCTTGCCGGGCTCAGGGACTACCTGGGGCAGGCCATGGAGAAGGTGGGCGAGGCGGCGCAGGAAGCCGCCAACGCGACCCAGGAGATCGCTCGCGAGGCGCTGACCCAGGCGCACCAGGCGGCGGCGCAGGTGGCGGACATCGCCGCGCAGGCCGTGAAGCACGCGAAGGACGCGTACGACGCGGTGAAGGCGGCGGCGCTGGACGCGATGCACACCAGCGGCGATCCATCCTCCAGCGCCGTACAGGGCCTCAAGTCGAGCCTCCTGGCGGCGGCCGAGACTGCCGTCACTGTCGGCAAGGCGGGCATGACGCTCGCCCAGGCAGCCATCCTCAAGGGCAAGAGCGCGATCGAGATGTGCGCCGCCTCGGCGGTCGCCGCGGCGAAGCCGCTGATCGAAGGACTCGGCGGCGAGCTGAGCAAGGTGATGGACGCGGTGAAGGCATCCGGCGACGCGGCGGGCAAGAGCATCGGCAGCGCCATCGCGGCCGGCGCGCAGAACGTGCTCGACGCTGCCAGGGAGGCCATCCAGCAGGCGCAGGACGCGATCGCGAAGGCCAAGGAAGCCCTGAAGAACGCCGCCGACACGATCCAGCAGAACGTCGGCCAGAAGCTCAAGGACCTGGTCAGCCAGGCGAAGGGCATGATCGAGCAGGCGAAGAGCACGGTCGACGGGTACAAGCAGAAATTCGACGAGTACAAGAAGAAGATCGAAGATACCGTCGACCAGTACGGCGGCAAGTGGATCAAGGCCGGCCGCTACATCAAGGAGCACGGGGAGAAGTCGTACAAGGCCGGCAAGTCCTGCTTCGACCACATCAAGCAGGGGCTCTCGCTGCTCAAGGAGAAGAAGTGGGACGAAGCCGGGAAGGAGGTCGACCCGGCGAAAGCCGACTTCGAGACGGCGAAGCGCGAGGCGCAGCTCTGCTTCGACAAGCTCGAGGAAGTGGAGAAGGACCTGCCCGACAACGTGAGGCAGACGCTGCGGTCGGTGGTCGAGAAGATCCGCCAGATGCTCCCGCAGGGCGAGTCGTCGCTGTCCAAGTTCATCGAGGCGGTGAAGGCGAGGGTGGGCGAGCTCGCAGCCCAAGCGAAGGAAGCCTACCAGAAGGCGAAGAAGATCTACGACCAGATGAAGTCCGAGTTCGACAAGTACAAGCAGCGCTTCGAGCAGATGAAGGAGTTCTTCGAGGCCGCCAAGGACGCGGTGCAGACCGGCGAGAAGGCCTGGGGCGAGGGGAAGGAAGCGGTCGCGAAGTGCAAGCAAGCCCTGCAGCTGGTCGAGAAGCGCGACTGGGACGGCGCCAAGAACGACGGCGAAGTCGCGAAGGTAAAGTTCGAGCAGGCGAAGCAGGACGCCGAGGACTGCTACGCGAAGGCGCATGCAGCCCACCAGATGCTTCCCGGGCAGGTGCAGGACGCGCTCGAACAGCTCGCGGAGAAGCTCAAGGGAATGATGGGAAGCGGCGAGTCCAGCCTGGGCAAGACGCTCAGGGCCATCGAGCAGAGGCTTGAGCTGAAGGGCGACGCGCTCAAGGACGCGCAGTCCGCGCAGAAGCAGTCCGAGGATCTCTTCGCCAAGTCCTGGGAGGAAGCGAAGAAGCATTTGGAGAACGTGGCGCGGGAGACGAAGCAGAAGATCTCCGCGGCGCTCGACCGGCTGGTGAAGAAGCTCGAGGAAGAGGTGATGAAGGGCGCCGAGAAGGTGCTGGAGAAGTCACTGCAGACGGCGACGCACTCCTGGGACCTGAAGGAGTCGGAGAGCGCGACCGAGGCGGAAGCGACCAAGCAGCTCAAGGAAGTGATGCAGAAGGCGCTTGCCGAGGCGAAGGAGGAGCTGAAGAAGCTGGGCCAGGACTTCAAGGCCGCCGGGGAGAAAGCCGGCACCGACATGGTGACGCACCTCGCGCTCGGCACCGACGCCGCCGCGAACAGTGCCGACCAGAGCGTCGCCGCCTCGGACCAGGTGCAGAACAACCCGGTGCACAAGGCGGACGAGCACAGCAAGGGAGCCGAGGCCCAGCACGACGCGCTCTCCAAAGGGCACGACGAGGAGAAGGACAAGCACGAGGAGCAGACGAAGAAGTTCCTCTCCCAGCTCAAGGACCAGTACGGAAAGCTGCACGAGCAGGGCCAGAAGATGCAGGGCCCGCTCGGAGAGACCATCCAGAAGAGCGGCGTCTCGATCGACAAGAGCGCCGGCATCCTCATGTCGCAGGCGCGCGGCGCCGTCGACCAGGTGATGGCGGCGTACGAGCAGGCGAAGTCCTCGTACGACGAGGCCGACAAGCAGCGCGGGAGCTTGAATGGACTGGTCGCCCACATCCCGGAAGTGCGCGACCACGTCGACGCGGCGTTCGCCCAGCTGCGGAGCGCGTACGACGAGGGGAGCAAGGCATCGGAGGAAGCGAAGAAGACCGTCAAGGAGCACGAGAACGAGATCGAGATCGAGGCGGAGAAGATCACCGCCGAGGCGGCCGCGGCGGTGAAGCGGGCCGAGGCAGCCCTGGCCGAGGCGAAGAAACGGATCGAACGGAACAAGGCGCTCTTCCGCGGGATGCCGATGCGGCCGGGCACCAGCGACGCCATCGACGCGGCGACGGCTGCCGCGGAGAGCGCGACCAGCGCGGCGGAGTCGGCAAAGAACAGCGGCGCGGAGGCGAAGGGCACCGCGACCGGCGCGTGCAAGGTGCCGGACGAGGAGCGGGTCAAAGAGGCAGCGCTCGAGGCGATCGGCGAGTTGGAGAAGGCGGCGAAGAAGGCCCAGGAGACGGCGGACAAGGCGCAGAGCGCGGTAGACAGCGCCGCCCAGGGAGACGCGGCGGGCGCGAAGCAGAATGCGGGCGCGGCGCGATCGTCACAACAGGCGACTGCGAGCGCCGCGGGGAGCGCGAGCGCGTCGGCCCGCCAGAGTCAGCAGGGCTCGGCGCAGGCGGGGGGGAAGAAGGAGCCGCCCAGGGAGGAGGCCGGCACGGGATCCGGTCAAGGCGCGGCAGGCGGCGCAGGCGACGCGCAAAAGACGGCCGGTGGAGCGAGCGGCGCGCAAGAGGCGGCGGGCGCGGCCGATCAGGGCGCCGGGGCAGCCGGACAGGCACAGGGCGCGGCTGGAGCAGCGCAGCAGGGCGCGGGTGCCGCGGGACAGGCGCAGGGTGCAGCCGGCGCAGCACAGCAGGGCGCGGGAGTCGCGGGGCAAGCGCAGGGAGCGGCCGGCGCAGCGCAGGCCGGAGCCGGCGCGCCGGGCCAACCGCCGGGAGTCGCGGGAGCCGCGCCGCAAGCAACAGCCACCGCGAGCGCGCGGGGAGCGGCCCCCGGTGTGCCAGCGTCGGGGGCCGTGCCGGTGGGTGCACCAGGAGTTCCTTCCGCCCCCGAAGTTCCGTCAGCTCCTGAAGTCGCGCCCCGCGTGCCCGAAAGGCCCGAGGTACCCGGCGCCGGGATCATCTCGAAGGCCGAGGGAGCAGCGGGCGAAGCGCAAGGAGCCGTGGCGGCGCCCGCGGCCATCGGAGTGGTCGAAGGAGCGGCAAGCGCCGCGGGAGCCACGGCGTCCGCCGTCTCGGCCGTCGGAACCGCCGCGCAGGGTGAAGCGCAGCCGGCGGCGGCGGCCGCGGCCGCGGTCGCCGCCGGTACCGGTGTGGTCGCCTCGGAGACCTCCGGCAAGCTTGGCGCCGCGGCGGACGCGGCGCACGAGGGCGCGGCAGGAATCGCGGCCGGCAAGGATCTGCCGGACGCGGCGCGGGACCTCGCCAGCCAGAAGGGCGAGACCGCCGTTCTCGGCACCAAGGGCGGAGAAAAATTGGCGCAGGCGAAGGCGCTCAAGGAAGACGCGGCTCGAACGGGCGCGGACCTGGTCGACAGCGCAAAAGAGACGCCTGAAAAAGCCGGCAAGGACGACGACAGCTCGGACATCGAGGAATAGGCCGCGCGATTAGAACGCCCGGTGCTTGAATTCATTACCGAAATTCATAAGAGACGCAGCGCGCCAGCGGAATTTCATTGTGCCCTGCTTGAACTCTAGAGGGAATTCTCCCACAATGGGCGCAACCCCCTCACCTGTGCACTCACTTCGGGAGAGTCACTCCTAAGGTAGCGGTCTGTCCTTCATGCCCAAGCACCAGGTCATCCGCGACGCGGGCCAGAGCCTACTCGGCGTCCTCCGCGCCGAGCTGTCGGCGCAGAAGAGCAAGGCCAAGGCCCACGTCGCAGCGCCCACCGCGGAGTTCCTGCGCAAGAACGTGCCTTGCCTGGTGCTGTACCTCTACGACATCCGGCCTTCCGTCGACGTGCGCACCAACGAGAGCTGGCACCTCGAAGAGGAAGTAACGGACGAGAAGGGCGAGACGCACGTGGTCCGCTACGCGCGGCCTCTCGAGATCGGCCTGCACTACCTGCTCACCGCCGCCGCCGAGGACCTCGCCGACGAGCACGAGATCCTCGCCCTCGGCATGAAGGCATTCCTCGACCACCCGAAGCTCCAGGGCGACCAGCTCGCGGGCGACTCCTTCTTCCGGCAGGACGCGCTGGCGCTCCACCACGACACCGAATTCACCTTGGAGACCGCCGGCCGCGTGTTCGCGGGCCTGGGCCAGAGCGCGCGGGTAGCGGTGGGCTACCGCACCGACGCGCGCCTCTTCTCCGGCCGCGAGCTCGGGCGCAGCAAGCGCGTCCGCGAGCGCCACATCGACGTGTTCGATCAGCTGAGGCCACCCCCAGGCAGCGTCAGCGCCAGGGAACTGGGGATGGAGGCGAGGCCACCGAAGATCGTGTCTCCGCCGCGGAAGTGAATCCCTGGGCAGAGGGGAAGTTCGTTCGACCTGTGGTCATCGAGAAGAGGAACCAACGCAATCTCCCACGCGAGGCCGCCTCCCTTGTGCGGTCTCCAACCACCGAACGG